>Ga0209092_10004723_pt1 | contig 11239 bp, 8 predicted proteins | sample FraStrMetagenome_FD_187446 | JGI IMG/M metagenome (GOLD analysis project Ga0209092, IMG submission 187446) | Marine eukaryotic phytoplankton communities from Arctic Ocean - Fram Strait ARC3M Metagenome (SPAdes) (version 2) | ecosystem: Environmental > Aquatic > Marine > Oceanic | place: Fram... | reverse complement strand
TAACACTTGGTATGCTCCACAAGATGATTCAACTATCGTATTTACTTTTGATGGAACTAAACTAAGGTACTATATTGATGGAGCTTTAAGGTCTACTCTTAGTATTAATACAGGTCATCCTAATCACGATGCTAGTGGAAACCTATTTCTTGGTGATACAAATAGAGGTGATAGAGCTAACTGGTATGGTGGTATAGAAGAGATTATATTATCTCAAGGACCAAGTGCTGTGTTATCCTCATCTCAAATTAATGAGTTTGGTAATGTTGCTGGATCAGCTTTATCTTATTACAGTAGCTTACAAGATTACTTTGGAGCAGGCTTACAGCCATTCCCAACTGTAAACGGAAGCAAGTCTGTAGTGACTGGTAACTTAGTAAATGGAAACGCTGAAGACTTTATAAACATATAATAAATAAATAAATGAAAAATCTATATATAGTAAAAAACATTACATCTGCTGAGACAAACTCAGCGGGTGTATTTAGACAAGACGCAACAATTGGAAGTGATACTTACTCCTTAATAAAGACTAATAGTACAACTCAGCCAATTGGTGAGGATGTACAGATGCTTTCTTATGATGAGTTTAATGCTAACATACATAGTTTTACTTTTGGTGGTGATAATGCAGAAGCTTATAGAAAAGAAGAATTAAGATTCTCAGAAGAGATAGCTACAGAATTTGCTTCTGCTCAAGCTGGACTTCCAGCTACTGCTGCTAATGCTTTATTTGATGTATTAGCTGCTGTATCACATAGAATTAGTAGAGGTCAAACAACATTGGCTTATACAAAGTTTAATGAGATAACTGATCCTTTATTGACTCAAGGTATGAAAGACTTTTTGAATGCAATATTCTTAGACCATTTTAGTAGAATACCTAGAGATTTAACTTAACATGTAACTGTGTGAGAATTAACTCACTATATTGAATACCTCTAGAGAAATCTAGGGGTATTTTTTTTAGCTATAATAGATGCTTATATTTTTCACTATATATCACTATCTTTGCTTTCAATATTTCTTAATAAAAATATATGTCTCTCAATATAAAACAAACTCAAAATCAATTTTTCGGACCTAAGGAATCACTCCCTAGTTTTGCAATACCTGGTTCTTTGTATGTTTGTACTGATGAGAATGCAATATACATAGGAACTGAAAGTAATAAGTTAAAAAAAGTTGAAGCTGGAGGAATAGGTGAGGCACCATTTGACAGCCAGCAATATGTTAGGGTTAATGGGGAATGGGTTTTATTTGTAATACCTGATGCTGCAGATGGAGAAAGTGCTTATGATATATGGAAAAGAGTAACTGGATCAAATGGAACAGAAGAAGATTTCTTAGATTCACTAGTTGGTGATGATGGTAGTGATGGTGTAGATGGTCAAGATGGATTGCCAGGTAAGTCAGCTTATGACATTTGGATAGAAGCAGGTAACGTAGGTACAATTCAGGATTTCTTAGATTCATTAAATGGTCAAGAAGCTGTTTCTGCTGACCCAGACAATGCAGCTATACTAGGTTCTGATGGGCTTATATATGTTCCAGAAGCAACTCAAAACTCTGGTATGCCTAGTGGTGGACTAGAAAGACAAGTAGTAGAAAAAGACACAGACTTAGATAATGATTACTCTTGGACTTCAAGGTATTTTGATTATCTTATTAATTGCCAATACACTGGTGTAGAGTATATCATATCCTCAGGAAAGGTATTAGAGGCATCTATAAACTCTAGTGTAATATTTAGATACATAGCAAATGAAACAAATGATAATGGATATCCTGTAGAGGATTCATTCTATGATTCATTCAGTGGCACTGCTGTAAGTGGTCTAATAGTAGAAAGAAAATAACTTAATAATAATATAATATAATAAAAAAATGGCATTAATAACAGATCCAGACAATTTACAAGATGCAGTTAGCAGCGGAAGCACTAATGTATTTATCGACAGAGATAACTTAACTATAAAACTTACTCCTGGTGTGGGTGGTTTAGTTGCAGCTGACGGTGTAACAGAGAAAGCAATATATTCTTTTCTAAAAGAAGAATGGACACAAGATCCAAACAGTAAGAATCTTGCAGCATTTGATTTCCCTTTAGTACCTATTACTGATGAATTTTTCGAACTAGTTGATGGTTGGCAATGGGCTGATACTGTTACTGAACAAACTATACGTAGAGGTGGTTGGTTAGTAAGAAACTTAGATGGAAATGTTACTGAGCACTGGGTTGGAACAGCAATATTAAATAGTGAAGCTGATGATCAGATTTATTACAATATTGGAGACGTAGTAGCTGATTACACTTTTACTGGAAACACTGCAGAAGCATTACAAGTTATTAATGACCCTGATGGTGATGGTAACTATACTGATGGTTACAACTATAGCTCTAATGCTATTGTTTACAATAGAGAGCAAGGTCAATTATTTAGCTCATCTTCATCAGTTGGAATTGGTGAAAGTTCTTTATTAGCACCTAAGCTTTTCTCTTTCTCATTACCTACAGGAACTGACCTTAATATTTCTACTTTAGATAGCGTAATATCTAGTCAGGCTCCATATACAGGAATGAGCATTGAATTTTTCAGCACTCCACAAGTAAGAGATATTGGTGGATCAAATAAAAACTTTGGTATTATTATTGATGGAAACAATGGTTCTAAGCAACAAATATATGAATTTGTGCAATATGCACTTAGACAAGACTCTGACCAAGATAGTGGTGCAGGTTCACTGATCGGTAATGTAATGCCAGAACTTTTAGAGTTTGTAGGTTCTACATTAAAAACTAAAGCAGCAAATAACTATCAAGGTGGTGGAGATGGTGTTTATATTGACAACTTTAATGCAATTGATACTAATGATTTAGTATTTAATGACAATACAGGAAATGAACAAACATTCCCATTTGTTGCTGCTGGAAAATTATCATTTAACTCTAACTTAGTTTCTGATACAGATGCAGTTTACAGAGTATACTTTACTGATGGCGTTAATGCTGGATTAGAGTTTGGTCAAACTGGAGCTATTCTTTTAGAAGATAATTCTACTTTTGTTCTTAGTGGAGATATTAATGGAAGATCTGAAATTGATTTTGATTTTGATTATGATAATAACAATCAGGGTGGAAGAACTCCAGGAACTGATGTAAATGTTACTGCTATTGCAAGTGGATTAAATACTGGACAGTATGTTAAAACAACTGCAACAATAACAAGAAGTAATGCGAATACAATTTCATTTGTTGCTGCTGTAGAAAGACAGTACCAAGAATAATAATAATTAATATATGGCTTACGGAGATAACACATTAAATGCAGATCATACATGGTCACTTGACAATACGTTAGGTGACCCCGTAGGTTCAGTTACCCTTACAAATGTGGGTACAACATTTACTCCTTTGCCAATAACAAGAGATTCTGAATACTCACTTCTAACAAACAGTAGAGAAGATGTAGTTAGTTGTGCATCTCAGGCTGATACAGGGCTTACAGCTACAGATTTATATACTGTTGGAGGTTGGTTTATGGTATCACAGATACAAGGACCACCAGTTTTAATATATGGTCAAGGACAAGATGTAGGGATAGCTTTATTTCTATGGTCTGGTAATAACATAATGTGTCAATTTAAAACTACAAGCAGAACTATTCAAATTTATTCAAATATAGCCTTAACAAATAATAGAGCCTATCATTTTATGGTTAAGCTTGAAGGGTCAAGTTTTGATAACGAAGTGTCATTTTACATAGATGGAATAAAGCAAACTGCAAGTTTAGATGGAGTAGATATTAACGGAACAGTACTTGGTCATTCTGTTGGTCATGCTTGGGGTAACAATCAAGCTGTGACAAATATAAAAGTAGGTAATGATCTTATAGTGTGTAAGGCATCAATAAATGGATACTACTCACAATGGTGGACATGGGAAGGCACGAAAGCAAGACTAAGTAAAGAAAGTATAACAGATAACCTGGTTGCACCTGGTGCAATACCTGGAGTTATAATAGCTAGTGATACTCAGGCAAATATGCAGACTGAATTACTTAATTTACAAAATTCACTAAGAGGTGATACAGCTTTAGCTATAATGGTTGAAGAGGTTGCTGGAGGTGGAGATCTAAGTTTAGTTGCTGAGAATATAACATTTAATGAAAGAGTTTCTGTAGATGTTTATTACGAAGGCGCTGGTACATTGCAGTGGACAAATAACAATGGAAGCAATGCTTCTAAAGGAACATCTAATGTTGTGTTTATAAATCTAGCTCAAGTAACACTAACAGACTTATATGACTCAAGTGAAGTTAGAGTTTATCAATCTGGAACTCAGAATGAAATAGCTGGAATAGAAAGTACTTTAGGTGGAACATTTACTTTTACAACTGGATATCCTCTTATAGATATAAATATATTGTCATTGGAATATTTAATCCAAAGAATAGAAAATGTACAATCAACCAGTAGTATATCAATAGCAGTTAATCAAGTAACAGATAGGCAATACGAAAATTAATATGGCAAGCAACGGAGACTTTTTAATTAATAATAATGCAACAGATCGGCAGATTCTTCCTAATGGAGGAGCTAGTGTTGTGATGACTTATAGTAATAATCTTAAAAGCACCAACAGTGATGCTATGTCAATAGCTGCTAATGGAGTTTTTACTCTTACAACAGGTAAGTATTTTATAACATATAGTGATAAGTTTTCTACAAGCGATACCGCTAATAATCAAAGGTTCCAAATAAATGGAAGGATACTTAGGTCTACACCTGTAGGATCTACACGCCTAGCTTACTCAGGTGATTTTATAAGAAAACAAAGTGGACAACAACAAGCTTTTCTTACTGGACAAACTATAGTAAATGTTACTGAATCTACTGAAGATTTCAATGTTGAATACAGAAGAACAGATAGCTCTACTACTGGTACTTGTGAAAGGGTTCCTGGTGAAGGATCTTTACAAATAATAAGATTAGATGACTCTAATTCAACACCTTATATTTCTGTTAATTCTACACTACCAGCAGCAACTCCAAATGGCACTCAAGTTACTTACCCTCAATTTGAGACAGAGACTGTATATTCAGGTCCTGTGGCATTTGAAGTAGACCCTTTTGCTCCTGGAGTTGTGGCATGTATGCCAGGAACTTACATAGTTTCTTATTCAGCAGACATAACAACAACCCAAACTGGTAGAGAAGATGTAGTTGGTAAGCTTAATTATCTTGATGTTAGTGCTCCAAACTTTTCTGCAGCAGTAGTAGAAGGATCTTATTCTTACGGATACTTAAGAGGTGGTGACGGATGTCTGCAAACTGCATTGAGCAACACTTGTATTATTGAAGTAGCAGATAATGGACAGACTGGAGGAGTGGTTTTTTCCTTTAATGTTCCTACTAGCGCAATAGTAAGTGCTGATGATGTAAGGATACAGCTTTATAGAATACCTGATAACACTGAATTAATACAAATAAACTCAACTTCTGGAAGTCTAAATTTAAATAATAATTTTCAGTTTCAAACAGTTGCAAGAACATCTTCAAAATACAGCGCTACTAACAACTCTTCAATAATAACTGCTGATGCTGGTTTCCATTTTGGAATCGCTAACTTTAGTAAACAGATTGGTACTCTTGGACCTCAAAGAGGATATCCATTACAGAGATTTTCAGTTAATAATATTATAGATACAACATCTGGAGACGCAGCTTATAATAGAAATAGTGGTGATTCTGCAAGAATAGCTACGTCAACTATAGGAATAATTGAAGCTAATAGTCCAGGAACTCAAATATCTGTTTCTTCACAAGCTACTGCTGCTCCTGGAGTCATTGATATAGGTGACAGCTCAATAGTATTTATATCTTTAGATGATCTTTTTGGAGATTATGCTTTACCTCCATCTATTTCTGAAATAAATTCAGGAGTTGTACCTAGCTGGTCAGACACTACGTGGGCAATAGATGGATTTAATTTTTCAGAAACAGTAGGGACTGTAGAGATTTGGAGTGACTTAGTTGGAACAGTTTCGGTTAGTCAAAGCATAGTTAGTTGGAGTGATACTCAGATAGTTATTAATACAACAAGAGGATCACTTCTTGATAATACAAATTTATACTTACAAGTTTCTAATCAAGCAGGAGCTGCTGTCTTTAAGTTTCCTATTGGAAATGCACCTTACGCTAATGTAATAGAAGACATGGGTCCAGATCATTTGTGGATGTTTGACGGAGACTACAATGAGAGTATAAACTCTCTAAATGCAAGTGCTAGAGTTGGATCCCCAATATTTGCTAACTTGCCTTTATCAAGAGGAGCTTCAAGTTCAGTATCACTTACTACAAATGGAGATAGGTTTGGACCATCGAATTCTCCATTTATGAATGAAGTACAACTTGAGACTAGGACTATGGGTGGATGGATAAGGCTTAGTAAGACTCAAGATTCTTTTACAGTTCTTTATGAAGAGGGTGGTGGTATAAATAACATTGCTTTTTTTATAGGAGTTGGTGGTGTTTTAGTTGCTCAACTTGCTGACACTGGAGATGATAATGTTCACGCATACTCTGACTTTAGATTAGTTCCAGACAGAAACTATCATATATTATTTAGATTTGATTATAACGGAACAAGCGTATTTGAACTATTAGTTGATGGAGTTGTTCAGCAGTCTACATTTGGAAATCCACTTCTAGCAACTAACTTAGATGCTCACAGTGGAGATATTACGTGGGGAAAAACTGGTAATTTAGAAGTTTTTGGAACTGATGTTCTTTTTGCTGGTACTGTAATTGCTTACTATCAAGCTTGGACAACATTTACATCTTATGTTACAGATGAAGAAGCTAAGACTCAATTGTTTGAATTAGGCGCTGTAGAGGATATTTCTATTACAGAAGATACTGAGGCTAACATGCAGATAGAATTTTCTAAAAACAACAATACTGTTTATGGAAATTCAGCAATGACATTTAAAATTGAAGAATGTTCAGAGGGAGATTTTACTCTTAATGCTGAAGGAATTACTATAGATGATTCAACCTCTATAGGATTACAATACGCTGGAACTAATACATTAACCTTAGTAAACCTTTCTGGAAGTAATTTTAGCTCAGATAAAATATCAACACCTTATGGTGGAATTGTAATATTACAGAGACCATCATTACTAACCTTAACTAATCTTGAGGAAGGATCAAAAGTTACTGTGTATGAATCAGGAACATTAACTTTACTTGGAGGAAAAGACAATCTTAATGGAGAATATAAGATAAGTGTTAATTCTAATTCAGTAGACATAAGCGTAACTTCTTTAGGGTTTTTAAATTTTAGAATAACAAATGTAGATTCTACATCTGATAAATTAATACCTATAAATCAAAGAGTTGACAGACAGTACAAAAACAATTAAGATATGGCAGATTGGGAATTTAACGGAATAACAAAAATAATTAAAGAACCTAACTTAGGATCTGGTAACTTAAACTGGGATGCTGAGAGAGATATATATTCAGCTTGGAAAAGATGGGTAGTTGATAATGCACAGTTTGACAGAGCCTTTACTGTAGAGGGGGGTACTCCTATTGGTGATACTGGTATATTTACAGGTAAAACATTAATACTTAATAATGGATGGAAACTACAAGCTGGAGACTGGGATCATTTAAGTTTTGTTACAGGAAATTTATTCTCAGATGATGGACTTGATGTTATTCCTAATCCAAACTACAGTGCTAGTTTAAAAACTTTTGGTAGTGTAAATGCTCAAGGTATAGCTACAGGAAATACAGATATAGATATATCTACACTTGCAACTAAAGTCAACCAACAAATAATTAACGATGGTATAAAGAAAGCTTCATTGCTTATACCTCATTCTCAAAACACAGTAAATTAATAGACATGGAAAAAGAAGTTTGGAAAAGGATAAAAGGATTTAGTTCTTACGAGATATCTAGTTACAAAAGAGTAAGGAAATTTAAGAAGAAATTCTTTTTCTTTAGAACTTATTGTAAGCAGGTAAATTCTATAAAAGACTCTTATGTCTTTCTAGAATCTAAACTACATGATAAAAATGGAAGCTATGTATTAAAGAAAGTTAGCTTCCTCTATGATAAAGCGTTTATTAAATAATTTTAAAAAAAAATAACATATAATGAAACTAACACAGAATCAATTTTATGGCAAGTTAATAGACATGCCAAGATTACCTAAGGGGTCAACATACACTGCTACTGATACGGGGCAAATTTTTATATACGGAGATGGGAGTAAGCCCATAGAAGCTGGAAGTTCAATTAAAGGTACCTCCTCTGTTGCTGGTATACCAATTAGTAGATTTGAAACTGACCAGTTAAATAAAAATAATTCTGTTGCCTATATAAACTTAATAGGTCAATCTAATGCTGATGGTACAGCAAGTAGGTCTAGTGAAGATGCAATAACGACTCCTATGTCTAACGTATTTCACTTAACTAGATCAACTGCTATTGTTGACGATGGTGGAGATGGTTCAGCTTGGACTGACGAATCTACTTGGGGATGGACGGGATATACAACTAATTCACTAGAAAACAACTTAGGTAGATACTTATCTGGTGAGAGACAAAACTTTACTGCTGAACTAGCTATAGCTTGGCAAACACGTATTGATAATGGAGAGAACCTTCCTGATCTATACTTAACTCACATGTCTTACTCTGGTAGTGGATTTGGAAAATATGCTTCAGGAGCTGCAAGATTTAATCCTCTTGAAGATGCTTTTAAGGATGATAGAGTTAATATATGGAATGGATCTTTAAAACTTCACTCTTGGGCTTTAAATAACTTACTTGACAATAACTATGGAGTTGTTCATTTAGGACTTAATAACAATCAATGGGAACATGACGGTAAGAATGTTGAAGCAGCAACTAACTATCAAGCTTGGGTAGAATCATTATTAGCTGAGCATGATAAGATTGCTGGAATTAAAATACCTTTTTCGTATTTTGTACCATCTACTCCCGCATTTGACGGTAAGTTTGGTGCGTACTTAGAAGCAGCACAAAGTTTAGAAAATATATCTGGAAGACCTAAAATAGCTCTTGATCCTAAAAAATCTGTTTTATATGATCCGACTATTACTGGAAGTAATTCTGGATATTTAGGGATTTACAACGATGATGTTCATTATAAAAATACTGTATTTGGAGAATTTAAAGATCAATTCTTTGCTGCTAACGGACATGAAGGTATTCTAGTTACATCTACAGTTGATGCTGGTATCGGTAGTGTTGATTTAACTAACATATATACAAAGCCAGAGGTTGACAGTATTGTAAGTATAGCTACTAACCAGACTATCTGGGAAGCTAACTCTTACATTAGTTCTGCAACAAACATTACTCTTCCTGGTGTTTCTTACGAGACAATTGATACTCCAGCTTCAGGATGGCAGAGTCTTAAGGAAGCTGACAATAAGAAATACTTTAGACTTGTAGGTAGAGGAAACAAGTATTCCTTCTTAACTTTTGAAGGTCTTCCTAAAGATACGCAATATGGCTCTATGGTTACGAGACTTAAGACTGGATCAGGAATATCTATTGGTGCAGGTTTTTTACTGAACCCAATAACTGGTACATCATTTCAAAATGCTGGTAGAGAGTTTGTTTCTCTTACATTAATATGTGATACTAGAAACGGACAATTAGGTGATCCTACTAAGTATAAGATTCAAATATGGAAGGTAGACTCAAATATAGGTAAACTAGCTGAGGTTGAATTTGACAATACAGGAATGCCTCTTGGTTCTGGAGAGAGTGGAGTAACTGCTGACGTTGACGTAAAGTTTTCTTGTCTTGAAGGTTCTACTGCAAATGAACGTACTTTTGTAGTTTCCTATAAACTAATAGATGATGAAACATATACTGTTGCTCAGACTGTGTCAAATGTTGACATTAGCTCTATGAGTAGTGCTGCACTTGCTGGTGGTGACATGGGACTTATATCTGGACTTGGTGATATATTTACAGATGCTCCTATCTCTTCAATGAGATTCAAGAGCTTCAGTATTATATCAGAAGAATAATATTATAGCTATAACAATATAAGTGAAAAACTCTAACAGAAATAGTATCTTTGTTAGAGTTTTAATAATTTTTAGGAAAGGCATTAAATGGCAATATTTAATTTAGAGGCAATTGCTTCAGACTGGAGCGTAACAAAAGAAGAGTTTTCTACGGATTGCTCTACTAATTTCGCATATACAATAACTGCCAATGAAGGAGATGTTATTGATCTATCAATACTTGGTGCTTCTAAAGATGTCAAATATACTGTTGGGGAAGCTGTTACACCTGTACCTACAGGAATTACTCTTATTACAGTAACAAACTTAAAGAAAGTAATAGTAAATTTTTATATAGAAAACTCAGGAGTTGCAGGAGTATTTAATAAAGCTAATGTAATTTTTGATAACTTAAATTCTACTGATCCAGATACTACTCATACAGATCTAGCAACTAGATCTAATGATAGTGCAGTATGCGGAGGTTCACCAGTTCAAGGTCCTAAAGGGGACAAGGGTGATAAAGGAGATACAGGTGATGTAGGACCAGCAGGTCCTCCAGGTCCAACTGGACCACAAGGTGTAGAAGGTGTTCAAGGTGAAACTGGATTACAAGGTAGTGATGGATTACAAGGAGCACAAGGTATCCAAGGTATTCAGGGAATACAAGGTGTTCAAGGTAATGTAGGATCTACAGGAACTGGAATATTATTTAAAGGTGAATTACCTACTGAAGGAGATTTACCATTAACTGGAAATACTCAAGGAGATGCATACTTAGTTCAATTTGATGATAGTCTTCACATATATGACGGAACACAATGGGTTGACGGAGGTTCTATTCAAGGACCCCAAGGAGTACAAGGAGTAGATGGCACACAAGGAATACAAGGAATACAAGGTGAGACTGGAACACAAGGACAACAAGGTTCTATAGGTATAGAAGGTCCGCAAGGAATACAAGGTCCTGTTGGTCCTATTGGAGCTGACTCTTCAATACCAGGTCCTATAGGTAATGATGGAGCAGATGGTGCTCAAGGTATTCAAGGAGAACAGGGCATACAAGGAGAGCAAGGTGCAGATTCTAATGTAGCAGGTCCTCAAGGTCAGCAAGGTATAAAAGGTGATCAAGGAGATAGAGGATTTACAGGAGATGATTCTGTAGTGCCAGG
>Ga0209092_10004721_pt1 | contig 11239 bp, 7 predicted proteins | sample FraStrMetagenome_FD_187446 | JGI IMG/M metagenome (GOLD analysis project Ga0209092, IMG submission 187446) | Marine eukaryotic phytoplankton communities from Arctic Ocean - Fram Strait ARC3M Metagenome (SPAdes) (version 2) | ecosystem: Environmental > Aquatic > Marine > Oceanic | place: Fram... | reverse complement strand
AAATTCGAAACAAGCTGTTCGCTTATCCCTTCGACAGGCTCAGGATCTAACGACGGCGACCGCGCACCATCACATACCCAAGAGCGAGCAGACCACCGAGCAGCGCGTAGGTGCCTGGCTCGGGGATGGCAGTCATGTTGAAATTGTCCATAGAGATTGCACCATCACCTGCCGCGCCAGTATTTATGGTAAAAACGGCCAGTACATTACTGACATCCGCAATGCTGAAGGGGCCGCCGCCAAATTCAGAAATATCATAGGTCTGGCTGAAGGTTCCTGACGTGCCACCGAGAAACGAAGTGACGGCATTGGCCGTATTGGAGGTGGTAGTCGAGCCTCCTCTGAGGTTGTACTCCGGACCTGAAAAACCAGTGTTACTGCCCCATCCTTGGCTGAAGTCGTTCGCCCAGTAAGTCCCGTTCGTTAATGCTGTTCTGGCAGACATACTAGCGTCGGCCTCTCCGGTAAACAGGGTTGAATAGAAATAGAGCGTGGTTCCAGCTCCCACTGAATAGTCGAAGGAAAGTGTAACTTCAGTCAGGCTTGTGTCTATACTGCTCACTGAGTTGATCAGATGCGTACTTCCCCCGGCGGTAGCCGCGTTTGTCAATGCCCCGCCTGAAACGGTCCAGAGACCGCTGGCTCCTCGCCACGTATCAGTATCTATATCACCCTTATTAAAGCGAGTGTCGACCACAGCGGTGCTCGAACTGAAGTCGTCGTCAATGATAGTAACCGCCGCCTGAGCTGCAACCGCCATCAATGATGCGATGATTGTAAGTGTGTGTATTTTCTTCATATTAGTTATTTTTATTTTGGATGGGGAATAAGGATCCTTAGATTAGAGCCACAAGGAACATGTGACTGCCATGAGTCTACCATCCTTTCATGATTCCCGCTATACTACGTATGGACTACAAAGCGCAGAAAAATGCATTTATTTTGCGATTATTGCGTCGACGGGGGATCACGAGATCCTGGAATAATAGAACTGAAACTTACTTAATTTCTGTTACGCCAGACAGACCAGAAACATAGTTCAACACAACGTCTAACTCATCCATCCACCGCCGGGTCTGAATAGTTGTCAACCGCCCGACATTAAATCCGTTTCCAAAATCGTTGTCCCACAGCCAGGGCGGAGTGGGCCAGAGAGCATAGTCTGCATCGACGAGTTCAAAGAAGTTTTTCTCAGCACATTGTTGCCCATGATGACACATTTGGACGTAGTCCGCCTTCAACTTCCCGTCCTCGAGCGTTGCCACCAGATGATTCCCTCCCGCTACTTCGAGATCACCTGTAAACAGAACGGTTTTGGTTAGATCGGAAACACGCATGACCACACTGGAGTTGTTCACCGCAGCGGCTGTTATATCGGTGTTTCCAGTATTGGGATTTTCTTATAGCCTGGCACTAAAAAACTGCCCCACATCACGATCAGCCTCGGACTTCAGCTCACTGAAGTCTGGGCAGAGCGCAGCGAGTCCCGCCTGGTCCAAATACTTGGCCTCCCTGTAGGCTCCCGAGAGACGACGATCAGGCTGGAAATCTGGTATTTCTGAATTTCCCCCAGCCATCATTCCAATTCTTGAATCAAAGCCCGAATTTCAATATCGAGGCGCTGCTGCACTCGCTTATTGAGGGTATAGGCTGTTGGGCAAAGCAGATGCAATTTATGAAGCACTACTCATCAATCGGAATAAAGACAACCGCTTTCAGATTGAACAATGCCTTCCCCTTTTTCTGGCCAAACCCAATCGTACACTCAGTTGTGCCGACTTGATTCAGTTCGATCAAGCCAAGATCAAGCAATTCAAAGTCTTCCCATCTCCCCTTCGAGGCAGGCACCTTTGCGGTCATGCTTTGACCTGAAATCGTCAGTTTTACATCGCTGCCCGCATACGCTTTCGGGCACGAATAAAGAAACTTGACTGCATACTTTCCTGGGGCCGGCACATCCACAGTCCATGTAGCCGTATCCGAAGGATCCGTCCAATAGCCAATGTAAGTATGACTCTGCAAGACGTTGACCTTGCCGCTCAACTTGGCATCGGGAGCGTCCAGATACAATTCGTTGCCCGATAGCTTGAGGGATACAACTTTGCCTGACTTCGATTTCTGAAGCCCCCGATAAGCAATCCGCAAAACAGTCGCATGTGGTGTCGGCTTCGCGGTCGACAGGTCGATCGCTAGGCCAACTCCAGAAAGGGTCGATGGCAGCGTGACACCCTCATAAGTCGTGACCTTAACCTCGTCTGCAGAAAAGCCTGGAAGCGTCAGCTTCCCGTCCTTTGGCCAATTAAATACATAGGAAAAGAGCTCACCGACCGCCGGAGAAGATGCCTTTGATTGTGCGAGGGCACCCCAAGCTGGTGATTTCATCTTAATGTATTCAGCTCCATAAACGGCATCGGAGTGAGCCTTATTCCACGCGCCCATTTGCAACAACAGATCGGTAGAACCTTGAGGCCAAGAACCATCCGCATAAGGCCCGACATTGAGCAGCAAGTTGCCACCCTTGGTATTGATGTCGATCTGCTTTTGCACGAGCTCATCGATACGCTTCCATCTGGTGTCACTCTTTTTATATCCCCAGGAGTGATTGACCGTCCAGCACGCCTCCCACACGTGATCCAAAGCCGTTTTCGGTGTCTGATTCTCAGGAGTCCCGAAATCCTTTTTAAAACGATTTCGCTTGGCTACGCGGTTATTAACAATCAACTCGGGGCTTAGTTCGCGTAGATAATTGTATAAATCCTTCCCGTCTTCCAAGCTCCACCAGTTGGCCCAATCTCCATCAAACCACAATATCGCTGGATCGTAGCGATCAATGAGTTCCTTCAGCTGCCCCTTCATATAAGTGACATAGCCCTCCTTATCGTTCATCGGAGTTTGCATACCTCCGACAATCGAAACGCGTTGAGACGGATGGTGCCAGTCTGTGAGCGAGTAATAGAGTCCGAATTTGAGGCCATACTGATCACAAGCCGCTTTGAGTTCCCCCAGAATATCACGGTCGAAGGTGGTCGCTTCGCCTAAATCGTATTCAGTATAGGCACTGTCCCAAAGACAGAAGCCTTCATGGTGCTTTGAGGTAATCACCATGTATTTCATACCCGCTTCGATTGCGGTCTTAACCCAGAAATCTGCGTCCAGTTTTTCCGGCTTAAAATCGGCTGCGAGCGGGATATATTCCTCAGGTGTTATTTTTGCCCAGCGTTGAATCCATTCAGCGTATTTTGGAACGGATTTCCCCTTCCACTCACCGCCTAGCGTTGAATAAACCCCGTAGTGTATGAATAAGCCGAATTGCGCGTCCGTAAACCACTGCATCCGCTCATTGTAAGCGTCTTCGGTTTCAGGAATCAGTTCGACAGCACAAACGGATTTGATTGAGAGTGCTGCGCAAGTAGCAATGAGAGAACAGGTTTTTAAGTTTAGTTTCGTTTTTTTCATATTTTTTTATTAGCAAGTGTCGGTATAAAAAAGCTCGTCCCATGCCATCTTTCCCAGGCTTAATCTTGTGTGACGGACAACCGGAAAAAATTTCGATTGAAACGACTCAATGCGAGATTCAGGCGGAAAGTCGCGGTCTCTACGCCATCGACTGCCAGGCTTGAGGAAACTGCTACCCAATCTGAATCCAACCATGGTGGGGATAGATCGGCTGAATATTGTAGGGTGTATGTGATCCCCTGAGCGGTATAATCATTCCCTGCCGAGGACGTGCCCCCAGCTAAGCGGCGATAGCTAAGCGTGATGTAGTCTGAGCCAGGATCGCCATTGATATCGGAAAATGAGATACTGGGATGTGAGTAGCTTGAGGCGTCATTGGGATCGGTTCCAGCGGCACGCTCTATTAGATTATTGAGCCCGTCCTGATCGGCATCAAAATGATACATCCCATTTCCGCGATCAAGAATGGATCCAAAGTGAAGCAATCGCCACTGCTCGGCGGGGGTGTAATAGAAGTAATTAAGCCTGACGTTATCAAAGTCCGTAGCACGCCCCGAGCCGGCGTTGGTCGTGCCGATCGTGATACCAAGCGCACCACTGTCTCCGGCTTGGGCGGTATAGGTGAGCACCACGTCGCTAAATGTGCCATCTCCAGGGGATGTGTTGCTGCTGACCGTTTTGAGCACACTATCACCATCGCGCAGTTGGAGGGTGTATCCGGCGAATTCGGCGTCACCACCGTTATCGCGGTCCCCCACCGCCACCGTTAATTCATAAGTATTTCCAACAACGATCAGTTCTGAAAGTGTTTGAGATACCGATTCATTGGAGGTGCTCGCAAAAAACAGGGCATTCGTTGAGTCCATGGAACCAACAACGCCGCCATTGGCGTCGGTGCTGTCCGTGGTGGTGTAGAAATCAGTGCTGACATTGAAGTTACCGATCGTGCCACCGGATTCGCTCCAACCGGTCACCGCCCCCGTATTGGTATCCCCGTCACTGGCTTGCTTGGGTGCTTCAAAGCTAGAATTGTTGATGCTGATGTCATCAGGAAATGCGATTACAGCCCAGATCGGTTTATGATCAGACAAGGGATTGTCTTCTTCGATGATTCCTCCGTCTGCGACCGTAGCGCTGGCCGAGGTGTTGTAAAAGATGTGATCGATCACACCGTGACTCGTGCCCGGGTCCTGGGCGTCGTAGGTTTTTTCCTGCGAAACATCAATATTCAGGTCCGTCCATATCGCTTGAAATCCTGCCTGCTCGATTGAGTTGATGTTAAAATCGCCAATTCTATTGTTAAAATCCCCAACGACGATCACCCGATCTGCTGTCTCCTGCGGGAGAACCTGGGTTGCCAGTTTATAAGCATGACTATTAGTAGAGCCATTATTACCACTGATATGCAGCGAGTAAAATGCGACTGAATTACCGTCGATCCTCGTGGTCGCCCTAACAGCCGATGCCGGATTCCAACCGTCGCCTGTCAGTTCAAATTCATTGGTTCCTTCCAACGGTGTTCGGCTGAGAATCGTCTTGTATTTGTCGACGTGATTGGCAGAGGATATTGCGCCTACAAAAGTATAATCCATCCCTAGGACTGCGCCGACACGAGCCGTCCAATCGCCATCCGGAGCTTCGTTAAAGCCGATGATATCCAGATTGTAGGGTAACAGCAGCGCACCGATTTGCTCAGGGGTCGCGCTTTTACCAAACTCAACATTGTAGGCAGCGACACGAACAGTAATTGGTCTTTTAGGCCCCAGAGGATCGACCGCCATCGTGCTGAGCACGTTGGAGGCGAGGTTCGGCAGGCTTTCACTGTCAGTCGCGCTGTCAGCCGGTAGTTGAACCGTAACCGGCCCCAAGGCGGCAGGCGTGATCGCCACGGTGTAGGAGCTGGCCGGGCCGGAGGTCGGCGACACGCCTGATACCGTGCCGTTGGTGACCACAAAATCGGATGCCTCAAGCCCGCTGACATCAGCGCTGAACGTCACGTCCACGGTGTAAGCGGAATCGACCGGGTCCACTGCCGTGCTGAGCGTGACCGTAGGTTTTGGGGGGATGTTCGCCGTATCATTATACTGCATGATGCTCTGCAGTGATGTCGCATCTTTTACGGTGTTGTAGATCCGCACGTTGTCGATCAGTCCCTCGTATAATCTGTCGCCGGCAGCATTGTTGCCGAGGAGCAGCGAGGCTGTAGTTGCTTGAAGCGTTCGTGCTGTTCCTGTAACGACGTCGCCCGCCGAAAGCGTTGTGCCATCACCGGTATAGAAGGTTGCGGTCCCGCCGGTCCACGTGACCGCAAGAAAAACCCATTGGTCTACGGCAATCGAACCGCCTCCGTTGAAGACCGTGATGCCAGCTCCATCGGCGACAAATTCCATCTCGTCGTCGGTGTTGTGGTAATACAATTCAAATCCGGATCCCGAGCGTTTCGTGACAATTCGCCCCGAACCAACGGCACCTCCTGGTTGCGCCGCGCTCGATTTAATCCAAGCGGTAATCGTCATTGCACTTAAACCATCCAATGCATCGATGTCGCCGAAGTCTGCGGCGTCGGAGCCCGTAGCGAACGCCCCGGAGAACCCGCCGGTATTGAACGGAGCGACGGTTTCGCTATAAGTGGCAGTTCCGGCAAACGAACCGGTCACGCCGGTCGTGCCACGGTCAGTGAGCGACTGGTTGCCTTCGGCGTCGTTGAAATCCATCTGGAAGACCAGATCCGTATCATCAAACTGCATGATGCTTTGCAGTGATGCCGCATCTTCGACGGTGTTGTAGATCCGCACATTGTCGATCAGGCCATCGAAGGTTCGACTGCCAGCGTTGTTGTTGCCGATGACCAGCGATTTAGCATTGGCGAGGAGCGCCCCTTTATTAAGGGAAGCCGTATCGCCTGCAGACAGCGTTGTGCCGTCTCCAGTATAGAAGGTTACGTTATTGGTTGTTTGCGTGCCGTCGTATGTAACTGCAAGCCAAATCCATTCACTGGCGCTGAAAGAACCGCCGCCGTTGGCGACGCCGGCGTCGCCAACGAATTCCAGCCCTGTAGGGGCGCTATTGTGGTAATATAAGTCAAAACCATCTGGATTATTACGCTTGCTGACGATTCGATTAGTGTTCAAATCATCTGATTTGATCCAAGCGGTAATCGTCATCGTAGTTAACCCATCTAATGCAGCGATGTCGCCGAAGTCTACGGCACCACTTGATCCATCAAACGAGCCGGAAAATCCGCCAGTATTGGACGGAGCGACGGTCGCGGAGTAATCGGCACCGCCCGAAAATGTGCCAGGCGTCGGGCCGGTCGTGCCACGGTCAACAAGCGACTGATTACCATCGGCGTCGTTGAAGTCCATTTGGAAAACCAAATCTGCTTGAGCCGTGGACGCAGTCGCGAGCCCCCCTGCGATGAGCGCTACGGCAAGGAAGAGTTGGCGGGTCAGAGAGCGAGTCTTTGATACGCTTGGGGCATTATGGGGCTTTTTCATGTTTTTCTCCTATTGGAATTCCAAGTATATTAGTTATTTTTAATGGGGGAATAACGATCATTCAATTAGGGCTGCAAGAAGCATGTGACTGCGATGAGTCTACCATCCTTTCATGATTCTCACTATACTACGTATGGACTACAAATCGCAGAAAAATGCATATTTACCAGAAATGGCATTCCCCCTAATATGAAAATTTAACGACGGCGACGCATCATCACGCAAACGAGACCAGACAAGCCAGCCAGCAGCGCGTAGGTGCCGGGGGCTCTGGGATGTCCTATTGACGAGGAGCGCCCCTTCATCAAGGGAAGTCATAGAGTTCAAATCCATCAACATTCATACGCTTTTGGACGATTCGACCCGAGCCCAAAGGACCTCCTGGATTCAGCCCGTCCGGTCGAATCCAGGCAGTGATCGTCATCGCGGTGAGCCCATCTAATGCACTGATGTCGTTGAAGTCCATTTGAAAAACCAAATCTGCTTGAGCCGTGGACGCAGTCGCGAGCCCCCCTGCGATGAGCGCGATGGCAAGGAAGTTTCGGTGGGTCAGATAGCGAGTCTTTAATGAGCCTTGATCATTGTGCGTCTTTTTCATTTTTTTCTAGGATTGAGGTTATAGGAGTAACAAAGCATCGAATCCTTTTCGATGCTTCCCACAGTATACACCCTCACCCGACTTCCGTTAGTCACGCGTTTGCGTGATGCCCTCCTGGCAATGCATCGCCAGAAATCCCATTGTTGGTCGAGTTCCTGTTAAAAACTGGCCTCTGACATCTGTTTTCTGACAACTCTTTCTAGGATGAACCAGATAACAGGCAGCAATGCCTGTATCACACGAAGACAGCGCCCAAGCAGGGAAATTGGCACAAAAAAGGGCCACACTCCCTAAAGTGTGGCCCTTACCTATGTTATCCTAATTGGAATTAGAAATTATGGAGTCGTTGTCACACTCAGACGAGCGAAGAGCTTACCCGCAGCAAGGCTGTCAGGAAGACTGACCACGACTTGGTCAATGCCTGCGCCATAGAAGTCATCGTTGACTGTGATCGACACATCAGCAACGCCATCCTGAGCGGTTGTCCAACCAGACAAGTCTGAACCATACTCAACCTCAATGGTTGTGCTTGGATCGTCATTGGCCACATCGCTACGACGGTAGTCGAACTCTAGCGCAGTGCCAGTGTAGGTACTAGTCGGTGCGACTGTGAGATCATCGGACGCGTCCGTGGGATCGCCAGCGAGCACATACTCAACACCTGTCTCTAGGCTACCGCCATCGAAGTCGATAGCAGGATCGCTATCAGTCAGTCCTGGGAGGAAGCCGTCTGCCCAGCCAGTGTAAGCAGGGACCTCGTTCAGTTCGATCGAGAGACCGTTGACCACGAGCTCATAGCCAGCGATCGCAGCATCCAACACAGGAGTTCCCGAGATCGAGGACGCAGTGATCAGCGTGTAGCTCGCCAAGGTAGGTGTGCCAATGACTTTAACAGTCGAGCCTCCATCTAGAGTGAGCGCCGAGGACGTCACCGAAGTGCCGAGTGTCAGCTCAAGCGATGCACCACTGTTGACCGTCATGGCCGACGCCGTAATGTCAGTAAGTAAGCTCAGCGTACCAGCGGCTACCGTAGTCGCGCCTGTGTGGCTCGTTGCAGTGCCACTCAAATTATTGAGTGTCAGTGTTCCGGCGCCAGACTTGATCAGTGCAAGCCCACCAGTCAGGCGACCTTGGTATTCCGTATCGGTTGCCTGATTCACCGTCAGCGTGCCGCTGCCTGTGCTATCGGTAATCTCGACGTCACCACCCACATCATTATTGTCGCCTTCAATCGATGCCACCGTCTGGTCGAAGCTCTTCAGGTCAAGCTTGGCGAACGATGTTTCGACCGAGCCCGCACCGAAGAGAACATCCGTATCTGTCGGCATGATGTCATTCGCACCTAACTCCACAATCCCACTGTACCAAATCCGTGTATAACCCCAGTCGTGTGTGCCTGTGACCGGATTCAGCACGATTGTTCGTCCAGCAACGTACTCAAGATCGCCGATGGCGTAACTATCTCCAGAGAATTTCATACCACCAGTCACGCTGAACGGAGTCGTATCAACCACAAGGTCGCCAGTCATACCAGCATTAGAATGATAGGTAATACCTCCACTAAGCGTCAACGTGCCCGCTTCAGTCTGGATGCGTCCACCGCCCGTAATTGCGCCAGTCACAGTGTTGTTTCCAGCAGTGTTCCAAAGAGCGGGACCAAATTTATTACCACCTGTGATGTTGAGTGGCTCAGCGAGGCTAATTCCGCCTTCCATACTAAGAGAGCCTCCGTTGACCACAGTATTGCCAGCAACGTCACCTAGAGCGGCGTTGTGCCCGACCGTCAGGATGCCCCCGTCGATCGTAGTCACACCAGTGTAGGTGTTCGCACTCGCGAGCGTGAGAGTACCGGTGCCGGATTTAGTGAGTCCAGTCGCACCGCTGATGTCGTCACCGGTGAAGGTATAGTCCGCAGTGGCGTCCACAGCAACACTGCCAGGTGCGACAGAGCCGGAAAGTGTCACCGTGCCCGCGCCCGTTTCGGCGAAGCTAGCGGCATCGCCGTCATCGTAGGTCTCGCCGCTCCAACTGGTGGAATCTGGGCTGGTCCAAGTCGAGTCAGTGCTGCCATCCCATACAAGGACGCCGCTGATGTTCGCCGTATCATTATACTGCATGATGGTCTGCAGTGATGCCGCATCTTTGACGGTGTCGTAAATCCGCACATTGTCGATCAGGCCATCGAAGGTTCGATTGCCAGCGTTGTTGTTGCCGATGAACAGCGAGTTACTATTGGCGAGGAGCGCCCCTTTATCAAGGGTAGCCGTATCGCCTGTAGCCAGCGTTGTGCCGTCTCCAGTATAGAAGGTTACGTTATTGGTTGTTTGCGTGCCGTCGTATGTAACTGCAATCCAAATCCATTCACTGGCGCTGAAAGAACCGCCGCCGTTGCTGACGCCGGCATCGCCGACGAATTCCAGTCCTGTAGGGGCGCTATCGTGGTAATATAAGTCAAAACCATCTGGATTATCACGCTTATTGACGATTCGATTACCGTTCAAATCATCTGATTTGATCCAGGCCGTAATCGTCATCTGAGTTAACCCATCCAATGCAGCGATGTCGCCGAAGTCTACGGCACCACTTAATCCATCAAACGATCCGGAATACCCGCCAGTATTGTTCGGGGCGACCGTCGTGGAGTAGGCTGCGCCGGCGGTGGTAAACGAGCCGGTCGTGCTGGTCGTGCCACGGTCAACAAGCGACTGATTACCATCGACGTCGTTAAAGTCCATCTGGAAGACCGTCTCCGCATCGATGCCTGTCAGGGTGATGTTCGAGATGTAAGAGTTAGCCATGTCATTATCGTTTCCGTATGCAACAAACCTATAGCTTTTGCTCATATCAAAGCTTCCGGGGCCTGTAGTAGCTGGAGCGCCGTTCAGACTGTAACTGTAACCGGTGGCTGTGATCGTGAGGGATAATGTCGTATCCTCGTTAAAGTTAATGCTCCCCTGAGCATCGCTCAGCTGAGAGGTAGTGCTACCGTTATGAAACATCAGCACATCCACATTGCTATTGGCGTTTTCCCGCGCCCCGTCCGTTTGAAAAGCAATGGCATATGGCTGGCCTGCAGTATTTAGGAAGTCATTCCCATTGTTCCACGCCGACGCATTTGCATCAACAAGGCCGATCGTGAAACTATCCACCGTCGCCGCAAGTTGATTAAACGTTACCTCCAGAGTGATGCCGTCATCGGATTGAAAGCCGCCACCTGTGTTCTTCACTGTTGCCCGGGAATTACCGTTCGCGAAGCTAGCCTTGAGGCGATCATTCACGGTGTCAATAGTCCAAAAGCCGGTAGCTGTATTTGAGCTCTCCAGCCCTGCGCTGGCCACAGTCGTACCGGTGAAATCGCTCTGATAAAGAAGCGTCCCCGCCTGAGCTGCAACCGCCATCAATGATGCGATTATTGTTAATGTGTGTTTTTTCTTCATGACTATTTTTTTTTATTGGGGAATTAAGATCATTTAATTAGAGCCGCAAGAAGCATGCGACTGCCATGAGTCTACTATCCTTTCATGATTCCCGCTATACTACGTATGGACTACAAATCGCAGAAAAAGGCATTTATTTCTGCGATTATTGTGTCGACGAGGGTATCAGGAAATCCTGAAATAATAGCACTGAGATCACAATATGCCTCCCTATCTAGCCAACACTATTTTTAGCGCCTTGATGGCAGTCG
>Ga0209092_10004718_pt1 | contig 11241 bp, 24 predicted proteins | sample FraStrMetagenome_FD_187446 | JGI IMG/M metagenome (GOLD analysis project Ga0209092, IMG submission 187446) | Marine eukaryotic phytoplankton communities from Arctic Ocean - Fram Strait ARC3M Metagenome (SPAdes) (version 2) | ecosystem: Environmental > Aquatic > Marine > Oceanic | place: Fram... | reverse complement strand
TAAAGGAGAAAATCCTGAAACAATATTATTCGAAGAGTACCGGCTAGAACCTGATTACATCTGGGATTTAATATAGATACAAAACAAATACAATCACCAATAGATAATATAACTGTAAAAACAAAATCAATATGGCAACATTAATAGAAAGACTTAAACCAAAGTACAGAAAAAAAATTGAAAACAGTCAATACACTTATTGTTCTTCACAAATAATAGCTAGGCTAGAAAATTCAAACTTTTATGGTGACTTAACAATCAGTGAGGTAAGAGATATATATGATATGTGTGGTATACCTGCTCACAGGGTATCAGCTTGGGATCACAGGTTTGGCGATAATATCTTAAACATAGATAAAGACAATGGATAAAAAAGATATACAACAACGAGCAAGTGATAAAGCTTTCTCTAAAATCTCAATGCTAACTTTCGAGATAAGCGATAATAAAACTGAATTAATAACCGGTAATTACGGTGGTGATATAACCTACGATGAAATGGTTATGATACTTGAAGGTAATAAAAAAGAATTAAAAGTGTGGGAATATATTGCAGAATTAATAGAAAAATCAAATAAAATCCAATAATATGACAAAAGTAGAGCTAGAAGCAAAAGTAAACGAATTAGAATTAACATTAAACTCACTAGAACTAAACGCTAAAACTGTTAAGGACGATTTAGTAGAAGCTAACAACAAACTAGAAAGTATTAATAAACCTGAAATATCTGCATACAACGTAGATCAAATCAGAGAAACAGTAGATGAAATAATACGTCAGTATAATTTTGACGATACAGACAACTACGAGTATGATTTTGAAATTGACTATGATGGTCGTTTAAACCTAAGCAACATAGATCTTGAAAACAAAGATGAATTAGCAGAAGCTATATGTGATGGTATCGAAGATTTATTTAATGTAGTTGTAATAGAAGATTAATATGGAAACTAAAAAGCAAACAACACCTAAATGGTTTAAAGGCATGATCTACGATCAAGGTGAAGAAGTTACAAACCCTTTTACCGGACTATGCTATACACTAACGGGTATTGAGTTATCTATCTATGACTTCATTCTTGGATCACAGTACATAATGGAAGTAGCACCTAAAACAGTGACACCTAAGCAAGTAACTGAGTTTCAAAAAGCGTTGAGTTGGTTTCGTAAAAATAATACTGAAGCATACATGGTGCTGCTTGATTAATTTACAAACTAAATACGATCACTTATTGATAATATAATAAACAAATCATGAATTTACTAACACAAAACTCTAAACTTAAAAAAACATCTAAAGCACTCGGGCTCCGGGTCTTTAACTTTGGTATTCCCGCCTACAAATCGTCAAGTGGGAAACTAACGTGCCCAATGGCTGACAGTTGTATAAAATTCTGTTACGCTAAGAAAGGAGCCTACATATGGAGTAATGTAAAACCGGCGTTTGAAAAGCGTTATGAGCTGAGCAAAACAAATGATTTTGTAGACGCCATGAACGCTGAAATACGTAAGAAGAAACCTGACTACGTCAGAGTCCATGACAGCGGCGATTATTATTCTCGCGCATACTTGTCTAAATGGATCGAGGTTGCTAAAGCAAACCCTAACGTGCGGTTTTACAGTTACACCAATATGATTGATATGATGTTAAAGTCTTCATTACCAAGTAATTACGATATAATATTCTCTGATTCAGGAAAACAAAAACACTTAATAAATGAAAGAAAACACAGACACACCAAAATATTTTCTAGCAACAGCGATCTTGTTTCTGCTGGTTATACTGATGCTTCATCTATTGATCTAATGGCTACTAGATGGTTTAACAAAACAAATAAAGTAGGATTAGTATTTCATTAAATATTTACAAAATAAATACAAACAAGTAATGATAATATAATAAATAAAAACAAAAACTTATGAACAATTTTGAAAAATTTAGAAGCGACAATTCATCAACAATTTCAACGGGAAGGTATTATACTGACACTAAAGAGCTTACGTTAATATATAGAAATGGTGGTGTTTATGAATACGAAGACGTACCATTATTTTATTGGCGTGGTTTGTTAGATGCTGAGTCTAAAGGTAGATTTATTAACACTAATATAAAAAGATTATTTAACTTTAATAAAAAATAGATATGAATATAGTATTTTTAATAATTGGATTGATAGTAATATACATTCTTTGGACAATAGCACTTAACCAAAAAGTAATATGTAAAAACCAAGTTCAGGAAGGAAAATTATTACGAGAATTAATTGATAAAATAAGCAAAAAGTAGTTATTTTTTATATTACTTGTCGTGTGCTTTTTTAATTGCATACAACGAAGATATAATAACAAGATAGTACACAAAATAAATACGATCACTAATAGATAATATAATAAACAACAAATAAATGACAGAAAAACAATTAGATATTTTATCAGATTTAATAGCTTCAAAGGTAATGAAAAAGCTAATAAACAAACAACAAGAGTGGGACGAACAGTTTAACGAACAATTAAACCAATTAAGTGCTGATGATGCTATTAATTTAACTAATACTCAAGAGCGAATGGCTATTGAATATGAAATATCAAAGCTTAAAGGCTTAAGGTTATCGTATATATCTAACGAACAATATGAATTATTGTCAGATGTAGAAGCAAAGATAGTAAAACTAGAAAATGCTTTAAGCAGGTTATAGAATAATAATACTAATAATATTTTTTTAATAAAAAAATAAATGGGTAAGTCAAGTGAATTATTTATTCAACTAAAAGAAAGACAAATATTTGATAATGCTGATGAGCATGTAATATATCAAACTTTATATTCAGAACAGGACTGTGACAATAGCCCTTAATATACTATAGTAAGGGGCTAATGTCATACGAAAGAAACTTAAGATATTTTATAAATAACCAGATAATATACAGAAGAGATCATATCAATGATGAACCTACTGAGATCTATGATTGGGGTTATTTCTTTGAGAACGGTACATATGAATGCTATCGCATGTTTCAGAGCAGAGCTAAAATAACTACATATAAGAGTCTTAAATGGCATCTGTTAACGTTATGGTATCTGAACCCTAAAATGGATCAAGATGATCTAGAAAACGTATCTAAACATATATGTGTTAAGTCTAATGGGTTTGTAACGTTTACAATAAATGAACATGCTCTTAAAAATATAATATACGAAGTCAGTATGTGTGATCTTGAAAAACCTCCTAAAAATAAATTACGTAAAATAATATTTAAGGACTATAGCGGGTTAACTACTGAAGAAAAAATGACAATAGTAGGTAAGATGATAGGTAGATCTAAAAAAATACACGAAGATGATATTTACCAGTGCATGTTAGATATTAACGAGCTAGGTAAAAAAATAACTATAACTAGATTAGCTGGTTTACTTAACTGCTCAGCCAGAACAATACATAGAAATATGAGTAACGAACTTAAGAAAGAAAAAGAATTATTAAACCAACAATTATGATACACGAATTTAATGAATGGATGGCTAAAATAGGTAACATACATTACGCTGATGACAACTTAATGGCTAAAGCATTTAAGATAATAGACGAATATGAAGAAGTATAATATACAGAACTACGTAAGATACAAAGCTGATTTAAAAAAATCTATGCCTGAAGGAAAATTCTTTGATGAATACACTAGAAATGAATTAATAGTTAAGTTCATGCCGTTAGTAGAGAATCTTGGTCGTAAGTTTTCAACTGCTCAACAAGCTTCAGGTGTTTTATCTATAAATGATATAATTCAAATAGGTAACGAAGCGTTAGTAAGAGCTGTAGATAAATTAAACTGGGAAATGTTATCAACTTCTGAAGATGTAGAAAAAACATTAAAATCTTTTTTTAGTAAAAGAATAAAAGGAGCTATACGTAGAAGAATAGATATGATGCGTGGCGATATGAGAATACCAGAACATAAGATAAATGAGTTCAGAAAAGATCCTGAGAATAAAGAAACAGCAGCTATATTTTTTAACGCAATGTTTTCTAGTATAGATAGTCAAGGGTCTAGCGATCTTTCAGACTTATTCGGTGGCTATAATTTGTCAGGTGATGAAAGATGGAGTGAGTCTATACCTGACTGTTCTAAGGTATATAATATAGATTTAATGAATAGTTATTTATTAAGTATAATGAAACAGTATTTGGAAAAAACAGAATATGAAGTACTAAGACTTAGTTATGGGTTAGACTGTGAAAAACATAAAGCAAAAGAAATAGCTGCTGAGTTAAATATAAAAGGTACTAGCAGTTATGTAAGAGTAAGTGAGATAAAAAAACAAGCAATTCAAAAACTAATTGACAACGTAGATCCTTCGCAAGTGATTGACTACCTGTAAATTAAGCTATGCTATACACGTAAACCGTGTTATTAATATGTAATTATATAGATATGAAGTTAAACCAGAAATTATCAAAAATCCAGTCAGAATTAAAAGCTAAAAAAAGTAAATTTAATTCTTTTGGTAAGTACAATTATCGATCCGCAGAGGATATTTTAGAGGCTATAAAACCTTATTTAATAGAGCACGATGTAACAGTCATCATAAACGAAAGACTTCACGATCTAAAAAATGAGTTTATTATGGAATCAATTGCTATAATATCTGACGGAGAAAATCAACTAGAGGCCATAGCTATAGTTGGTGTTGATATGAATCAAAAAGGAATGAACATGCCGCAGAAATTTGGTAGTGCTTCTAGTTATGGAAAAAAATACGCTCTTGGAAATTTATTTTTAATTGACGACACAGCTGATAGCGATGCGACTAACTCGCATGGTAAAGCAGAAAAATCTAAACCAACTATCACATCTACTAAAGATCCAGCTTTTGATAAAGCTAAGAAGTATGTAAAAGAAGGAGGTAGTTTAGATGCTATAAAAGCTAAATACTCTATGTCGGCAGAAGTTGTTAAAGCTCTAACGTTATAATATGACAGACAAAGAAAAACAAGAAATTTTAAAAAGATTAGAAAACGATGAGGATTATTATGGGTCTTTTGGTAAGCAATATAGAAGTAATTCTGATATATATACTTTATTGACAAACCCTTTAACTCTAGGTGATCCTCAGCCGCCTAATATTAATTTTTTAATTGGTGGATACTTTCACACAGCTATACTTGAGCCTGAAAAATTAGACAAGTATAAAGTAGTGGATGCGTCATCAAGAAATACTAAAATATATAAGGAAGCATCACAAGGAGAAATGCAGTTGTTAGCTCATGAGCTAGATAAGTTAAATCTTATGATAGATAAAGTTAATAACAACGATGTATGTACAGGTCTTATAAATGGTATTCACGTTGAATATGAAACACCTGGTATTAAAGAGATTAAGGGTATGTGGTGGAAAGGTAAAGCTGATATTGTTAACCACGATGAAAAGCTTATTGTTGATCTAAAAACAACTAGTGATATAACTAAGTTCAGAAACTCTGCTTTCCGTTACAATTACGACAGTCAAGCTTATATATACAGAGAACTGTTTGGTTATGACTTAATATTTTTAGTTATAGATAAAACTACTCATCAAATCGGTGTATTTGATTGTTCAGAATCTTTTTACGACAGTGGTGAAACAAAAGTCGAAAAAGCTATCGAGCAATACAAGTTATTTTACGAAACACCTGGTTTTGATGCTAAGAATTATTTTATAAATAAGACTTTATAATCTTTACAAAACAAATACGATTACCAATAGATAATATATTAAATAATAATTAACAATTAAAATCAAATTTTATGGCAAGTATCATTAAAGCAAGTATCAATTTAAACAACATTGACAAGTCAAAGATCATTGACGGTAAAAAAGGTAAATATCTACCTATTACAATTACATTAAATGATGAACCAGATCAATTCGGTAACCAAGGCCCTATAGTTAATGCTCAATCTAAAGAAGAAAGAGAAGCTAAAACTCCTAAAACTTATTTAGGTAATGTGCAGGTAGTATGGACTAATGGAACCAATGTAGCTACAGCTCCAAGAGATGATCAACCTCAACAAGCAGCTCAATCATTAGCTCCGCAAGCAGATGATCTGCCATTCTAGCGAACAGTGTGAAATGTGTGGAGAAGTCATGACTAAGTGTGACTTTGATTATTGCGACATATGTCCCGAGTGCTTAGACGGAGAATAATTAAATTAAATTAAATTAAATGCAGACAACAGAGATCAATGGATTTGTGATTGACGAGTTCAATACACATAAGCTTGAAGAGGGAAAGAAACAAGGTGTATGCCCTGTTTGTTCTCACACCAGGAAACCTAAGAATCAAAAAGCAAAGTGTGCTTCTTATGATTGGGAACGTGGTCTCGGTACTTGTCACAACTGTAACACATCATTTCAACTACATACTTATCAGCGTAAAGGTAAAGCTGAAAAAGTATATATTAAACCTGAACCTGTTGTTATACACGCTCCAGGGTCTAAAGTTGAAGAATGGTTTGAAACAAGAGGCATTTCCAAACAGACTCTTAGTGACTTAAAAATCACTGAGGGTCCTGAATGGATGCCACAGACCGGTAAAACCGAGAATGTAATAAAGTTCAATTATTTTATGGGCGGTGAATTAACTAACGTTAAATACCGAGATGGAAGAAAGAACTTTAAATTATTTAAAGGGGCTGAAAAAGTATTTTATAATATTGACAGCGTTGTAGGTTATGAATATTGTGTTATAGTAGAAGGCGAGATGGATGTATTAGCTTTACATGAAGCTGGTATTACAAACGCAATATCTGTACCTAATGGAGCTACACTTAACTCTAATAATTTAGATTATTTAGACAGCTGTATTGATTACTTTGAAGATAAAGATAAGATTATACTAGCTGTAGATTCAGATGAAGCAGGGCAAGCGCTACAAACAGAATTAATCCGTAGATTAGGATCTGAAGTTTGTTACATAGCTACATTTGAAGATTGTAAAGATGCTAACGAATACTTATTAAAACATGGGCAAGAAAAATTATCAGAAAGAATATCAAAATCAAAACCAGTTCCGCTTGAAAATGTCACTACGTTTAGAGACATTGAAGATGAGGTTACTGATTTTGTACGTAATGGTTTCAAACCGGGTTTCCAGGTGGGTTTACAAAACTTTGATGAAATATTTTCGACTTATACCGGACAGTTTATTACTGTTACTGGTATACCTTCTTCTGGGAAGTCTGACTTTGTGGATCAAATGGTTGTAGGTTACAATAGCAATTACGGTTGGAAGACAGCTTTTGCGTCTCCTGAGAATCAACCAACTTATTTGCATGCTCATAAATTAATGCGTAAAACCTGGCAAGGTATGCCTACTTCAGAAGATATTGGTGGTGATCGCTGGAATCAAATAGCTGATCATTGTAATAGTAATTACTTTCATATCGACATGGAGCGTTATACATTAGAATCTGTATTAAAAAAAGCAGCAGAGCTAGTCAAACGTAAAGGTATTAAATGTTTAGTTATTGATCCATTTAATAAAGTTAGAGACGTTGGTGGTTCTGACGATGTTAATAGATACACTATGGAGTATTTGCAAAAGATTGAAATCTTTGCTAAGAAATATGATGTATTAGTTTTTATTGTAGCGCATCCAACTAAAATGTATAAAGACAAAGATGGTAAGATTGAAGAGCCAACTATGTACAACATTAAAGGTGGTGGTGAATGGTATGATGCTAGTTATCACGGTATATTAGTTCACAGAGATTATGAAGCTAAAACAGTTAAAGCCAAAGTCCTTAAAGTTAAATTTCAAAACTTAGGAGAAAATGGTGCTGAAGCTCATTTCAAATGGGAACCAAAGTCAGGATGCTTTATACCTCACGAACCTGTTAACTTAAATGGAGAAAAAATGCCTTGGGAATAAATGGCAGGTAAAAAAAGCCCTTGGGATATGGGAGAATACACACCAACTAAAGAAGAAAATTTAGCTTGGTTATGGTGTATACGTAACAGCGTTAAAATATCGCCAATGTGTAAAGCTGAAGGAGCTTGGTGGATAGAGATAGAGAATAATAACAAAATAAATAGAACCCCAAACGTGTTTACAAAAATATCTGTTTGGAGAGAGCTGTATAAATACTGTAAATATTATTACGATAAATATGAAAACAAGATTTAAAAATGCAAACGATGCTTATGAGTATTTTCACAATGAAATAATACTAAATGGCATAGAGTTTGATGATACTAAAGCTTTGTTTAATGTAGGTTTTACATTAGATAACCCAATAGATAACATCATACACAACAAAGAACGTAAGTTTAATATAGATTACGCTAAAGCTGAATGGGTTTGGTATATGTCTGCTGATAGAAACATAAACAAACTTGGTGAAATATATGGTAAAGTACCTCCTATATGGAAGCGAATGGCCGATAGCAATGGAGACGTTAATTCAAACTACGGTTATCAATGGGAAAGAAATCACCAGTTAGACTATGTTGTTTCTATTTTAAGAGAAAACCCAAACACTAGGCGAGCAGCAATATCTATTTATGATGGTAAAGAAATAAACAGTTACAGCAAAGATACTCCGTGTACATACGCTGTTCAGTTTACAATACTAAATCATAAGCTTAATATGTCTGTCTATATGCGTTCTAATGATCTCTGGTATGGTTTCTGTATCGATCAGTATTGTTTTTCAATGCTACAACAACATGTGTCAGAGAGGCTATCTATTGAAGTTGGTTCTTATTACCATCACGCACATAATTTACATCTATATAACAATAAAATTTAAAAAATGTATTATTTATACCACATACCTAGTAAAAAGATAGGCGTAACACGTAATCTTAATGTAAGAGTAACCCTTATGCAAGGATATAAGGAGGGAGAGTACGAAGTTCTTGAGCAGTCAGAAGATATAGATTATATATCAGACCGCGAAATAGAACTTCAAAAGTCTTATGGCTATAAGGTTGATAGACAATCTTATAAGAATTTAATCAATAAAAACAATCCAATGAAGGTAAACGTAACAGAGCAAACCACAACATTTCCATACCCTTTAAACAAATTAAAAGGTAATTTAATGGATAACAAGGGTATTAAATGGGACACAGATAGAGGTGTATTTGGAATAGATGAAGAAACTATTAAGTGGATTTCTAAAAACGCTGTAACTTCTATGTTTAATAAAAACAGATGTTATATTTATAACAAAGCCTATGCTAATGAGTTTATAAAAGAAAAACCAAAAGCAGTTGAAAAAGATAAAGAGCTAAAGATATTTAAAAAAATAAGATCTTGGGCTACTGATAGAGGCTTATACGTGTCTGGTGATCCTATAACTCAATACGTTAAGCTTCAAGAAGAAGCTGGTGAATTAGCTCAAGCTTTATTAAAAGATGATCAACCTGAAGTTATTGATGCTATTGGGGATATGGTAGTTGTACTTACTAATCTAGCTCATCAACGTGGCGTAACAATAGAAAAATGTATCAACGATGCTTATAAAGTAATTAGTAAACGTAAAGGTAAAATGATCAATGGAACATTTGTAAAAGAAACATTATAATGTACATAAAAGTGCGCATTAAGCACGTGAAACACATCTAATGTGCATAAAAGTATACATAAAATTAATAAACGTACAATTTAATATACAAGAATATAATGAATATAGAAACAAAAGACGAAATAGTATTAGCTGTATTAAAAAAAATGGATCAACGCAGTATAATAGGTCAGCAAAAATACGGAGCTACAATGATGGAAGAAATAGTTGGTCAAGAAAAAGATCTTAACCGTTTCCTAATTGATGTTCAAGAAGAGTTAATGGATGCTTTACTTTATATTGAAGCTGCTAAGCGTTGTTTATCTGATGAGATAGAAGAAGCTATGTTAGCTAGAGTAAATATTATAGGTCAAAACGGTAACAATGGAGAACATTATGAAGATGAATTTGTAAACAATATGAGTCCTGAAGAAATTTCAAGCTACGTAAAGATGTCAGAAAAAGATGAGATGATTAAACGTATGGAAGTTTGGGTAGATGAGCCTAAAGCTAAAAGCCTAGAAAATGAAAAAGCAGTTTAAAAGAAAAAGCGGTAAACGTGGTCCAGTAAGAGCAAAGAAGGTATCATACGATGGTATCGACTTTGCCTCCGGGCTTGAGAAACATATGTACATAGCTTTAAAAGAAGCTGGAATAAAAACAAAGTACGAAGGAGAAACTTTTGTTTTATTATCTGGTTTTCATTTTGAAAACGAAGTGTATGAAAGACAGTCTAACGGTAAAGGAGATTATAAAAATAGAGGATGCAAACGCATACTACCTATTAAGTATACTCCAGATTTTATTGGTGATAATTTTATAATTGAAACAAAAGGTAGAGCTAACGAGTCTTTTCCTATGCGTTGGAAGTTATTTAAACTATTAGTAACTAATCAATTTCCTAGTTATACAATTTATAAACCTCAAAATCAAGCTGAATGCAAAGAGACGGTAAGGTTAATCCTTTCAAAGAAAAGTTAACATCTAGACAAAGATATGCCGAGCGTCAAATTGAAAAGTTTATAAAATGGAGCTGGGATATTAAAGGAAGAATAAGATCTACGGATATAGAGCAATTACACAAACGTTATAATATAAAATGTTATGGACACAGAAAATAATAGAAAAGGATGGGCAATAACAATAGGTTTATACCCTGGTATATTACTTGGATTTAGATCTTACGATCAAGGAGATATTGATACACATGTATTATACCTACCTTTTATTGATATAGCTTTAGATATTGAAAAATGACAAGCGAAGGTAAGATAGAGCTCATGGATATGTATGCTAAAAATGTATTAGAAGAAATGAAATTAATAACAAGAGCTTCTACTAAAAAAGATATGTACGCTTATATACAAGCATGGGAAAACGAACTGCAAACATTAACCTATATAACAGATGATAAATAATGGGATTATTTGATTTACGAGTAGCATACAAACCTTTTGAATACCCCGAGTACTACACAGAGGGTTGGCTAAAACAAGCTCAGGCCTTTTGGTTACATACAGAGATAAGTATGCAAGGAGATATTAAAGATTGGAATGAAAAACTAAATGAAAAAGAAAAAAACCTCGTCGGAAACATTTTACTTGGGTTCGCTCAAACAGAATGCGCAGTGTCCGACTATTGGACTCAAAAAGTTGTTGGATGGTTTCCGAAACACGAGATCCAACAAATGG
>Ga0209092_10004716_pt1 | contig 11250 bp, 14 predicted proteins | sample FraStrMetagenome_FD_187446 | JGI IMG/M metagenome (GOLD analysis project Ga0209092, IMG submission 187446) | Marine eukaryotic phytoplankton communities from Arctic Ocean - Fram Strait ARC3M Metagenome (SPAdes) (version 2) | ecosystem: Environmental > Aquatic > Marine > Oceanic | place: Fram... | reverse complement strand
GGGCTTCCATCAAGGGAGGTTATTCAGTTACCTCAACCTCTTGATCAATGATTTCCGCAAGATGTCTAACATTAGTCGGAAGGTTAGTTGATTGAGACCAATATCCTCGTTTGATCCAACATGGCATGATTGATAGTTTAGGTAACATCGCTTCGAGTATGGTATCATGATTGTATGTTACAACTTGATTTTTGTTGTTGGTAAACTTGATCACTTGATTTCTACCTAACCATGATTTTCTTACTACGAAGTTCTTACGTTCGATTGGTGGGAAGATTAAAGATTTTTCTTCGTTAGTCATGTTCGCGATCGCTTGAGTCATTAATTCTTGATTTGTCATAATTTAATTTATTTAGTTATTATTATTATTTACTTATTTACATTTATATTATCGAAGTTACTTCGTTTTTAGTTTACAAATTTTAGTTTGATTTCGATGGTTCCTCGAGGGGAGGTTTAGTGAAATATAATTGATGTTTGATAGACTGGATTGTTTTTAAAGTTGATTGATCTTTTGGATTGTTTTGAATATAAGTATGAAATACTTTTTCAATGTTGTTGAAATCTTTTAAAGTAATGTTAATTGATTTTGTTAAAGACATTTTAATTATTTATTTAAGTTATTATTATTTCTTATTACACTTATATTATCCGAATATACCCGTATTTAGTATACAAAAAGTCTAAAATATATATCAGAAAATATAAAAAAATAGTTATATTAGTTACCGAGCATAACGCAGCAAAACGTAAGATCCATTGCACAATCCGTAAAAACACTAAGGGGGCTGGTAAAAAATAAGTTAATTCCCCATTCGGAAAAAAAAATTGTATAGCGTAGCGTAACCCAATAGTTCCCTGTATCTAACAAAATTTTTAATATATTTTTTCGGGTAAGGTAATAAAGTGCGACAGTAGGTAGTTATATATAATAGTAAGAGGCTATCGTCGCATTTTTAACAAGTAAATAAATAACGTAATCATACTTTGTATGAGACAACAACTTTCACCACAAGCTAGAAGAGATAAGGCCGCTAGAGATAAAGCTTATGCAATGTCTCCTGACAGGAAGGCTAAGAAAGCCCATGCACAGAGAGAAAGAAGCGCCGCTAAAAAGAAAGGTGTTGATTTAAGTGGGCGTGATTATGACCATAAAAGACAAGGTTTTGTATCTGTTAAATCAAACAGAGGAAATGAAGGCCAAGGAACACAAAAAGAAAGTGGAGCAAACTACAATACTAAATAACATAACACATATATAAAACATGGCAAGAATTTCATCATATCCTGTTGTTACACCTAAAACAATAGATACACTTATTATATCACAGGGATACGATATTGACGCGGATGAGCCTATTGAAGGCAACCCTACAGGTTCAGTTACTATCGGTAGTGTAATAAATTTACTAAATACAGGCGTATTACCAGGAACAGGTACAGTGACTAGTCTAGGTGTTTCTATGCCTTCCGCATTTACAGTGAGTGATTCTCCTGTAACGTCGGCGGGAGTTATTAATGTAACCGGATCAGGAGCATCGACACAATACATAGATGGAACGGGTTCTTTACAGTTGTCGCCAAATCAATTGTTAAATACAACAAACAGTGTAACGTTTAATTCTATCACAGGTAACGGTGCAAATATAACAAACATCGACAAGTACACTACTTCATATATCGATACTAACATCTATACAAAAACACAGGCTGACGCCTTGTTCAGTAGCGGGTTTGTAAGTGCAATAACACCATCAAGCCCAGCTCCTACTCAAAATGGCTTATATTCTTGTTCAGCTCCTGGTACTTATACTAATTTCGGAGGAGAAGTAGTATCGCTAACAAACCAAGTTGTTTCCATAGCTGTTGGCGGAACTCAAAACACGTTTACGCAGGTTGTTTCAGCGGTTGGTAACACTGTTGCTGCAACGCTTGACGCAATACGAAATAGCACTGCTCTATTTTCAGGTAGGGCTATATACAGGAACATACGCTATAAAGCTAATTTATTAGTAGGGACTAATTTATTTAATATAAATGATTCTGAAATAGCTATTGGAAGTTTTGTTAATTCTAGCGGAGGCTTATCACCTAACGCTATATATAATACAACTGGTTATATTCCAATATCTCCTAGCACACAGCATGTTATGAGCTACAGACATCACATAGCTTATTACGATGAAAACAAAGCATTTATTTCTTTTTCCGCTTCTGGTGGGCCTAACCCTACGACAAGCCCAGCGGGTGCTTATTATATAAGATGTACTGTTTTAGCATCTACTGAATGGACGGAATTTCAATTTCAACTAGGTGCTGTTGAAACAGTGTTTGAACCTTATTCGGTAAAAGTAGATCCAAATGAACTAGACCTAACAGCATTGGCTACAAAAGAGGATTATGTAAAAGCATCTAGAACTAGCAACTTAATTGATCCAAGCGAAATAATAGATGGATCATTTTTATCTTCAACAGGGGTAATTAGCTCTAACTCTTCTTATAAATTAACTGGCTTTATACCTTTTAAGCAAGCTGATGTAAATATAGTATCTAGCCTTTTTACAGTTGGTGGTGGTGCTTACAGTGCATTTTATGATGAGAATAAGGTTTTTATCTCTTCTTTCCAAAACAGTTTAGCTACATGGGCTTCAAACGTTGCTTACGTTAGGTTTTCGGGAAACAACGCTGGTTCTGTTTTTTATGCTAACGTTGGAACGGTGTTAACAACAGATTTATACAATGAATTAAAAGATTTAGTAAATAACGAATCAATAGTAGATAACTCAATTTCAACTGCTAATATACAAGACAACGCTGTAACTAGTGCTAAGATACAAAATAACGCTGTAACTAATGCTAAGATAATAAACGAAGCGGTTTCTCCTGCTAAAACTAACTTTTTTCAAGCAGGTACAAATAAATTCAACATTAATGACCCGGAAATTGCTATTGATTTTTATGTAGCTTATAACACTGGGGTTTTAGCATCAAATACATCATACAACGCTACAGGGTTTATACCTGTGCTAGGTAGCTCTGAATACATAGTTAGTTATGATCACCAAAGAGCTTGGTATGATGAAAATAAAGTTTACATAAGCGGTATAAATAGTGGTGTAACAGGGGTAATGACTTCACCTGCAAACGCTAGGTATATAAGATGTAGTGTTATTAAATCAGAGTGGAATTATTTTCAACTTAATGAAGGCACTACTTTACTTGCTTACGCTGCTTATGGAATATTTATAAAGTCACAGTACATAGATACCGCAGCACTTGCGTTTTTTCCAAGACTAGCTTTACCAAGGAAAATGCACGTGTTACTAAACAATGAAAACAGTGTTTATCATAAAAATTACATTGAACGCTGGAACCCTTACCAGTTTGCTATAGATGGTTCAGGAACTAATTGGGCTTACTTCGAAAGATATTTTAGATTAAATAGCGCTTCAGCTGGAAATTTAACAATAAAAGCAAGCAATGCAGTGACTTTAACAGAACAATCAACTAACACTTTGACAACTGTGAGCGGGGATCCCGCTACGGATAACGGGACCAAGATATTAAATGTCATTGGAGACAGTTTTACATATAACGGTGCGTGGTATTTAAAAACAGATTCTTTATGCCCTAATCTATCTTTTGTAGGTATTAGAAAATCATATAGTACACCCGGGGCATCAAGTATAAAAGCTGAAGGCCGTGGTGGTTGGACAGTTTCTAAGTATATGACAGATTTAACCGGTAGTGCTACAGACAGTCATAGTCCTTTCTTACAACCTGTTGACCCTTATAAGTATTATGGAAATACACTTTTTTGGGAAGCCGTAGGGGCTGGAACAACTGGGTACGGTATTAATGGATTTACTGACACAGCTACAGCTATTGGATTTGATTCTAATGGGTTCAAGTCAAACCCTCAAGCAAACGACGTAATGTACAATGGAACTAACTCTATTTATCAAAAATACAATGGAACTTCATGGGAAACTATAACAGAAGCTACTTTAGGGTTTACCTTTAACTATACTAAATACCTATCAACATGGAACGTGCCAATGCCTGATTACGTGCCTATTTTACTAGGTACTAACGATTTTAGAAACAGTATGCCGACTGATGCTTTTTTAGCTGCTTGGAAAGTTAGTTTTGATATAATTTTTCAAAGCATTCTAGCAGCAGGTGTAGCAAACGGTAAAACAGTTAGAGTAGCAATGTGTACTCCTACAACTCAAAACGAATCGGCTAATAATTCAACTTCTGCAAACCCTTTGTTTCATACAGCAAACGTATGGAAAGCTAGGAATTACATGTTTGAAACTTTCGATATAGATAGTTATTTAAACCAAGGATTAGACATTGTGGACACGGGTAGCTCTTTGGACGGTGAATTTGGATTTGATACAAGCGAGATCAAACCGTTTGCAGACTTTACTGGAACCGCTAGAGAATTGTATTCAAGTAACACGCCGCATCCAAGTACACAAGGTTATGGGCAGCTAGGAGTTAGGTTAGCGGGTTATATTCAAGCTACGAGGTAAATAAACATAAAAACACAAGTGATAAATAAAACAATACAGCATAGATAAAACATGGCAAAACTATCATCATATCCGCACACGGTACCGACAACAAGTGATTCAATAGTAATATCAAAATCTAGTAATAAAACTACTAGATCTACAACCGTAGGTGATATTATAAATCTAATAGAGACAGGTTTAGTACCAGGAACAGGTACAGTGACTTCTATAGGTGTAAGTGCCCCTTCAGCATTCACTGTAACTAACTCACCTGTGACAACCTTTGGAACAATAGCGATAACTGGTAGCGGTACGACTAGTCAGTATATTGACGGAACTGGTAGCTTGCAAACTTTCCCATCAGTGCAGAGTCCAATAACTTTGTCTGTAAACGGGACAAGCGGTGCAGCTACTTTAGTGGGCAGCGCGTTAAATATACCTCAGTATGAAGGCGGAGTAACTAGTGTAAGTGATTATACAGGTCTAGTCTTAACAGGAACTACATTGTCCACTGAATACAATACGCAAATAGGGCCCGACGTGCAGAGCGTAGCGGTTGGAGGAGCACCTGCGGCACCAGCTTCTGAATGGAAAGCAAAAAATATAGTACAAGTTTTAGACACTATATTATTCCCTACAATACTAGCTACTATATCTACTTCAGCTAGCGCTTCATTAGCCGTTAGCCCTAGATCCAATACTATAGAAATAGGTACAATTACAGCTAGAACACTTACAGCAACATTTGAACAGGGACAAATAACAGACGGAAACGGAACAATAAACGCAAACCCTTTAGTAGGTACGGCTACAGGGTATACGTTTACAGGTACAGGTATAAGCTCTACCGCTCAAGCGGGTGCAACCTTAAGTGTTTCAACAGCAATAGTTGCAGGATCAAATCAATGGAGTGTATCTGTAGCTCATGGAGCAGGTTCTGGTGATTACTTTGATAACAAAGGGAATGTTGGAACAAATTTAGATTCGCTTAGAGTAGCAGGTACTAAAACAGGTAGTACAACAGTAATAACTGGTAAGTACAAACAATTTTATGGAGCTTCAGCCACTGCAGTAACAGATAGTGCTGGTGTTAGAGCTTTATCTAACAATCGATTTAACAGCACTGGTACTTTTAAAACAACTACTTTTGATCAAGTTAAATATGTAATAGCGCTACCATCTCCAAGAACATTAACTGCGGCTTTTGCAGATCCGAGTGGCGAAGACCAGTTATCAGGCTTTGCATTAAATACATTTAACGTAAATGATGCTGGTGGTACTCCAGTATCTTACAATGTATACACGTTTACATCTGTTGCCCCTCTAAACCTACCGGTTGATGTAACAATATCATAATAAAAAAAACAAAAAACATGTCATCATTTAATTTATCAACCAGAGTAAAATTAGTAAATCCATCTTCTGATGTAGATTTTCAATATGGACCTTATGCTACCGTAGCTGCGGCTAACATAGCTGTAATACAGGGTCTAAGAGGAAAAGGTAGAACAGTGGCTATTTTAGAAAGCGGAGCTGCTGTAGAGTACCATTGGAAAAGCGGTGTCACAGATGCTGACTTAGTCGTAAAAAATCCAATTTCTTCAAACACAACAGTACCAGCTACCCCTGGTATACAATCAACTGGAAATACTGCTTCTGGAGCGCGTTCAGTTGCTATTGGAGGGACCGGAGCAGTAGCTTCAGGTATTGGAGCAATAGCAATAGGTAAAGATTCCGTGTCGTCAGGGGGGCCAGTTTCCCCACCGGTAGCTGGATCTAGTGAAGGGGATTCTATAGCTATAGGTTTTGAAGCTGAAGCTACCTCAACTACATCAATAGCAATTGGATTTGAAACAACAGCAACAGATCAAAATGCTGTTTGTATAGGTTCTACTTCGTCTGCGAGTGGCGAGAACGCTGTAGCTATAGGTAGAGGGCTATCTTCTAGTGGGACATCAAGTTTTACCGCGGGACAAGCAAATCAAGCTCTAGGAAACTTTTCTGTATCCCTAGGAGGCGGTGCTACTAGTAAAGCGTTCGCGTCAACAGCTATAGGTAGATTTAATGTTGCATCTACCCCAACAGGCAGCACACCAGCAGAACAAGCTCAATTTAATCTGCTTAACGAAGCTTTTATAATTGGAAATGGTGATTATGATTCATTAGGAAGTAGAGTAGATAGTAACTGTTTTGTGGTTTTATTTAACGGCAACACAACCGCTGATGGAGATATTAAGTGTGGACCAAATGGTAAAGGTTTTATTCTCCAAGCACCAAACGGCCAGTATAAACGGATCTTGGTTGATAATAATGGAGTTTTAAGTACACAGAACGCGTAAATTTCAATAAAATATTATTAATGATTAAAAAAATAATTAACAGTATTGCTAAAGATAAAAAAGACCACGTTTTACTAGGTATGTTTGTAGGTTATCCTTTAATGATTTTAGGGTATATTATAGACATACTAGCTGGTTTAAACTTTGTAATAATACTAGGAGGTATTCTAGGTATTGTTTTAGTTGGTCTTAAAGAAATAGTTTACGATTGGTTGATGGATTTAGGAACACCTGAATGGTGGGATTTTATAGCTTCCGCAATACCTATTGTATTCCCTATGATAACTTATTTATTAAACATATAACAATAAATTAAATATATCCTCAAAATAAGTGATAATATAAATATACCTAAATTACGGTATAAACCAAATGTTAAACTAAAACCAAAACCAATGACATTATTTTACCAGACCCAAACGTGGTCTAACCAAGAAGAACAAGGCAAAGCTCAAATAGACTTATGGAAACATGTGTCTACAAAAAAGAATTGGCGCATTGTCCAATTAAGTAACGGGTTTTACCAAACAGAGTACCTGTGTAAATACAAAGCTGATTTTTGGCGAGATGTAACAAGACGGGAAACCATAGAAGAAGCTGAAGAAGCAATAGATGAAACAGTTGCTCATTACGCTAACAAACTAGAATTTATAGACGGACCGAAAGTGGTTAAATCATTCAAATAATAAATATAATCAAATTAAATTAAATGGAATACAATAATCCAAGTGAGATTGTTAAAACACTCACGTTCGGAAAAGAAGCAAACAGCCAAATAATAGCAGGAGTTGAAAAATTAGCAAACGCAGTGAAGTCAACATTAGGGGCTTCAGGTAAATGCGTAATTTATGAAGATGCTTTAGGCAGACCGGTAATAACAAAAGACGGAGTAACCGTTGCAGAAAGCGTAGTCTTATTACACCCGGTCGAAAACATAGGAGCAACCCTAATAAAGCAAGCAGCGAGTAATACAGTTAGAGAAGCAGGGGACGGTACAACAACATCTACAGTTCTTGCTCATTCTCTATTAAAAATTACAAACAAGCATTTAGATGAAGAAAAAGTTAGAGATCTTAAATCAGGCATTATTAGTGGTGCTAACAAAGTTAAAGTATATCTTGATAAAACCAGTACTCCAGTTAAAGGTGAAATGTTACGAAACGTTGCTATTATTAGCTGCAACAACGACAAAGAACTTGGGGCTAAAATTGGCGAAGCTTATGAACAAGTTGGAAAAAATGGAGTTGTATTAATGGAGCAATCCGAAACAAATGAAACTTATGTGGATTTTGTTGAAGGAGTGCAATTTGATAGTGGTTTAAAATCGCCGCACTTAATAACAGACAAAGAGAAGCATACAGCCGTTTTAAACGATCCTTACGTACTTATTGTCTCTTCGCCTATAGTTAGCATTAGAAAGATTCAAAACGTCTTAGAACACGTTGTAAAAGCTAAAAGCAGTTTATTAATTGTAGCAGAGGTAGAACAACAACCATATGCAACTTTATTATCAAACAAAGTTAAAGGTAATATAAAAGTAAATATTGTTGATGTACCTGGTTTTGGTTTAACAAAACAGGACACAATGGAAGATTTAGCTTTATTAACTGGAGCTACTATAATAAATGAAGAGCTAGGTGATGATTTAGATTTAATTGATCCACAAGTTTTGGGTAGAATTAAAAAATCCGTTACAGATGAAAAAGCTACCGTTTTACAAATTGAAGAAAGTATTGACGTAACTACTAGAGTAGAAGAAGTTTCAAAAAGTATAGAGGAGGAGACAAATCCATTCTTCAAAAAGAAACTAGAACAACGTTTATCTATGCTGACTGGTAAAGTTGGGGTTATATACGTAGGTGCAGATTCTGAAGTAGAACTAAAAGAAAAGAAGGATAGGGTAGAAGACGCAATACACGCTACCAAAGCAGCTTATAAAGAAGGTATTGTAGCGGGTGGCGGAATTGCATTACTGAATGCAGCTAATAATCTAAAGCCAGCTAATAAAGGAGAAGAGATATTGTTTGAGGCAATCAAATCACCGTATTATACAATACTAGACAATGCTGACATCGTTGAAATTAAAAAACCTTCAATAAAGAATAGAGGTATAGACGTTAGAACTGGTAAAGAAGTTAATATGATTAAAGCTGGTATTATAGATCCAGTGTTAGTTACTAAATCAGCTCTAAAAAATGCCGTAAGTGTTGTTACAACTATTGTTTCTGCAGATTGTGTAATTAGTAATAAAAGATTAGCATAATGAAAGCAATTAACTATTATATAATTATAAAGAAAATTAAGGAAGCACCAAAAAAAGTCGGTGGGATAGAATTAACAGAAAAGCAAAATAGCGACGTTAGGTACTTAAAGGGCGATGTTATTAGTGTTGGTAATAAAGTAGAGGGTCTTTCAGAGGGTGATGTAATAAGATATGATAAACACGCTGGACATGGTATTGAATGGAATGATTCATTGTACTATGTTATTACAGTTAATGATGTTGTTATTGTTGAATGAGACTATCGGCTTCAGACCTTAAAGAAATAAATTTATTAAAGTATTACAGGCTCGTTAGAAGATGGGCCTGTAAAACTTATAATCTTAAAGATGCAGACTTAGAGTTGTTAATTTATTTAGATTGCAAAGATCTATTTACACGTAATGATTTTATTGATGGGGTTTACACCTACAGCTGGGATAAAAACCGGTGGGAACGTTTAAGAAGAGATGGTTGGATCGATGTTTTTAAAGAGCGTAATAGGACTAGTTCTAAATACGCTGTATATAAAGTAGCGAACAAAGGAAAACTTTTAATAAAAAGAATATATAGAATATTACTAGCGGAGGAGGATTTACCTACTTCAGCTAGAAGTGTATTTTATAATAATAAAACATATACAGATAGAGTTTACAATAAAGCTATTGATGATATGATAAAAGATAAAGATAGATAAGATATGGGAAGTATGCCAATTACTGCAAGGATTAAACAAAAAACAAATTCTCAAAGTGAAGACTGTGGATGTGGATGTGACTGTGAAGAAAAAACCACTCCAGTAACAATGAACACTGAAGACTATAGTTAAAGCAACATGGCATTTAATCTAAAACAATTTGCAGACCTTGTCGGTATAGACAAAGAAACCTCAACTTACAATACACCTGTTTTTAAGAAAACACTAGAAGGAGGTATTTTAGGCGAAGCTAATAATGATGGTACTATATTTATAGATAAGTCTTTAAAAGGCAAAGCTAAAAAAGAGGCTGTAAGTCATGAAAAAGTACACTTAGAGCAAATGGCTCAAGGTAGATTGCATTACGATGATAACACAGTGACTTGGAAAAAAGATACAAAATCACCAGCTAGGGTTTACGAAAGACAAGGTAATATGCTTGTAGATAAAAAGACAGGAAAAAGTGCTCAGGAAGGTGGCGACTTTGAGTGGGAAAGAGAAGCGTATAAAAAACAATAACATGAATTATAAAGCAAAATCAATTACAAGTAAAGCATCTAGTGCGTGCAAGATTAACATGGGGCTAGTGTCAGGTGAAGCAGATGTTCAAAACTCTAAAGCTTTTGTGGACTATAGTGGTCTTATAAATAAAAAGAAAAAAGCGGGCGGAGGTAAAACTACTTCAGATGAAATAAAAATAGAAGAAGGAAAATAAAAAAATAAATATTATGGGAAGCATACCTGTTACAACTAGATTAAAACGCGTTTCAGCAATTAAAATAAAAACTCAAACTTCAGGAGCAATAGACCCAGAGAATTCAGACGTTACGGTGGGAGGTACTTTTTCTAGTGGAGATTCCCCTTCTACTACTGAAGATAAATTGGGTTATTCTGGGAAAAAACAAAAATTAACACAAGAACAGTCTGACTGGAGAAACAAGCAAATAAAAGAGCTCGGTAGTGTTCAAGCTTATAGAGATAAATATAAAATTGGAAAACAAGTAGTTGTTGGGAAGGTAGATGTTGATGGTAAAAAAGGAAAAAAGAAAAACTGGGAAGACAATATAAAAGTAAAAACAACCGGAGATATACTTGATAGCTACGATACCAGAGTTCAGTCTAGAGCTATTAAAAAAGAGCAAAGAGACATTCGTAGATCAAAGATTAAAAACGCTCGAAGTAGTGGAACTCTTACCAAAGCCTTACGTAAACAGTTTAAAAACGAGGAAACAAAAGCGGAAATGGAGGAATTTGAAGCTGCATCTAATAGAGGAAAAGCAGCTAGGGCAAGTGGTAGAAAACCGGGCTCCTCAGAGGTAGGCACCGGTCAGCGAAACATGCTTCAGTCTGAACTCGGAGGTGTTAAAGAACAATCAAAATTCCTAGAAGACCGTGCGAGGCGGGGTTATAAACAAAAGGGATTTAGTTTTA
>Ga0209092_10004715_pt1 | contig 11252 bp, 7 predicted proteins | sample FraStrMetagenome_FD_187446 | JGI IMG/M metagenome (GOLD analysis project Ga0209092, IMG submission 187446) | Marine eukaryotic phytoplankton communities from Arctic Ocean - Fram Strait ARC3M Metagenome (SPAdes) (version 2) | ecosystem: Environmental > Aquatic > Marine > Oceanic | place: Fram... | reverse complement strand
GAATGAATGTACTAGTAACGTCCGAAGAACTGAATGTGTATGGGTTAAGAGTAAACTTATATAGAGCAAGAGAACCCGTAGGGATTTCTGGTTCCCGTGGGTTATGTGCAGACTTACCTTGAATGACCTGTAGTTCACCAAATCCAATTCCTCCACGACTGTCTGTTGCATTGGCAACCAGAACGTCAATACGTGAGGAGTAGTAAGAAACTGCATCGACAGTTACAACAGATGCATTCTGTGGCAACTCTACAATATCAAATTCGTTCGTGTATGAGGAAGGTGGCTTTCGGACAGGACGGAAATCCAATACGTCTCGTAGAGAGATCTTCTGTCCGGTTGCAGTAATGTGGTCTGGGATGCTTTCATACGTATCGTCAATGTACGAACTTGCCGCATAGTAACGACCGGAAGTGGAGTGCACGTAGTACTTGAACTCCACCTGTACTTCTGATTGAGATCCAAAAGGTAGTTGATACCCACTCTTAACTAATGCCTTTGCATTGTCGTAGTAGTTGTCTCTCTGTCCACCGTCTAAGGTAAATTGATCAGTAATATCATCAGCATCTACCCAAGAGGTCGCTGTCGAAGATTTGTGTTTAACAGATACAATCTCAAAGGCATCTGCAACATCTAGGTCTACAGGACGGATTTGCCAAGTAACATCAGGGATAGATTGAGTTACGGTAGCAGTTGTAATAGTTTTAGTCTTTGGAGCTGACGTGACTTCTTCGAATGTCATAACAACATAATCAGTACTTGGTGTTAGACCAGTATACGTACCGTCACTCGTTGATATTGATTGAATAGCACCATCAGCCAATGCGATAATCCAAGAAGCATATTCTACACCACTAAGAGTTAAATTACCAGCAGAATCTGAAGTTACTGCGTTATACTTTTGGATAGTGTACGAAGAACTCAATATACTGGTTTTAGATGGACTAGTTCTCGGTAGAGGGAATAACAAATTGTTATCGGAAGTACCATAAAGAGTAGAGTCACCATCTAAAAAGGATATAGTTTTATTAGCTATCGTATCGTCCATTACGGTAACGTCCGAGAAGTTTTCGGTTCCAACTTTGGTAAGCTCACCACCAATAGTTTGGAATATACCGAACATTCTAATATTGAATAGGTACAACCGATATCCTTTAGAATCTTGTTCAATACCACGAATGTTAGCATTACCAATTATATTAGAACCATTCTTCAATGTAACAGAACCAAAAACATCAATGCGACCAACCCCTTCTGTGGTGGCTGGGTCGATATAGACATAGTTACCATATATTGCTGGGACTGGTTCATTCGCTTGGACAAATAACTCACGTGACTTTGGTACTGTAATATCTGTAGTACCAATCTCTAGTCGGTATCCATCAACATATGCGATACCTTCAGTTACGTCTAGGTTTAGGTTAGTTGCATCTTTCTCTTCGAAGATTGCTTTGAAATTTTCGACAACGTAGTTACCAGACTCTTCTTTTGTCCGTTGTGCAAGAAGGTCATTGATTCGGTTATAAGAATCGAATGTACTGACTTCGCGAGTGATAACTCCATCCACAACACGTGCGATAAAGACAAAGTTGTCGTCTACTTCAACTTGGTCACGTGTAGTAGGTATTAATTTGATCTGATACCGATCTGCGCCCGGAGAAGTTTGATCAGGTACTTCGCCCTGATTGTCAAAAAGATCTACGTCTTCGTTCGTTGTGATGATGTTCTGTTGGATCAGAAATCCAATATCCGTTGTAGGGAGATCACTATACTTGTCGATGAACGCACTACCGCCTTCCATAAAGACAAAGTGTCCTTGGACAAAGAAGTCCCCCGAAGAAAAGTATGCTTTGGTTCCACGACCAGCTGCTAAAATGGCACCGTCTGCCGCAACTTGTGCAGTGACAGCAACAGCATCAACACGAGTTAGTGTAGCAGCTGCTGCTACCCGAGCGGACTTAGTAGTGTCTGTGATATTTGAGGTGTTTGTGTACTGAACATACATAGTAACAGGTTCAATAGGAGCAATAGTTGTTGCTGGAATAACCTCTAGTACCTTGAACTCGACCACACCATCAGTCATTACGACACCGACCAACTCTTGGCCTGCGACACTACTTACGTCTAACCTAATATATTCGATTCGATTGTCAACAGTCGCACCGCCTGGATTTACCAGAGCACCCTCTTTAAATATATTACGTCCGAATCGAGCAATCTCTTCTTGTATGATTGTCTGTGATTCTATTAATTCACGTGCCTGCAAGGCCTTACCGGAATTGAATAATACACGGTGATAACTATCTTCCGCTTTATAGAAATCTCTGTATGTTTCTTCGAACGTCTTGTTTGTAAAATCTACCATGATTAATCCTAAACGGTTATGACTAACTTAATGTCTTCTTGTTGTTGTGCATCACGTTGTATTTTGTTTCTGTTCTCAATATATAGGACTTCGCCAGAGAACCGATCTACGCCATTGACAGGATGTAGTGTAGAGATAACACCACTAGCAGAACCACCAATCTCAGTGACTTGTTCATTCGCTTGAAAAGGAATGAATCCAGTACTTTCATTTTGGTGGTAATAAACATCATTGTTTACCGACTCGTCGATATATCCTACTGCACCAGAAGTAACACCTGTAATTTGGTTACCCGAAGTAAATCCAGAAGTTGCAGTCAATTGCACATAAGATAATACTTTGAGACTAGTCCCCGTAAAATCAACTCCGGCAGCATCAGTGATATCCTTTAACAATCCCATCTGACGGAATGTGTTTTCTACAATGAAGGTATCTCCTTCAACACCATCTGGTTTGATAGTGAACATGACCGAACTTGTTTTGAAATCATTTACTTGGTCTTTACCCAGACCATTTGCGTCAGACACTACTGCTCTCAATACACATCCAGTTCCTGCACCACTAATACTAACATTAGCATAGATGTAATCTTGTCCACGATTGGTCATAGTAACTCTAACCACTTTACCGCCTACTATAGTAGCAGTACCGGCAGCACCTGTTCCAGTACCTTCGATATCAACAACAACGTCTCCGTCAACATAACCACTGCCCGCTTCAGTTATTTGGATAGACACCAATTCTCTTGGGACAGCTGCGTCTTGTACCTGAATTAATAAATCTTCGAATGGGCCTGCATCAACCTCTGTAGATTCAGAAACCAATACGGGAATATGATTAGAGGATAAGAAGTTGGTCAATCTTACTGGTGACAAGGAGAACATGTACTTCCACTCGTACCCATCACTTGTTGTGAAAGGTGTTAGATAGGCATCTGGGCCCACATTACCATAATTGGGTTCTACAGTAGATAAGTTAGGGGTAACTTGCGCCCCACCCTGTGTCAAACATATGTAGACTTCTTTCTGTGCATTCATTACATAGAATGGATATGTGGTTACTTGGTCAGACCAAGATGAATAAAGTGAACCACTAGACCAGTTAACTCTAGGCATAACGATAGACGAGGATTCAATCTTCTTTATAGATTGAAGATTATGACGGAATTCTCTTTCTTCAAATGGCGAGTCTACAGCAGCAACTGGTACGTCGTTGTTCCCAAAACTATCGGACTTACCAATACCAATAAAGTATTGACTTGTCGAAACGTCTTGTGAATCCTGCAACAATTCTTTTGCTAAACGAGACCGCATGGTTTGTCTTACTATGGCTAACATCGTATATTCCTATCCTCTATTTCGGTGCAGTAGTCCACCTACCGTTCTATTATACTATTTATAACAATTTTGTCAAAGGATTGTTAGTAAATCCCTCATTACATGATTATATAATTATATGCGTTCGTTGCCCAGAAGAGTGTGAAACTGTAAAGCTAACTCCGGGCTTTACGCTTGACACATAAGTCCCACGCTCGTTTGCAGAGAGTTCAAAGAACCTAGGCACAAGGATAATTCTACGTCATTAGGAGTGACAGGAATCATGTCCGTCACGCTTCCGTTAAGTTCTACTCTTTCTCTATCTTGAAATGGATTTGACATAAAATAATTTCCTCGTTAAATTTAGCTTATTAAGCTAGTTACATTATTACATAGCTGTATGTTACGCTTGCACCTGAGTTATGGCTTACTGTAAATCCAACACCTGCTTCTACAGTATTAACGTACGCTTCTACAGCATTAGCTCCATAAAATCTGGGTATTAATACAATTCTGTTTGGGTTTACAGCGTTATCGTTAGGCACTACAGTAATGTTTTGATTTAATGCTGTGCTAAACGTGCCAGACATAATATTATTGCCAATATAAAGGTACGTCTCGTTTATAAGCCCCGAATCCACTCTAGCTAAAGGTGCGTTTAAATTCCCATGTACAGTAGAGCCTTCAATTCTGTGAGTACCACCTTGAACCAGCACGCCCCAATTTTGTGTGGCAACGCCTACTCTTATAATGTCTCCGACAGCTACGCCAGAGGTTAAAGTAATTGTGCCTCCTACTGCGTTAGCTGAAACAGTGTAATCAGTCGTTAGTGCAAGCAAGTTTCCATTTGGAGATGCACCTGTAATTTGAAAAGAACTATAAGCTAAGTTTGGAGTACCGCTTAATGTTCCAGAGGATACTGGGTCAGCAGTACCTGCGGTTCTTGTCGTTTTAATAACACTACCGTTAATAGAAAAAACAAGATATGTTGATCCATTTACAGTATAAGAGTTATTTAATACTGGAGTGCCTGAAGAGAGAGTAAAAGAAAAAGTAGAGTCACTTGTGATTTGAATAACCTTTAAGTCTGCTAAGGCTACAGGGTTAAAATCATACGGAAATACAGTCTGTGAGGCAGTTGCCACAGTTCGAGTAATACGGCTATCAGGCGCACCAGAAATAACAAACTCCTGACCTTCTGTGACAGTGTACCCTGTAATTGTTACATCTCCTGACAAAGTACCAACACCGTTTACAGTGTAGGTTGATGGTTGAATAATGTAACCATTGCGTTCTACGCGAATGCTACTAGCATCAGTTATCTTAAACTCATACGGAAATACTGTTTGCCCTGCTGTAGCTATGTGTGCAGTTTGTGCGCGAGACTTAGTGTCATAAAGCTTAGTGTCCGTAATGACGCTATTGCCTTCCCTTAACTGTATGCCAGCCCTTTGCGTAATGCCATCAATGTTGTTGTCATAAATTTCACAATCAGAAATATGTATGTCTGGAACATCTGCGAATAAACCAACGCCTTTATTTGCATATATCTTGCAAGACTCTATTCTGTGACCTACGCCTGTTCCTAAATAAATACCTGCGTTAAAAGACCCTGTAATTTTTAAACCAATTAGGTGGAGTCTGTTTCCATCTGATAAAACTGATAAACCATATCGAGAATTTGAAAAAGCTACGTTTTCTCCATTGCCAGATATTAAAGTGCCTATGATTGTTACATCATCTGAACCAGCGGTTGATACGCCTTCAAAATTATTGTTTTCGCTAATACCACCTACCAATAACGTGCGAGAAGCATTAGACCTATCACTACCGTCAGCGTTGTCATGTCCGATATTAATTCCTGCATAGCCAGAATTTCTGGAGGTTGGATAAAATATCTGAGACTCTTCACAGTTAACAGTGAGGTTGCTAAACTCGTTACTGTCTAGCGTGTCATTAGTTGAAGAAAACTGTAACCCTTTTGTAGAAGCAATACCAGAACCCCAAACATTCCCTTTTGCAAAACACCTTTCAGTAGACGCACCTATGTTAGCCATCATACAAAGGCCGTTACCAACATTATAATTAGTTGTAACATTAATACAGGTATTTCTTGAAGAATCCGTGGCGTTAACATTATCTGGATCACCGTCAAACCAAACTCCTGCGCCCCAATTTCCAGGCTCCGCTGTTAAAAAGAAGTTTTCAACAGTAATGTTTTCAATTCTACAATTTACGGACTTGTCTATCTTAATACCTGCTCTGTATAGCGTTATGATAGCCCATGCTGAACCAGAGTATTGTTTAAACTGTTCCACAACAGTATCATAAAACGTATCTCCAGTTTGCAAAGCAGAGCTATCAGTTCTAGTTGTAGGCTCTGTAGCACTACGGCCTTGATAGCCAACAGCAATATTGTAGCCACCATCTAAGTTACCAGTACCCTCAATGATTACATTACTTACGTTTGCACCAGTAATCAAAGGCGTGTCAATAACAGTAAAAGATGCTTTGATAGTTCCGTTAATAATTAGATGCGTATTAGAGGGAACAGATAACGTACCACACAAAAAGGTCTTGCCCGCATTAAATACGACAGGTGTTCCATTGCTTGTATTAATAGCCTCTTGCACCGCTATGGTATCATCAGTCGACCCATTACCCACTGCCCCAAAGTCCAGCACATTAATACTGGCACCTTCAATCATTCTGTTTCTTGCTTTAGTTAAAGTCATGCTATATTACCTTTTAATTATCTTTTTAAACAGTTTCTAGCGCAGATATTCTTGCTTCTAACGAATCAATTTTAGAAATAGCTTCTTGTAAAGCTTTGGTTAATAGGGGAACTAGTTTTGATTGGTCAATACCTTGATAGTCAGGTAAAGTTAAAACTTCTCCAGTAGGCAAGTCATCTTCATCTTTGATAACTTCAGTACGCATTGCGTCCTTTTCACCGCTTACGGCATCAGGTACTACAAGTTTTGCCTCATGTGCGATGAATCCATCAACTCTTTCCCCTGACTCTATCCATTCAAAATTAACAGGTTCTAAAGCATTCAACCTATCAATGGCGTTTTCCATCGGCTGTATGTCTGTCTTTAATCGGTAGTCAGAAGAAGTATTGTACGCAGTAGCAGATCCGTTAGTCGTAATTGACCCAACAAAACCGTTACCATTTTTAAAAAATATGTGTGCTATATTCCCAGTTCCATAAAGAACTTGGTCAGAAAGTATCGGGTAACTGTTAGCAGCGCCTGTTCCTGCTAAATGTACGCCTCCCCAGAATTTAGCTTGGTTCGTGCCTGTTGGAACAGTCATTACGTACTGAGAGTAGTCAGCCTTCATAATAGCTAGATCACTGGCGGAACCTGCTCCCAACCCAATGCGTGTTCCTGCTACAGCACTTTTATCAACAACAGAGTCATGCAAATTAACTAAACCTTGGAAATACACCTGTCCTTCGAATAAGTTTTTACTTGTACCTTTCTGTACAAGTCCCCACTTCTGCGCAGAGCTTGCAGTTTGTTGCTCGATCCAGATAGCATAGTTGTTTGTTACTGTGCCAGTCCCAGAAGTAGCAACGTCATTAATTTTAATGCCGTATCGAGTGCTTACAGTTCCATTTGTTACCGAGGGTACATCTACATAACCGTAAAGGAGATTTGTAGTTCCGCTAGTGTTATGCACAACACCATTTTGAAAAGGAGCGAAATGACCGTAATTTTCAGTACCGCTTATATTAAATCGAGCATCAAAAGAAGCGTAACTAATACCACCGTCTCTAGTAACGGTAGATGAATCACTGAAGCAATGAGCGTTTCCTGCATAGCCAGTATTATCAACATTTCTATTTACATTGACAACGGGGTCACTAGAGTTCGTAGCAATGGCGTTTTCGCCAAAGTCAACTCTCAGACTTCCTTGTGACGGAACAAGAGCGTCTTGAACAGTAGTTTCAGTTCCTCCTGCTTCATTGTAAGTTACTAACCCTGCATCTACTTTTGTTAAAGCCATTTCATGTTACCTTTAAATTATGATGCTGATAGAGCACCGAGTTGTCCGATGTAGAAATAGAAGTTACCGGAGGTAGACCCAATCGGAGTAGCTTCTAAATCATTGTTAGTTAAATCTAGCGTCCATGTAAATGAGGGATGGTTTGTACTACCACCTGTTGTTAATCCGTTCTTAGCAATCTCTACAACGCTTGAGCCACCTGTAGATTTTGTTACAAGAAGAACATAAGCCGCAGAGTTATAAGCACTACCACCTGTAGAAGTACCATTACTTGCGAGAACATGGAGAATGCCAGTGTAATTATTGGAGCTACCAAAAATAGACGATAACTCAATAATAGGAGTATTAGCGCCAGTAACAGCTTTATCGTTTACGCGAATTACATCAATAGGATTGACAACTGCAACTGTACTTGTAATATATCCAGTAAATTTACATCCGTTTAAACTAACCTTATGGTCTAAATCTACGCCTGCGCTTGTTACTGAATAGGTACTCATAAGGTTCGTAGAACCAGTTTCACTGAAACGATTAACTTCTACATCAATAGAACTTGTATCTGCTTGATCACTGTATATTGCGCCATAACCAGCATCACTCTGATCCGCTAGAACAGATACGCATCCATTTAGAGAGCACCGAATTCCATTTACTATAGAGGCCGCTGCATCTAATGCAGCACTTGCCTCAAAAAACCAAGCCGACCTAACAGGTTGTTCAGCTCCACAGTTATCAAAATTAACGCCCATTACGTTGCGTACTCTATATCCGTAACGACCAGTTAAGTCAGCGCCACACGCTGTGAAGTTACTGTAAGTTACATCGGAAATTAAGAAACCCTGTCCTGCGGCATTAGTACTAAGGGCATAGCAGTTTGATACGTTAAGAGACGTATTGTAATCCCCACTAAAATCAAAACCTGTCACGCCACCTTTGGATCGACACTGAGTCATTGTTACCATAAAGCAACGATGAACGTAGAAGCATGAAACTGTAAAGTTTTGGCAAAAGACTCTTTCAACAAATACTTCACTACCACCACTCTCAAGCTCAAGTCCATACGATGTGCGATTGTTTCCTAAAATATGAAAGTCTTTGTACACACAGTAAGTAGAATCTAATGATTGAATAGCTTGGTCTCCGGTAAATCCGGCCGCACAATCAATAACAGTATTGTGCATTCCTTCACCCTGTAAGGTGATAGATGCTAAGTTTGCGGCATTAGCACATCGAACAATAATAGGAGACCTAATATAGTATCGACCGACAGGAAAATAAACTACACCACCTGTAGTTGTATCGCCACCACTATCTAAACTGTCAATAGCCGCTTGAATTGCTGGTTGCCAATCTGTTCCACCGGAAGACAGGCTTTCAAAATCTTTGATATTGATGTATGCGCCTTTAGTCATACGGTTTGTTGATTTGGTTAAGGCCATTGTATTCTCCTAATAATTCTCGTTAAATAGTTATTTCTGCGACAGAACCAAGATCAACTTGTGAGTTGTCGCTATTAGTTATAAGTGCGCTTACACCTTTAGTGATTTGTTCTAACTTTATAAACAACGTGTCCCCTACATTCAAGATGCTAGATGCATCTCCAAAATAATTGGCTGTGCCAGCTACCTCATTAGGGATACCCGTTGTTGTATATTCCCAAGTGGTTTTACCGTCAGCAGAACCACCAATCGCTTTTAAATTTTCTTGTATAAAAGACATATTTATTCCTTAGTTAAAAATGAAATTGCCGCCAACCTTTTCTAGCGCAAACCAAAAGTTACCAGCAGTTGTACTCACCGGAGTTGCCACAAGATTCCCTGACGATACAGTAAACGTAAACGATGGGTGGTTTGCAGACGATCCTGCAATCAATCCTAACTTGGCTATCTCAACTACTTCCTCACCAACAATGGCGGTTTTGCTAATTAACAACTTGTAAGTAGCAGTACCAATAACACCTGTTGTTCCAAAAGCAGAGTTGTAAGCAGTAACTAAAATCTCACCTGAAAAATCGTTACTAGTTCCTAGTGAACTGCTTAAAGAAGTTAATACTTCGGCAGTAGATGCTGTAAACGCCTTGTTGTATACCAGCTTGGGAGCAGTGTAGTTAGTCTGTATAAATCCGTTATCAAACGCTCGTGCGCCTGAGTTCTGCATCAAAGGGTCTTCAAGAACTAACTTTGCCCCTTGACCTGTAGCAATAAAGTCGTAAGTGTTGGCAATGTCAGTAGCAAAAGACACTGGTTGCTTCTGAACTACAAAGTTTGTTGTGATGTCAGACGCTTTAACATGCGTGTGGTTTGCAAATCCAGAGTCCTGCTTGTTATTACCACCACAAGTATTACCCATGCCAGTGACCCAGTTGGCTTCATAACTAGAACCAGATTCAAAGAAGAAACCAGAGCGACCATTAAACTCAGCGCCATTACTTACAAAGGATACACCACGGTTTCCTAATATATGATATCCGTATCTGTTTTCGTCAGCCGCGTTAGCCACATAAGCAGAGTACACGTTAAAATCACTTTTAAATCCGGATCCAGTTTTAAAAGTTGGCGCGGCAGGGTCGGCAGTTCCATTCAATCTACCGTAGTTATTATCAATCATCCATGAAGTATGAATTTGAAAGTTATGATAAAAACCATTTTCCCCATTTTCTTCTGAGTTACACTGAGATATCTTACATAAGTATGATCTTTCAAAGGCAAATCCATCAGTACCGCTATGCTTAACTTGCGCTCGTTCAAAGTTAGTACGCTGGCCAGGACTTGTATTGCCTACAGCTTCAACATTAATACCGGAAGTAGTAGCATTTAATACTGTAAGGTCAGAGATGTTGTTAAAGATACTATGGACTAATTCAATACCTGGCCCTGAAGTAGAATCACTAGCATCAATAACAGTGCTTTGTCTTCCTGCACCTTGCAAGGTAATATTGTCAACATCATAAGTCTGGGCGCTGTTATTGATTTCAATAGTAGCACTTGTCTTAAATACCCCACGACCAAAATCAATAGTGTTACCAGTGCTTACTTCATCTCCATAAGTTGAATTGATTGCGGCTTGTATTGCTGGTTGTTGATCAGTATCAACGTCAGCAACAGCACCGTAGTCTGTAGCATTAATGGTAGAACCTGCGGTAACTCTATTATGTACTTTTGTTAAAGCCATGTCTATGATACTCGTTTATTATGCAAATGTGTAGTTATTAACTGCAACTAGATTAGTTACATGATTGTTTGTTGAAGTGACTCCAATGACAGTTAATGTAATGCCTGTTTTAGTAATGTTCTCACTAAGATGAATATTATTAGATGGATCTGTTACTGTGCCTGTAATCCTATAAGCATTTGTAGTGCTTGTTGGGCTATATCCGTTAGTGATTCTCACATTATTAGATGAAGATATATTGGCTAATCTTTTAGCAATGGACGCTCCGCTAAAGTCTTTAATACCGTTTAACACTCCACCCAACGGACACAACATCTGTACTGTGTTTTGAACTTCAGACTCATCAACAAGATTATTAATGTTTACTCTCTTTGAGCGCAAATCAA
>Ga0209092_10004713_pt1 | contig 11257 bp, 4 predicted proteins | sample FraStrMetagenome_FD_187446 | JGI IMG/M metagenome (GOLD analysis project Ga0209092, IMG submission 187446) | Marine eukaryotic phytoplankton communities from Arctic Ocean - Fram Strait ARC3M Metagenome (SPAdes) (version 2) | ecosystem: Environmental > Aquatic > Marine > Oceanic | place: Fram... | reverse complement strand
AGAAAACGGTAAATTAGGTTTACGTACGTGGCGTACTGTGTAACAATACTCACACGACGTTCGCCTGTGAATGTTGTTCTCAACCTACTTGCCCTCGCTTCGGCGGGGGCTTTTTTATTCGTAGTCTTCCGCGCTCTTGCGCATGGCGTCAGTGTACACTATGCCGTTAACCATTTTACCTGTTGTAGTAAGGAAGCCAGTATAAGAGCTTTTTAACGCTTTGGTAGTAATCACATCATCCCGATATTCTGCGGGTAAGGATCGATTAAACTCTCGTATCTTTTCACGTACTTTACGGACTGCTCCGCTATCACCTTCAGTTTTAGCCATGTTGTGCCGCCGCATTAACTTACGACGCTCTTTATCAACAGCGTTTTGCCTACGACGCTCACTGCTATTGATCTTTAAATTTTCTACATAGTCTGCAGGTGCGAAACCTAACAACTGCATAAACGAGTTGTATGGGTTTATATCGTCTACGATTGGGTTGCCCCGCATCGTGTTAGCTCCCTCATTAGAGAACCTTTGGTACTTACTTATGTTACGTATAGCGGCAGGTGCCACAGCCTCAAGCCCACGTTGAACTTCACCTTCTTGCCAAAGATCATATCCTCGCTCCATACTCAAACCTACACCAACAACAGGACCGCCTAGCTGTTCTATGAGTGTCCAAAATCTACTTTGGTCCTTTTGGATAAACGGCTGGCGGTACAGCAAGCTGTTCATAGACACACGACTAGCAATATCCACGCCTAGTAGTTCGTTGGCTAACCCGTCATATAACGTACCGGGTAATAGCTTACGCATCATAGCTTCGAAGTCATCTTCGTCGTCATCAGCAAACATATCGTAGATTGCGCCCACTGCACCCATCAAAGGTAGTCCAGCAACACCGGCCAATGACCCAGTAGTAATCATAAAGTAAGCAAGCTGACTCCGTGCAATCTTACGGGTTTCTGGGTCTGCTCCAGCTAGTGACTGGTCAACCAAGTGCGCCATGAAATAATATCGAGATACTGCGAACCGTTTAAACAAGAAGGCTACGTTACCGTAAGGATTCTGTGCCCACACCGGACGCCCTGCGGAAGCCGTAGAACCTAATGTTAACTCGGTAGCTTCCATAGCTTTTTGCGCCGCCACGTCGTAATCGGCTTGGGTTGCTGGCTTTTTACCATTATCAGTACGCTTGTTTAACTCCAAGTCATATGCGGCCATTAACGATATTTGACGCCCAAAGCGTTCGCCGTGGTGCACAAGGAACCCACTTACTTGATTAAACTTAGCTAAGATATCTTTGCGGTTAGTTAAGTCCACATGCTCTTGGTCTATACTCTGATTAAACATACCCCTAGCACCGGCTTTCTCAACCAATGTCTTGTACCTTAGAATATATTCAGGTGTGTTCGGGTCATCAAAGTTATAGTTATCAAACCCTTTGTTGTGCTTACCTAGATTAACTTCTCGTGTCTCTGGTTTGCCGTCTGCACCCATAACAGTAATCATCTTTGTAGATGGAGACCCCATGAAAAGCTTCGTTGCTCGAGATATAGCTGATGTAGCTTTCCCCCCACCATACTCCCCAGCTAGATAAGGGTGTACCGCCATAGGTATATCAAACATTATGTTAAAGGCAGATGATATGTTAGCCCCCATCGTCCAACCGAAACCCATAGAAGTAGCGATTTGTGACCACCGTGCCATTGATGGAGATTGAGCAAACTCTGCAATTTGATCCAGCTTCTTCGCTATATCCATAGTGTCGAGGTTAGTGAGATAATCCCCCGCTTGAAGTTTGTTTCGGAAAGCCTGTATTTTTGCGCCATATTCTAACTGCACAAGCTGTTTTTCGATACCTCGGAAGTTGTCACGGAATCTTTCCGCAGGGTCAACATCCATTCCCGGCATACCAGATGGAGTAACATCACCCAATGCACCTAGAATACCTCGGCCTCCAGTTTCACGCTCTTTACGACTACGGAACGACTGCATAAATGATCGTTCTGGTATTGCGTCTAATGACAGGTCAATAATCCTATCTATAGCTTGTTGATCCACCCCTGCTTTTTGCAAAGTTTGCAACACCTCAAACACAAACGAGGAACTCGGAGCTTTGCCATAATTGCGCTGTGCGTCTCGCTTACCAATTTCAATCTTACCAACATCGTCATCACGCCCGATACTTCGTAAGTATTTAACAACGTTTTCCCGTGCTTGCATCATATCTTTTTCAGATGTGTAGTACTCAGTAAACACTTCTATACCACCATTTCTAAGTGGGTCAGGGGCATTGTATGATAATCTAAAATCTCCATCACGACCTAGTTTAAAGTAAGGGCGGATAACACCACCTTGAGCGTGTAGTAAATCAGATAGTTTTTCAAACGCAGTTTTTTGAGCTTCTGCATCTAGACCCAAGGAAGCGATACGTGCTTTAATAGCAGGCATAATACGATCTTGGGCAGCTTCACCCATATCACGGGTTATGTTATATAGGTATTGCCCTTGCTTGCCGAGTAACTTGTATTCGTCATTTAAGGTTTTCCAAATTGCCTTCTTTTCGTCAGACGGTTCACCTGCTTTTTTAGCTTTTGACCTCGGCATGTCTTGGCCGCCAAACTTTTGCTCCAAGTCGTCGTTTAGTTTTTTGATCTCTGCATTTCGCTTTTTAACGTCAGCAAAAGGTTTCATAACTGTTCTTTCAGTTACCATGTCGTAGTAGGATAGCCAGTACTTATCGTATGTGCTTTGTGGGCGGGCAGGATCGACTTCGTCTTGCGTAGCACGGTTCATCAGTGCCTGCATCCTATTGTACCCTTCAAGGTTTGCTTTGCGATAAGCTCTGTAGTCGTTGTATAACACATCCACAGGCTCGAAGGCTTTACGTAGTGCGCCAGATGTTTGGTCGATTAAGACGTTTAACTCATCAGCAAAAGGTATTCTATCTTTAGCTAAACGTGTTAAACTATTCACAGGCTGTACACCGAGCACGAACCGTTTTAATTTACGAGGGGTGTTCTCGCTAATAAAGTCCCTTGCCTGTTCGTAACGATTTTTGTCTTCCAACGGAACTGCTGTAACGTGCTTACGTAACAACTCGGTTGCGCCTTTTGCAGTGCGTCCCAGCAACAACATGTCAGGTACTGCTCGTGTATCCGGTGCCGGAGTAAGCAGACCCATAACTAAACGGTCTATATCATCGAGTGGTGATTCCGGAGGTTTCGGCTTAAACCCGATAGCTTTACGGATGGCGCGCATGACTGCACTTGCAAACTTCTTCCACCCTGCCATTTTGCCGCCGTCTACACTCATAAGAGCTAGCGCTCTTTGGAACTCAGGATTACCGAACGCCTCTGCAACAAACTCATCTAAGTTTTTCGTACCGTACACGTCGCCAAGTTGCTCTCTCGCTGCTTTAAGAAGCACTTGCAACTGCTTAACTTCTGGTAAATTAGGGTTAGCTAATGATGCTGAAGTAACCGCGTGAGCCATCTCGTGTAAAACAGTATGCACGTTCATACCATTGTTAGCGTCTATAAATATTGTGTTTGTCTCTGGACGGAACATACCAGCCGCTTTGCGTCCTACCATTGTAGATAGATCGCCAACTACTTGAACTTGTGTAGTACCAACAGTTTCGGCCAACTTACCTGCAATCTGACGGACACGCTTTACTGGGTTTGTAGCGGATATTGCGTTGAGCGCGAACTGTAAGTCACCTCTTTGCAGTGCGTTCTGTATACTAGGTAGCAGTGCTTGATCTAAACCATGCACCGGATCAGCAAGCAAGAAGCCCAAATCTCGTGAGTGCGCATAGCCGTCATACAGACCCATAATTTCCTCGCCTGATATAACTGATTTAGCTTCAGGGTCGTACACTATTCTTGTAGTTTGCGGTAGGACGGTAGATACTTTATTATTTTCTCTAAGCTGAAGACCCGTGCCGATAAGATACGATTCAAACGCAGTGCGGCCTTTAACCGGTGTAGTTACGCGGAATAATTCCTCACCTGACTTCAATGTAGTTGTTTTAACATCGCTAGCCATAGAACTGTCTAGTGCAAGAGTTTTGTTTATCCGTTCGTTTGCAACTTTTAAACGTTCCGCCGATGCGATTTCTTTTGCATCTTTGTTTTGCTGTTTTTTAAACGTTCTATCTATACTCTTCTGTATTGACTTAGCGGCATTGACCACGCCTATGTAGGCATCAGACGGATTAAACTTAGAAGTATCACGGTTAGCCATACGGCGGGCACGTATCATCTCTTGGATAGCACTGTCAGACATGTTTTCGTGAACCCAACGACGTGCGTTCATAGCCGCAGGCTGTGTAATACCACTATAGAAAGCGAAGTCCGCGGTCATGTCTTCGTCTTTTAATTCTTTAGCAGTTTTAATAACGTCACTTTCAGAGTCCGCGCCTTTTTTAAGGTTGTAGGCTTTAACGTAATCAAGTTTTTGAGTGTTTCTAGGGCCGATTGCAGCTACAGCACCAATTTCGGCGAGGGCATCAACGGGTCTACGGAAACGTTTAAAGAAACTTTTTGCTGCTTCGGCTTGTTTATCACCTTTAATAGCAGCGTCCGCTTTAGTTAGAAGTTCAATAATACCTTGTTTATCTACTGCAGTAGTAACTTCAGGCGCGGATAGCGCATTTATTTCTGTGTCGTGATACTCTCGAGCTTTATCTGAACGACGCCCATCTTCGAATAAAGCGTCGAGTTTTGCCTGAGCTTCTTGATTGCTCAAGTCTTCCATAGCTTGTAGCTCTTCTTGTGGTACTGCTCCCCCTTGAATTTCATTGGGGGGTATAGGAGCATATAGCTCTTCGTCTTGAAGGATTGGTCCACTTTTCTGGTTAAGGTCTTTATCATACTGATATTTAGCACCCGGTATAAGTTGTCCCGTAAGGGCTTCAACAGCTTCTGGGTCAACATCTTCGGCTTTATCTTGAATATCTACTTCAACGATCTCGTTGCCGAAATGTATGTTTCTGCCTCCTCCCGGAGCATTATTCTTATCGTTTAAAATCTCTACGGGGATAAGCCCTACTCTGGGCTGAACCTCAAAAGTAACAGTTTCACTAGCATCGTCGCCAGCTTTCTTCTGATTCTTCCCTGTACCATAAGGTTCTAGGTGCACAAGTTTAGCTTTGTTGTCATCCGTAGCGGTAAACTGTACAGGAATTTCCTCGGTTTGAAATAAGCCGCCTATTTTACCAGCTTCCTCGACAGGCATGTATATAGTCCTGCTTACACGAGGCTGTATTCCTGCACCCTTACCATATTTTTTATCTCGTATTGTAGTCGCGTCGGGGTACAGATCGTAGATAGAACCTTTCTCTATACTACGCCCCTTTTTCAAAGTCCTAAATCTGCTTACAGGATCGTCTTCTTGTTGAGCTGCGGCTTCTTCTAGTGTATTGAACTCTGGTCCCGCTGGTCCTCCAGACTCATCAAGATTTTGCACACTTGTTCCCACTGTCCCGAGGTTAGATGTTGTAGGTTTTCCGGAATTTCCACCTGTACCTGATTCAACTCCGTCGTTTGCCACGCCGTCTCCACTACCCGAAATGCTTCCTCCAGCTCTTTCGTTTCCAGATTTATCTCCTGCTTCCAATCCTGCATTTGCACCTCCTAACAGTGCCTCTATCCTAGCTTCTAAATCGGGTACTTTAGTACGGATTATTGAATTTTTTGCGTAGTCCTGCAAGATTTTTTGTACATCTTTGTCGGCAATAGGCTTACCCATTATTTTTTGACGTATTGATGCTTGGCCAAACACTCCTAGTTCGTCAAGTAACTCTTTAGTTATAACAGTAGGCGTAGTGACGGGTGTCACTTCAGAAGTATTGGATGTCACTGTAGGAGTAGAGACTGCGCTTCTACCTTCGCCAAACGCACCAAGTGTAGCTCGTGTACCACCACCGATTAGACCACCTGCAATAGCGGCTTCACGATACTCTGTAATGGCATCGTCACTATCAATAGGTAGCCCAGCTTGAGCGCGTTCTAGCATTTGCTGCCCGACTTCGGTCAAACTTTCAGTAGCAGAACCGCCTGTAGCACGAGAACCTGTACGGGTGAGTACGCCTTTCCAGCCTTCTTTAGTAGAACCAACCGGTTTTAGTAATTTAAACCCACCTAGTAATAACTTGTCTGCAACACCTTCAAGTGCCGCTTGGCCGAAAGTAGCGGTCAGCGCATCACCTACATCGACTCTATCTTTTGTACCTCTGGCTACTTCGTCTTCTTGACGTTGTATGTTGTTACCAAACAGAATCGGCGCGGTTGCAAGAGCAGCGGCGGTAGCACCGGCAACAAATGGCGCGGCGGCACCCAAAACGGGAGCTAATACTGGAGCTGCCGCTGTACCTAATACAGCTGCACCAAGACCAAGACCCAACTGTGTACCTTGCTCGCCTACAACTTCACCTGCGTATGTCAACGCTGATCCAATACTATTAACATCACTAGACTGCAGTCGCTTAGGCTGTTCAAGAGATAAGAGTCCAAGTTGTTGACCAGCACGTTCTTCTACGTCAGTACCGTAGTTTTCGAGAAACCCAAGCCCAGTCTGCTCTCCGATAGTGCCGATAGTCTCACCAACAGCTCCTTTAACTTGCTGATAACCGCGAGCACCGCCACGACCTAGCGCAGTGCCATCGTCTATGTATAAGTCCGCACCGTATTGATCTTTATATGCTTTGCGGTCTTCTTCTCTATCCTGCTGAAGAATCTGCGCTATTTTAGCAAACTCTACGTCTGAAGGATTTTCCCCAGATATAGTAAAGTCGTAACCTTTACCCGTTTGAGAATCTACGTATTGGAAAATACCCATTTATTTAACCTATTTAAGTTCGTACGTCGTATGCAGAGTTTTTACTACCTGTAGTATTAAGGTTGATTCCAGCACTACGGTATGCCTGATTTATAGCTCGTTCTAACTCAGCTATTTGTCTGTTTATTCTTTCGCGATCTGCTTTGTCAGGGTCGTCTATTGCGTTACCCTTTAGAAATGACAATTTTTTGGGTTCTTTTAGCGACTCACGTTCTGCTAATAGGTTATCTACTCGTTTTTGTAAGTTTGTAACGTATGCTCCAGCGATAGGTTTACGTGTGTTGGCCTTTGCTTTGGCTATATCAATCGCCTTTAAATCTTTGTATGCAGATAGACCAGCTTTCCCTGCGTTAGCCAAATTAGGATCGCTCATTAACGTAAGGCCTGTTTGCGCTAAGGCTAACCATTCGCTTTGCCCTAACTTACTTGCAGTGGATTTAAATGACTTGTCCTCTTTAGGTAAGGCTTTAATCCCCGAAAGCTGCCCCTGCTGCATCCGGTTTTGTTTTTCCAAGTCAGTTTCTGATTTTTCATCCCCGTCAAATTTATCTAGTAAATACGGAACGAGTGAATACGGCGCAGGCATTTTTCCCACGAACTTCGTTATTCTATCGAGAATTGAAGGGTCTGTTTCTTTGTTTAAAGCACGATAAGGGTCAGATATAATATCTGGTGCTTTGATTGTCTCCGCAATATTTTTGTCTCTTTTTTTCTGGAGTTCCTGTAATTGGAAAGCAGAAAGACCTCGACTCAACTCAGGAGTTTGGTTCAACTTAGTCGTAGGATCGTCGAGTACCCCCGGAATACCTAAAGAACCTATCCCGCTAGGATCGCCGCTTGCATTAGTCGTACTATAATTAAAGTCTGTGCCTAACTCAGTAGTCGTAATAGCACCGGGACTATAGTCTGGTTGATTTGGCATTTGTGCCATTATTGCTTGTGCAACTTCATCGTCAGACGAGCCCCCAAACTTCATCCCATAATCTCTTAAAGTTGTGCCATTAGAATCCGCTGGGTTATACTCTCCGCCAGACTCTATAAACTGACGCATACCACTTTTGCCACCTAAATGAGCCATAGCCATGATGCTGTCGTCGTTAATCAACACGCCATTAATCGTTTGACCCTTATACGCATCCAAGCCTGTGTCGTTTGCATAGTCCGAAATATCTTTCTGATGCCATTGGACAACTTCTTCTTGTAGTGCTGGATTAGCTTTAAACTGCTCCATAGTAAAATCTTGACCTGTCGCGTCACGGAAGTCCGTGAGTCTAGCATCTCCAAACTGATACTTACCAACGAAACCCTCATTGTTCTGTGCGTTATATCCACCACTTCCTTGACTCTCACTCTCGCCAAGCTGTGTTAACATACTAGAGGATAAAGACGCTGCAATCCGAGCAAGTTCTTCTGGGTTATCTTTGTACTGTTCGTATAAAGCTGGGTTACTTACTTTTAATCTTGCAATAGCGCTCATATCACCACCTGACACAAACCCACCGGGAGCTAGACGCATAATGCCACCATCAGCCATACGTTGAGGCTGGTTAGGTTGTGCAGGAAGTCCTGCCGCTTGTACGTTTGGCACCCCTGTATTCTGTGTCATGTCTGTTTTAGGAGCCATAGATTGTGCAACTTGTGCAATACCTTGTTGTGGTACGCCCGCCGCAGATACGGCATCTTGTGCAACGGTGGGTTGCATCAATCCTTCTTGTCGCTGTGCATCAGACCGAAGACGCTTCCGACGCTCGATCTCGCTCAATACCATGAACTGAGGGGCAGAACCCGAAGGCATCTGCATTTCTTTTATCAGTTGAGCTTCAGAAAAGTTCTTTAGCTTGTCTTGGGTGTCGAGCATATTAAGCATTAGCCGAAAGCCTTATATAGTGATAATCCAGTTAAACCTGCACCAACCGCTTGCTGTGCCGCGCCGGGTTGTTGTCTAGGAGTAGTCGTAGTGCTTTGCCCTGAAGTTGTACCCGTTGCTGCGATAGGCATACCAGATAAGATACCCGTCATGTTGCCAATCTGCTCACGAGTGTAGCCTTGCTGTTCAAGGAAGTTAGCATAATCTAAATCGAGCTCTGCTTGGCCTTCACCTTGTATGTCTTGGCCTACGCCTTCACGCAGCTGCTCGTTCTGTATTTGTGTCTGTCGTTCGATCTCGCCTAAACGAGTAAGCTCTGTGCCCATGCCCGTACCGGCTCTAAGTGCCGCAAGTCCTTGCCCTGCACCGAATTGATCTGAGGCTTCTTGGCCTGTTTGTACTCGTCCAAGTTCAGCGGCTCGACGTTGTTCTGCAGTCATTTGTGCGGCTCTATCGGCACCGAACTGTTTCGACGCATCGGCAAACGCACTCTGCGAGCCTTTAGCTTGAATGTTAGCCAACTGACCTAGTAGCTGTTCTTCTGCTAGACCTTGTTGCACTGCTTGACGTGATCCACCGAAAGCACCAGCTTGAACTGCCTTTGCGTCTCGAGCTCCTTGCAAGCGATTAAAGTCCATAACTGCTGATTCTTTTTGTTGGTCAGTAACTAACTGCTGATACGGAGACATGTACTGAGATACGTTGTCACCAGTAAACATAGCTGGGTCAGAGTAACCAAACTGTGAGTAGTTGTCAGCGTTGTAGTCACCAAGCTCAGTAGCACGCTTCATCCCTGCAGTAGCGTAATCTTGTGCAGTTCCAAGTCCAGAAACTCCAGTATCGGCTATGCCCAGCATGTTATCACGAGATGCAGTTATATTTGGATCAGTCGCTGCTAGGCGATCCCCGCTGTAAGCTTCATAAGGCTTACTAAACTCTGCCTCTGCTTTGGCTATGTTGCGCTCAAAGTAAGGCTTCGCCCAATCTGGTAAATCTGACTGAGTAGTTGTCTGCCCAGTAGTTTGATCGTATACTGTTTTACTACCACCACACATAATTTAGCTCCTTACGCTATCGCTGTTTTAGCTGCAAACTCGCGTAAAACACGCGGTGCATTTTTTTCGGATTCGTTTAGAGTATCGAGAAAATCAATACCGTACATATTTTCAAGTGATTTTGCAGTTTCTGCACGGAGTACATATTCTCCACTTGCGAGTAACACATCCTGCTGACCTTCAAGGGATGCAGGTACTTTGTCGTCAACACCAGAACCATCGCCCGGCCCGTTGACTTCACCAGCTTCACCATTAGCGAAACGCTCTATTGTATCGTCTAGCTCGCCAGACTGTACTGCCTCAACCAAGTTTTTAAGAGCTTCTTCACCGTAGGTAGCTAAGAATTTACCTAACGCAACGGATGCTTCCTCTTTAGACATCTCACCTTTTACAGCCATAACTGCATCGGCTATATCAGTCTTCTCATTACCACCTTCTTGGGGGACAGCTGCAATACCTTCTTGTGGGGCTACTTCAAGCTCACCACCGGGGGCAAACTGCGCCAAGCCCCCATTACGCATTGGAACAGGGGTACCACCTAAAAGCTCTTGCTGCTGATACTCAAGTAACTGTGCGTAGCTCGGGTTGATTAAGAATCTAGGAGACATCGGATCGTTAGGGTCGTAGTCAGGATTTGGAATAGGCTTAAATCCACCTTGTGCAGCTGCCGCACTCATATCAGACACAGCCGGACCTGCAGGGCCAACACTAGCCATAGGTGTAGTTACTGTTTGTCTATTTCTGTCGTCATTGTTGTCAGAACCATCTGCCATAGACCGCCCAGCTTCAACGGCTTTATTTTTAGCCGCAAGCATGTACTTCGATCTTTCTTCAGCAGTTTCAAATTGTGGCCCCGCAAAAAAGCCTCCAGCTTGGAACATACCTTTAAAACCACCATCGTTTGTTGTGCCGTAATGTACACCTTTAGTATATGTGCTTGGGTCTGTAAAACCACCCGGGGTTACACCTGCAATACCTGTAGCGCCTTGTATAGCATTACCGAAGCGATCACTTACTACACCACTACCAACATTTGTATTTTGCGCCGCGGCATTTCTTTTGCCGTCACCCCCACCGGAGAACAAAGCGTTTTTTACAGCGTTCCCGCCTATACCAAGAGCTACACCACCAAGTCCACCAGTCAGCCCGCCAATAACAGCTGCCCTAACTATGCCATCGTTGTAGGCTTTAGTTTCGCTTTTCGGCACAAAGAACGATCCCGTGTCATCACTATTGCGTACAAGGATATTCCTGTCTCGCTCTTCGTTAGGGTTTGAGGATACTCCTGTATAAGTATTCCTAGCTCTATCGGCAGTTAACACGCCGTCCCTATACGAAAACCCGTCGTTTGGAGTGATAGCGTTGGCTAACTTTTCTCCGGCACTGTTGCCAGAGCCTTTTTTCTTGTCGTTATCTTTATTGTTTGATCCGCCTAAGTCACCGCCGCCACACATGTAAAAACCCTTTTTCTTAAACTTGTTGTGCTATTCTACTACAC
>Ga0209092_10004710_pt1 | contig 11259 bp, 8 predicted proteins | sample FraStrMetagenome_FD_187446 | JGI IMG/M metagenome (GOLD analysis project Ga0209092, IMG submission 187446) | Marine eukaryotic phytoplankton communities from Arctic Ocean - Fram Strait ARC3M Metagenome (SPAdes) (version 2) | ecosystem: Environmental > Aquatic > Marine > Oceanic | place: Fram... | reverse complement strand
CATCGCGGGGGATGTCTATACAGACACTTTGATTCAATGGGTGGTGCCTGGGGCATTGCCGCCGGGCGGAGATTACCAAGTTCGAGTCTATGACGCGGGCCCACTGGAGGGGAATGACTGGAGTGATGGTTTTTTTGCGGTGTTTCCTGAGGGTGGGGAATACTGTGGACAGGGAACCGAATGGGATGCTTCGTTGAACCAATGTGTCAGCACCGTGGCTTCTTCAGCCGTGGCTTGTGGCGATGGCACAGTATGGGACCCTTTCAACCAGGAGTGCATTGTGGCCATTCCAGCCGACATTGATCACGACGGCTGCGTCACGATCAATGATTTGCTTGCATTGCTGTCCGTGCATGGGACTTGTCCCGCTGTGCCTTTTGCGGACCCTTGTGCAGACGAAAACATCCTTTTCTATGATGGCCATGCTTACGACTTGGTCTCGATAGGGGATCAATGCTGGTTTGCCGAAAACCTGCGGAGTGCACATTATGCCAATGGAGACGTCATTCCTTCGGACATCCAAGACTCTCTGCTTTGGGCCACCGAGGGAGCGCAGACTTATTTTTTGGAAGATTCGGTTTTCCTTGAGGAAAGGGGCCGCATGTACAATGGCTTCGCAGTCTTGGATGCGCGTGGACTTTGTCCCACCGGTTGGCATGTGCCATCCGACACCGACTTTATTCAATTGGAAGGGGCCACAGGCCTGAGCGAAGTGGATTGGGAAAGCACAGCAGGAGACCGGGGGTGCAATTTGGAGATAGGGGAGGCATGGAAAAGCCAAGCCGGATGGTATCCGGGAGAACAGGGGACGGATCTCTGGGGGCTGTCCGTGAAGCCAAGCGGATACTTTTTGACTTGGGAAGGCTTCGGCAATGATTACACGAATTCAGAGTTTTGGACGTCTACGCCCTATGACGCCACTCGTCTGTGGCGAAGGCAGGTACCGGCCGACAGTGGGTGTCTCTTTCGGGGGTGGTGGAAGATGGGTGTAGGCAGTGCGATTCGCTGCGTAAAAGACTAACCCAAAAAGTGGGCCACCGGCAAGGGTGAATGTCATGGGGAGCTTGTCCGCTGCACCGAAGAGCAAGGACCTACCTTGAGGCGTGGCCAAAAGCAAATACATGCAGTGGTTCCACCGGGCTTTGGCTCGGGCAGCGGCCTTGACAGGCGCGGGGACCCAGATCGAACAGGGCGTCCATTGGGCGCAAAAGCTCGAAGGGGCCTCCCGAAAAATCAACATGCCGCGACGCGATGCGCTCAAAGCCATGGGGGCATTGGCCGCATTGCCCTTGCTGGCCAGTGCCGGCTGCGGAAAGGAACGCAGGTTGGCGAACACCACTGTGGCGGTCATTGGCGGTGGCTTAGCGGGGTTGACTGCGGCGCTCAAGCTTCAAGACAAGGGCATGGCCCCCGTCGTGTACGAGGCGTCGGATCGTTTCGGTGGTCGCGCCCGCACCATTGAGGGGGTGTTGCCAGGCAAGACGTTCGAGGCCGGAGGGGAGTTCATTGATCAGGAGCATGAGTGGATGCTGAGTTTGGCCGATCGGTTTGGGCTGGCCCTGGATGATTTGGAGACATCTGATTTGGACGGCATGCGCTACCTCTTCAACGGGGAGGAAGTCACCATCGAAGAACTCACAGAGGCGACGGCGCCATTTCTGCCGATGTTCTTGGCCGATGCCGCAGAACTCCAAGCGAATTACGACGCCAAGTCGGTGGCCCTCGATGCGCTCACTTGCATGGAGTACTGGGACATGATGGGCATTGGTGGGGTGTGTCGCGCTGTTCTCGAAGTGGCCGTCGTTACAGAATTTGGACAAGCGCCCTCCCAGCTTTCGGCTTTGCATTTTGTGGAGGACTTGCCTCAAGTACAGGACGGGTCAACAGGGACAGGCGGGACGGAGCGTTTCAAATTTCGGGAGGGCACGCAATCCTTGGTGCAAGCCATGGTGGCCGAGTTGGGCGGAAGCTCGGGGCAGCAGCTCGTCACCGGAGCACGGCTCTCTGCCTTGCGGAGTCAAGGCCGGGGCTTTGTTCTCGAGTTTGACGGCATGAATGAAGTGGAAGCGGACATTGTGCTCCTGGGCATGCCCCTTCCCGCGATGCGGCAGGTTCAATTTGAGGGGCTGGACTTGCCCTCCTCGCTGCAGACTTTCATCGCCGAGGCGGGCATGGGGGACCACGCCAAAGTCATTGCGGGCTTCAATGGAACTCCATGGCGGGCGGCAGGTTTCGACGGAGAGGTGCTCACCAATGCGGGGCCACAAACCTGTTGGGACAGCAACTTGCTTAAGCCGGGTGATGGGTCCTTGACCTTCTTGCTCGGGGGAAGTGAGGCCGCAGCGCTCGATGTCAGTGCGTCGGTTGGGTTGGCCAGCAGTTTCACATCTCAACTGGCGCCTCTTTTCCCCGAATTGCCAAGTGCGTTGAGCGGTGTGGGTTGGGCCATCAATTGGGGCCAAGAGTCGGGGTTTGGCGGGAGTTATTCTTGCTTGGATCGGGGACAATACACAGCGGCCATCGATCACCTGTATTTTGAGGGCGATGAAGAGGAACGGCAGGTGGGCTTCGTCCGCAATCTTGGGTTCATCGGAGAAGCCTTTAGCGGGGACTACTGGGGCTACATGGAAGGCGCGGTTCAAACCGGTTGGCTCGCGGCCAAGCACGTCGTCGACGAGCTTGTGTAAACAAAAAAGGGGCAGCCAAAGCCGCCCCTTTCCCTTGAGTTTTTGCAGTGTCAATCGCGGCTCTTGATGAAGAAGAGCACCGCAAATAGAGAGCTGATCGCCAAGTTGCCAATGGCTGTTGCACCGCCAGCGACGCCTGTGGCGACGTGGTATGCAATGATGGCCACCCACATGGCTTCTGCGATGGCATAGACCTTGCCAAACGCAGCGAGGTTGTCGCCTGCGAGGTCCACGGTTTTCCATGCAATCATTCCGAAAATGAGGAAGGTGACCCCCATAAACTGGCCGAGTGTGTGCATGTCCGCGGAGACGTCGAAGTCGGCCATGGCCATGAACTGGTCGGTGTTGAACAAGGCCATCAGGCCATTGAGGAGGAGCACCACAGCAGATGCTTTAAAAACCAGAGAAAGGTTCATTTTGGTTGGGGTTTAGTTGGTAGCAGGGTTCTGTCCGGAAGCAATCATCGCCATGCGCATGCCCATGATGGCGGCCAAAATCCCGTGGAAAAGGGCCAGCATTTGAGGGAATTCAGGCATGGACATGATCATCCAAACCGAGGTGGCATTGACAATGAACAAGGTGAGCGTGATGCGCAGGGCCATTGTTTTTACGGCTGGGTGGTTGAAGTCCACCTCCCCGGGCACCACGGGGTAGGCGATAATGGTCTGGCAAAGAAAGATGCCGATGGACATGATTTCGACCAAGCCGCCCGCGTACATGACCTCTCCTGACATGTAGCCAAGAAGGTTAAAGGTGACGACCATTCCGCCGAATAGGAAGTATCCCAAACGGACAAATACGGGGTTCCGTTTCACGACGCCGAATACAGAAAGTGCCGTAAACGTTCCAGCCAAGATGACGGGGATCAGCATTTCATTTTCCATGTTGAACTGGGTTTCGCGCAGATGCGCAAGTTTGATTTTGAGCAATTTAGACGCTGGTTTGCCATCACATGAGGTGCATTTGTAAGAAATAACCTACACAATATTGTGGACAGATTCTGTTTCGTGTGTCAGGGTTGGAATGGGGGTGTAGGCCTGGTGTTTCGTTTCAGGATGTGCAGAAAGAAATGGCTCCGGATGCGTTCTGGATTGAGGGCAAGGGCAAATGTTTGGGCATAAAAAAGGGGGCTTTCGCCCCCTTTTTTCTTGTTGTGTTGGCTGCGCTTCAGAAGCGCGTGCCAAAGCCAATGGTGAGACCAACTACAGGGTCGTTCAAAAGCATGTTGACATTGAATTGCGGCGCCACATAGAGTACATCCTTAAAGTCGATGTATCGTCCAGCGTTGATGCCGAGGTCCAAATTGTTGAGCGGGTCCATCACGTCAAGTCCGACATAATAGTCGCCCATAAAGTACTGACCACCCAATGAGAGGTCGAGCGCGTCAAATGCACCACCGAATCCAGCCTTGGCTGTGACGACGAGATCATCGGCGACAGCATAACCGATGGTGGGCGCAATGTCGACACCTGTCGAAAAGAGGTTCAGCATAGAAGTGGCGTCACCTGTACCGAGATACCAAGATCCCTGAGGTTGAGCCGCATCTTGCGCAAACGAGGTCGCAACGAGACCCGTTGCGAGGAGGAGGGTAAAAATTTTCTTCATGAGATGAAAGGTTTTGCCAAAATTGACCCCAAGAATGAGTGCGTTGAGCGTGTTTATTCGCACTTTTCCAATAAGATGGTGTTAGTAGTACACGGTTTTGAGTCGAAGAGTCCCGCCAAAACTGGGATATCAGACATTTCTTACACTGGCTTCGTTTCGTCATCTTGCATCATTGGGGACTGTTTGTGGCGTCGTTTGGCGCTGTTTTGGTCCCCTACAAACCCACCTTCCAACATCCTGCATCCAGGAACCCGCTACCATGAAACATATCTTCCCACTCGCCGCCTTGTTTGTCCTTGCTTCTTGCACGCCTCCTTCGGATGCGGGGCACTCTTCTTCCAACGGTGTTTTTACCCGCAATTGCGAAACCGCAATGGCCCTGATTCAAGATTTTGACAATGAGGATCTCAGTGCGGTAAAGGCGCATTTTGCAGACAGTGCAGTTTGGCTTCCCACAGTGTTGGGCATGACCGATACTGCGAATCTTGGTGACAAGGTGGAGCGATGGGAGAAGGCATGGGCCGAATACGACTTCAACCTCGCTTCAGAAGAAGTGCGTTTGTTGCCAGGTGTCAATTCTGAAACCAAACAGGCCGATGGTTCGGTGCGTGTTTATTTTGATTGGGACTTGGTGCGTTCCGCCACCGACAGTACCGAAGAGAAGACGGTCACGGTCGCGTATTACGAGTCTTGGGATTTCAATGCGGATGGCAAAATTTGGTTGACCCAGGTGTATGGGGATGAAACGGCAGCCATGGCTGCTTTGAACGAATAAGGCCAGTCCTTTGGAACAAGGCTTGTTGCGCACCGGCTGCGCTGCATTGGCCACAGGGACATGTGTTCAACCCATGCCTGTGGGGCAATGTCAGTTTGCATTGCTTCTTATTTTTGATGGATGGCGACAATGAAAGTGCATTTGGAACGTGTGTTGATCCTTGCGTTTCTTTCTCTGTGGACAGGATTGACTCCGGTCCTTGGCCAAGTCAGGATAGCTGAGGTAGACCCTACGGGGGATTTGCCTGATGCTTTGGGCAGAGGCGAAGACTGGATTGAGCTGGTGAATGAAGGGGCTGACCCAGTGTCACTCAGTGATCTCCGGTTGTCCGAAGACCCCGAAAATTGGGGGAAGTGGAGCCTTCCGGACGTTTGGTTGGCCCCAGGTGAGCGCCTGTTGATTTGGTGCTCAGGCCGAGAGGTTGCTCTGGTTGATCATTGGGAATGTCCCGCAAACGAAGAGGACATTTGGCGCTATTTCGTTCCGAGCCAAGCATTGAATGCCAATTGGCGGACCCTAGAATTTGATGATTCTGGTTGGTTGAGTGGTTTGGGCAGCATTGGGTTTGGCGATGGTGATGATGCTGTTGAGGTTGTTGGCAATACGGTCTTCATGCGGAAGTCGTTCAACGTGTACAATCCAGAAGCGTTGATTCATGGGTTGCTAGCGGTAGACTATGATGATGGGTTTGTGGCCTTTTTAAACGGCCGTGAATTGACCCGGTCGGAGACCATGACGGACGTGTCCGTGGCGTTCGATGCCCTAACAAATGGCCTTCATGAGGCTGTCCTTTACTCGGGGGGAGCCCCGGATGCGGTCCCTTTTGACCCCCGAGAGTGGCTGGTGCCGGGTACGAATGTTCTTTCTGTGCAGGTTCACAATGCCGGCAACACGTCTTCGGATTTGACGGTGCGGCCTTTTTTGGCTTTGGCCCGCTCGGGTACAACGCCTGTTCCTTTTGACGCGCTGCCAGATTGGTGGTCGCCAGCGCAGCCGGAATTTCACACGAATTTCAAGCTCAAGCCTGGCGAGCCCGTCATTCTTTCCAATGCAGAAGGGGAATTGTTGGATTTGGCGACCCTGCCGCTAGAGCTCCGTCCTGGACTGACCATGGGCAGGGCTTCAGGAGCAGAGGATTGGTGTTTCTACACAGAGGCCACCCCAGGGGAGGTCAATCCAGAACAATGTCTTTCCCAAGTGGCGCCGCGGCCCATTGTGGTGCCCGAGTCGGGCATTTTCTCGGGCACTTCTGTTGCGGCATCTCCCGGGGTTTCCTCCGGTGGTCCAGGACAGAACTTGCCTGCCATGACGCTGCGTTTCGAAACAAATGGGTCGGAGCCCACAGCAAGTTCGCCTGTCTTTACCGGGTTTTGGAACCCGGTTGAAACGTCGATCCTGAGCATTCGGGCATTTGGCGAAGGCTTGGTCCCCAGCGAGACTGTGGATCGGACTTATTTCGTGGATGAACCCTCCACGGGACTTCAAAAAGTCAGCATTTTGACCCATCCCGATCACCTTTGGGATTGGGAGACAGGCATCTATGTTTCTGGACCCAATGCGGGATCAGACTATCCCTTTTTCGGGTCTAATTTTTGGGAGCCTTGGTCGAAGGAAAGTCGTTTGGTTTGGTTTGACGACGATGTGGAGCCTGCAGCCCAAAGCCGATTTGATTTGGAAATCCATGGCGGATGGTCGCGGGCAGAGGCTCAGCGTTCATTTCGTTTGGATTTCAAAAAGCGCTACACCGGCCCGATTTCACATTCCGTTTTTGCATCCAAACCACAGATTGAGGCCTTTGGGAATTTGAACCTGCGGAATGGGGGTCAGGCCTCTTGGGAGAACAAATTTCAAGATGCCTTTTATGGAGAGCTTGCGCTGGAAACGAGTGTCGTGGCCTCGGGTTGGCGCCCGGTAGAGGTTTACCTAAACGGGAACTATTGGGGGGTATATGGTGCACGGGAAAAGGCCGATGAGCAATACGTAGAAGACAATTTTGGTTGGAATAAAAAGGGGGTGGACCTCGTGAGTGCATTCACGTCACTGAACGGAGACCCCAGTGCATTTGAGACCACGGTCGACCCTCTTCTTGAATTGCCCAATGGTTCCGCAGCATTCCACGATGCCTTTGCTTCGAATTTTGATGTGGCATCGTTCATCGATTATCACATCTTTGAGATTCATGGTCAGAATGTCGACTGGATTGCTGCGCCTTGGGGGCAAAACAACGTCAAGTACTTCCGCTCTTATGAGGGAGACGGGTTGTGGCGTCCAATGATGTACGACACCGATGCCTGTTTCGGTGCTTGGGGAACAAATCCAATGGAGAGTTACCTCAATTTGGTTTTGAATCCGCCTTATTCCTCGCGTTTCACCTCTTTGTTCAGCAAAGTGATGTCAGACTCTGAGTATCGCTGTGAATTCGCCACCCGCACTTGCGACTTGCTGGAGACCAGCTTCTCTCCGGAACGCTTTGATGCCCGATTGAGCATGACTGCGGCCAACATGGCGTCAGCCATGGTGCATCACATTGCGAACTGGGGGTCTCCTTCATCGGTGGACTATTGGCAGAGTCGTGTGGAGCACATGCGGAACCACAACGAACAGCGGGCGAGTCCTGAGCGGTTTCATGTTCGAGAAGAGTTCGGATACGAGGCGCCCAAACTGGTCACGGTAAACTGGACGCCTCCTTTTGGGGGGGAAGTCACGGTAAATGAGATGGCGGACCTGGGAGCCGGTTGGGATGGAGAGTACTTTGGAGAATGTCCCATTCGACTGGCGGCGCTTCCCGGGCCCAATTTCGGATTCTTGGGTTGGCAGAGTAACGTGCATATCGACTTGGGATTGGTCGGCCAAGACCAGCCTTTCATCGAGGTGGGGTTGGAAGAAGATGACCTGTTTTATGCTGTCTTTGGGCCTTGTATGGAGGGGGTGGACCTGTCCATTGGTGCCACAGGCTCTGGCTTGACTGCCCAGGTGTCCGGCACGTCCAACGACTTGGCGTTGTCTTGGCATTTGGATGGTGAGTGGGTTGGAGAGGGTTCCAGCTTTAGTCCGAGCGCAGATGGTGCATACACACTGACGGCGTCGGATGGCAGTTGCACCTTGATCACGCCACCGTTCGTGTGGCCCAGCTTGGACGAGGGCGGAGTGGTGTCTGTTCAGACTTGGTCGCCTGAGGAAAAGCCCGCCCTGTCTGTGGTCCCCAATCCATCAAGTGGCCCTGTGGTCCTCTCGGGTCAAGGGGGAGGCGATATCAAGGTGTTCGACCCTTCTGGTCGTGTTTGTTTCTCGGTCGAGAACATCCGCTTGCCTTATGCTTTGGGCACGGAGTCATGGGCGCCAGGTGTGTACGCTGTGAGTGTCGTTTCTCGGGACCTGCAGCAAAGTGCGCGGTTTGTGCTGCGTTGAGCTGTGCGTGACAATCTTCTGGGTGAGTCTTCACCAAAGCACCTTTGCGAGGGCCTCTTGCCTTCAGACTTCCGGTCATGGCCTGAGGCTGGAAAGTGGTGACTGCGTCCCTTTCGTAATGTGTAACATTTGAGTGGGGTTGTGCGTATGGGAATGCACAATCCGATTTCAAATGCGCATTTCTCTCTTGCTCGATGCTTACCTCATTTTCGGTTTGATTTCCGTGGTCCATTGGGCTGTGGTCTATGCAGCAAGGGGACTTGGGTTGACACCCCCGTCGTCCTTTCCAAATTCTTAATGGAATGCAAAACGCCCACCCCTTTTAAAAGAAGGTGGGCGTTTTGTAATGGGCTTTAAATCAAAGGGATGCCATGCCTTGGAGCGGTGCGAGCATTTCGCCAAAGTGGACATTCTCGTAACGGGCGTCGTATACGATGTCCCCTGTATGGTTGCGAACCACGAGCCGAACGAATCGGCCATATTCGTTGAGCGCTTCTCGGTGCAGGGTAGCCTGGAGCACCCCAACTTGCTCCACAAAGCCAGCTTTCAGTCTTTTGTGTGTTCTGAACTTCCGCTTGATTTTAAGGGGGTTCACAAATTCCAGTGGGTTGTTCTGAGTCAAGATTTGATGGGCTTGAGCCACCGTGTGTTTGGGGTCTATCCCAGTTACGGAAGTGAGCACGACAGTGTGGTAATTCCGCAGGTTCATCGACAGCTTGTCACGCAATACGTTCGCTCTGCGGTGGTCCCATTCGCGTTGCTTGGCTTCGCTCAGGATGGCGCGCCGCTCGGCTTGCACCCGCCGTTGTTCATCGCGGGCCAGTTCACGTTGCGCATGAATCATGCGGGTCTGTGCGCGGTCCCGCTTTGCCCGGTTTTCAAGCATTCGGGTTTCTGCAGCGATTCGGCGTCGTTCCTCTCTAGAGTTGGTGCACGGATGGGAGTGCCGGTCGTCATCGTGGTCGCATGTTATTGCGATGACGGGCGCGTTGGGTTGGCTTTCGTTGGTTTGGGCTGCGATGGGGTTGGACATGCTCACAGCTGCGATCAGGAAGAAGGGAAGGGTGAATCGTGTCATGGTGATTTTATTTGCGATGTTCGTCTAGCTTAAATCAAGCTTCGTGCCAAACCTGAATGGGGGGGTCTACCTTCGTGAACATGGCCGTTCCAAATCGTGCAGTAGGTGCAGAAGAATTTCTTTCAGGAGCCCGAGAGAAAGGAGCGCTTTTGTTGGATGTGCGGTCGCCCAGTGAGTTCGCGAAAGCCCACATTCCCGGTTCGCGCTCCTTTCCATTGTTCGACGATGCAGAACGGGCCGAAATTGGAACGCTTTACAAGCAAGTTGGTGGCGAAACCGCAGTAGAACGCGGGTTGGAGATGATTGGCCCACGCATGGCCGACATGGTCCGAACGGCCAAGCGCTTGTTTGCGGAACAGCCCGATCGACGACCCATTCATTTGTACTGTTGGCGGGGAGGCATGCGGAGTGGATCCTTGAGTTGGTTGTTTCGCACAGCCGGCTTGCCTGTGGTGCTGTTGGAGGGGGGATACAAAGCATACAAGCAGAGCTTGCCATCGTCCATGGGGCAGTCGTGGCCATTGGTCCGAGTGGGTGGATACACTGGTTCGGCCAAGACAGCGGTATTGCATGCCCTGGCAGAGGCGGGGGAGCAGGTGGTGGACCTCGAAGGATTGGCCCGTCATTTTGGTTCAGCGTTTGGCAACCTCCACGCCCATGCCCAACCCACATCGGAGCACTTCCGGAACCTCCTCGCTGAGGCCATGAAGGGGTTGGATCCGACGCGCCGCATTTGGGTGGAGAATGAGAGCCGAAAGATTGGCAATGTGCACATGCCCGAACTGTTTTATAAGCGGATGATCGGGTGTCCGGCATTGGAGATGCTGCGCAGCATGGAAGACCGGGTGGGGCATTTGGTGGAGATGTATGGCGCTTATGACGTCAAGCTATTGCGGAAGGCATTTGAGGCCATTCGTGGTGAGCTTGGGGGCACACAAACAGCAGAGGCCTTGTCTGCGTTGGATGTTCAGGATTTGGCCACGGCTGCGCGCATCGCGCTGGATTATTACGACCGCACCTACGAGCATGGATTGCAGAAAAGGGCGGGGGACAATCGCCATCCGGTGCCGGCCCAAGGCCTTTCGATTGAAGATTGCGCAAAGCGGTTGATGGCCGCTGCGGATGGGATGGGTCTCTGACCCACCTTTGTGCCATGGAGAAGGCACATGTGAAACTGACCCAGTTTAGCCACGGCGCGGGATGTGGGTGCAAAATCGCCCCCGGGGTGTTGGATCAGATATTGGGCCAATTGGGTCAGCAGGCCGAAGACCCCCGGTTGATTGTGGGCCATGGCGCACGAGATGATGCGGCAGTCTATGATTTGGGAGATGGCACTGCGGCGGTGTCGACCACCGACTTTTTTATGCCCATCGTGGACGACCCTCACGCGTTTGGCCGCATCGCAGCCGCCAATGCCATCAGTGACATCTATGCCATGGGCGGGCAGCCTATCATGGCCATCGCCATCTTGGGGTGGCCCATCGACAAGCTGGCGCCCGAGGTGGCTGGGCAGGTTCTCGAGGGTGGACGGTCCATATGCGCCGAAGCCGGGATTCCCTTGGCTGGCGGACACAGCATTGATTCTCCGGAGCCCATTTTCGGACTCGCCGTCACGGGCAGGGTAAGCTTGGATCAGCTCAAACGCAATGGAGGGGCCGAAGTGGGCGACTTGCTCTACCTCTCCAAGCCTTTGGGCGTGGGCATGG
>Ga0209092_10004705_pt1 | contig 11266 bp, 8 predicted proteins | sample FraStrMetagenome_FD_187446 | JGI IMG/M metagenome (GOLD analysis project Ga0209092, IMG submission 187446) | Marine eukaryotic phytoplankton communities from Arctic Ocean - Fram Strait ARC3M Metagenome (SPAdes) (version 2) | ecosystem: Environmental > Aquatic > Marine > Oceanic | place: Fram... | reverse complement strand
CGCCATCTATGACATCACCAACTCCTCTATGGTGCTGTTCAAAAAGGTTTGTTCTGACATCGTCAAGTGTTTGCAGATCATTCCTGCAGACAGCGTTCTCTACAAAGCCTATGCAAACGCTATAGGAAAAGAAAATATTGGAATACTTTCTACGTTTAAAGACCTTCCCATGTACAACTTTGGCGTGACCGTGGTTAAGGAAATGGAGGAAGTTGAAAAGCAGTACTTGGAGCAAAACATCCAGGTTTCTTTATCTCAAAAGGAGTTAGATATTGAAGACGCTATTGCTATTAGGCAGTTAAAAGATATTAATCAGGCTGAAAGGCTATTAGTTGTTCGTAGAAAGAAGAGAATGGCTGCTAATCAGCAAATAGCTCAGCAAAACGTTCAGATGCAATCTCAAGCTCAGGCTCAGGCTTCTCAGGCTGCTAGTCAGGCTAAGATGCAGGAGATGCAAGCTAAAGCTCAGATTGACGCTCAAATGGAGCAAATGAAATCTCAGCTTGAATCTCAGATGGAAGTGCTTAAGCATGAGCACAGGAAAGAGATCGAAATTATTAAAGCTCAAGCAACCCTTGGTCTTAAGACTGACGACAAGGAGTTTAAGGAAAAACTTGAAGTCTTAAAAGAAGACAGAAAGGACAACAGAGTAAAGAAGCAATCGGCTGAACAGAGTAAGCTTATTTCTCAAAGGCAAGGAGAGAGAGGAGAACTTCCTGAGGCTGCGGAAGTAGCGAAAGAAGAGGAGTCGTCTCAAGACATCATAAACAACATCATACAAAATGGCCAAGGTTGATCTAGACCAGTCGTCTAGACTGGATATAACGTGTAGAAGGGGTGACACCTTTAACATGAGTCTTACACTTAAAGATTCTAACGGGGCGGTTTTGCCTTTAGTAGGTGACTTCTATAGATTTACTATGCAGGTTCGCGGAAGAAAAGCCGCTGACGGAACTAGGCCGATTGTAATAGGGACTGATGAAACGACTGGAGTTGGTCACGGAACAAGTGTAGCTAACGGTACGGCAGACTTTGTTTTTAATACTAGCCTTACAGCTAATGCTGAAACTGGAATTGTAGTAATAACCGTCCCAGCCACTGAGATGAGGACGGTAGACCCAGGGTCTTATACTTACGACCTTCAGTATGTTGGCCCAAATACAGCTACAGATAACGTAGATGGCCCACACACAACTGTTTTGTTCGGAAGCTTTATTGTCAACGGTGATGTGGCAATAACAGCCTCATGAAGGTAGAGGTAGATATATTTAAAGGCAGAGACGGCACTAACGGGGCCAATGGCGCTAACGGCACTAACGGGACCAATGGCGCCAATGGGAATGACGGTGACCCTGTTTCTTTTGTAGGCACGGCTCTTGATTATGCAGGGGGTTCTGGCCTTTTAATTGGAAGTAGTGGCTCTTATTCTTTTTTAGACGGGGATGCGTTTAGAATACTAGGGGCTTCGGGGTTTTCAGATGGAATCCATGTAGCAAATCAAAATTTTACTGTAGACAAGTCTGCGGGAAGCATTGCAGCTCTTACTAATCTCCTGTCTAACAATACAAAATTTGATTTATTCTTGGCAGATGGATCTAATGGAGCAGATGGATCTAATGGATCTAATGGAGCAGATGGAGCTGATGGTACTAATGGATCTGATGGATCTGATGGAGCTGCTGGCGCTAATGGTACTAATGGTACTAATGGCACTGGATTTACAGGAGGGTCTTATGCTACAGGTACAGGTGTTGTTACGTTTACGTCTGACGATGGGCTAGGGTTTAGTACGTCAGACTTAAGAGGTGCTGACGGCACTAACGGCACTAATGGTACTAATGGCACTAATGGCACTAATGGTACTGGATTTACAGGAGGCAGCTACAATTCAAGCTCAGGTGTTGTTACAATTACCTCTAATGACGGATTGGGATTCTCTACATCTGACTTGCGTGGTGCTGACGGAACTGACGGAACTAACGGGTCTAATGGAACTGACGGATCTAATGGAACTGACGGCAATGGCTTTACAGGAGGTTCTTACAATTCAGGTACAGGCGTAGTTACTTTCACTTCCAGTGATGGCCTTGGGTTCTCTACTTCTGACTTAAGGTCGCCAGCGCCAAGCATACTCTGCTCTCAACTTGACGTTAAATCTTCATTTATAAACACAAACATAGGGGGTAGCTCAACTGGTAGTCCAGCAGACTTGCAGCTAACGATGAGTTCTATAAATACTCTAAACGCCACCTTAGATAGCGATGTAGGTATAACGGTTCCTAGTGACGGAATATATGAGTTTTTGTGTTCCGTTCGTCAGCACGGAGGGAATCACAGAGTGGAGCTTGTAATTAAAACGTTTATAGATTCGGGTAGCGGGTATGTAGAAGATACTTCCTCTATAGCAAGTGGTTACGTCTCAAGAAGCACTGCCACTGATGAAGGAGGGACATCTTTAACTAGGATGCATGACCTTTCTTCTGGAGACAAAGTTAAGTTTCAGGTATTATCAAAGGTTGTAAATAGCGTTTCTTCTCAAGTAATAACTGGAACATTTGTAATTGTAAAAAAGCTTAGTTAATGAACGTTACAGACGACAACAACGTAAGTATCTCCGCCTCTAGTGGAGAAAGCTATGTAGTAACTTTATCTAGTACTAAGTATGCGGAGGTCACGGTGTCTTCAAGTGCGGCTAAAACCGTGTCTGCAGCTACTTCTAACTCGACTTCTGTTTATGTTTTACCTGGCTCGTCTACATCCATTGCCTTGTCTCCTGTATCTGGGTCTATAGACATTTTTGGAAAGGGGGCTAAAGGAGACAAAGGGGATCCAGGTGAAGCTGCCTCTGGAAGTAGTGTGCTTACCAGTACTCTTACTGTGACAAACCCAATAGGAGCCGCAGAAGATTCTGAGCAGTACAGCGCTCAAACTGACCTTCAAGACATAATAAGAGAGATGTTGGGGCCTTTTAAGGTTCCATCAGTATCAAGTATATCTCCTGCTTATACTGCTTCAGTAGAGTCCTACAGTGGTGGGGACGCAATAAAATTAGGGAGCACAGTAGGCGTTAGTAGTGTGACGGTTAAGTTCTCTGACCTAGGAAACGTAAAGCCAGGTAGTACTGTAACATTAAAATACAATAACTCTACGGTGGACACCCTTACAGCGTCTGACTACTCGACCTACAATAATGAAATCGTATTTACTCTGTCTCCTAACTACACCACGACGGCTAAATCGTCTGTTGGGTCAGATCAGTGGGGAGTTTATTTTTATTATGATCTCCCAGCAATAGGGACAGACTCAGCTGCTACGGTAGTTTCCAGCTCTTTTCGTACACTATACCATCAAAAGGAGTTCTTGCTATGCACATCTAACTTAACCGCTGTTTCATCTCACTCTCAATTCTTTTCAGACTCAAGTACTACAGTGGTTAGTAGGTTTTTAGGGGTTAATGTTTCCTTATCTGGGGACCAAGAGGTTTTGTTTTCTTGCGACCACGCTTCTATTGATGATAGTGAAAAGTATGTATGGGTAATGTCACCAGAGGAAATGAGTGTAGAAGGGGTATCTATATACACTAAAGCGAATAGAGGGTCTTGGGACGCTACGGAGTCCTTTCCTGAAAATTCGTCAGGAATATCTTATACTTCTGGCCCTGCTTCGTACAACGTTGACTTCTATCGGTCTATTCAGCAAAGGCCTTTGGGAAGAAGAAACAAGATAGACATTAATGTATATTTGTAAAAAATACCTGATATGCCAATATATTTCGGTGACGAATTAAAGAATCAAAATCCAAAGAAGTCCCTTATAGATGCTATTGGCAGTAGCAGCGAGTACGGAGAGATAAAGGGGTTGCACTTTGTAGACTCTTGGAACGAAGCTAACGTAGCTACAAACTTGGATGACTCAAGGAAGGTTTCTGGAGCGGTTTTAGTTGATAAGTCTACTGGAAACGTCAGGATATACATTGGAGATGTAGACGGAGGCGGGTCGTCAGGGTCGTATGAGGGATGGGATAATCATGACGGGGAATTTACTTCGTCTAACACTTACGGTTGGAAAATTATAAACGCCCTAAGTGGGGACGACATACTGGTGAGTATGCCCGCTACTGTAACGGTAGGCGGCGTTGCAACTCGGCCTACCTTCGGGAAGTTTGTTACAGGCCAGACTATCACGATTAACGAAAACAAAACGGCTTTTGATATTATCAAGGAAGCTGTTCAGTCTGCGGCCACTTTACCCAACCCCACATCTTTTTCTGGGGCTACTGCTATAGACTTTAAGATTGCTGCTCAAACGACAAGTGTGAGTAGAACTATTTCTTGTAGCATAACCAACCCTAACAAGGCGCTTGGAACTACAATCGCCTCTATAGTTTTAAAGAGAAAGCTTGGTTCTGGTTCGTATGGAAGTGCTATTCAGACCTTGAGTTCAGGATCGCCAGGGTCTACCTCCGCCAACGGAACCAATTTCACCTTGTTAAACAACGGGAGCGGAACGAGCTCTAGCGGAACATTTACGTTCGACGCAGATGCCTTTACTCACACCCACGCAGACTCTAGTGGGGTTACGGACAACTACACGTACCAAGTCACAGTAACCGACTCAGAAGGGGCAACAGCCTCAGGGACGACGACCATGACTGTAGACGACTACAGCGCACCTACAATCGCATCGATTTCTATCACAAGAAGAAACTCTAGTGACGGAATCACGACAAACGAATCAAACTCCGCTAGAGAAAGGGGAAACACCAGGAGTGCCCTGTCCTTTACTATAACACAAAACGAGACAAACGTCGCTCTTACTGGCTACAGGATACTAAGGAGCGTTAACGACGGAAGTTTTAGCGTGATACAAACTGTAACTACAAGTACGTTTGGAGCAAAAAGTTATAACGATGATTATGACGACGCGGCCGCCACGAAAATCGAGTACAAGGTTGAAATGAAAGACGCTCAGAACACGTCTTTTGGAGCTACTGGCATGGAAAAAGAATCAGGAGATGTACTCTTTTACTTCCCAGTAATTATTGGTGGAGCTCCTGCGGCGGCCAGGACTACTCTTACAACGGGACATGTTACTGGTGCAATCACTCAGGACAATATTATGAAAGTTGTAAATAGCGGATCTCTTCCAAACGCTATAGCAAGCTTTAATGTAAATAACACAGGCAACGCTTCGGGTGGGGCTTACTTGCTTATAGCCTACCCTGGAACGACTGAAATTGCAAGTATGGTAAACAGTTCCAATGAGAACCTTCTTGGAAGCATCACCAAAATGAGTGGATCTGGGATAACAGTAACACCTAATACTGGGTTCGACGCCGATGCAAGCGGTACATATACGGTGTATGTGTCTAACGCAGGAAACTCCTTCAGCAACCAAAACGGAATTAATATCGGATAAGACATGGCACTTTCAAGACCAGATATACTACAGCACGGAAATAGTGCCAACGCCCTTGTCGATTCTGACTCCATTAAGGGTGGCGTAAGAACTAAAATTGCGGATTTCACCGACCTTACAGGAACCACCTTCGACGATGCTGAAACCGCCTCTGCAAAGGGCTTGTTTAAGGCTCACTCTACGATCGTTTACGTTACAGACGCAAGAAGGCTAAAGGAGCCTGGCTCAGGAAGTTCTGACCCTTCAACCTATACGGTCGATACCAATGCGGCAGCGGCAAGCGGTTTCTTTGTATACACAGGGACGACTATAGGTCATGCTGACGACTTTACGTTGACTGGCACTGGCCCAAACAGAACAGCACTCCCGACATATTGGACCGCCCTTGACGACTTCATCACTACTGGAGGCAGCGGAACGGTGACCTCTGTCGGCAGCGGAGACGGACTTACGGGAGGAGACATTACTGGTTCAGGTTCTTTGGCTGTGGATTATAGTGGTAACGCTAATAACCTAATTCAGGCCGCTACATCCACCGAAGGCACGGCTATTGCTACTTCTGATATAATACTGTATTCGGACGACAACGACTCTGACGCTGTAAAAAGGGGGTTAGTTAGCGACCTTCCGTTTTCAAACAATGCGGGTACACTCACTGGGGCCACGGCGAACTCAGCAATACATATTTCTGGAACTACCGTTGGACTAAATATTTCTGACAACAGCACCGACAACGCCTTCCCTCTTGTTTTTGCGGGGAGTACATCGGTAGTTGCTGACGGTACGGGAGTGCTTCACATAGATGCTTCAGATGATACATTCCACTACAACCCAAGTACTCAGACACTTCAGGTGATAAACCTTACTGTGGCTGGAACCACCACGACAGTAAACACGGAGACCCTCCAGATTGACGACAATATTCTGGAGATAAATAGACAGAACGACCAAACCACCACAGATAATTATACTGGGTGGGGTTACTCTGGAATGAAGGTTTTCAGGGGGGATGCTACCGCTGCAGAGGCAATCCTTTTTGATGAAAGCGGAAATTATGACCTTCTGGGCAGTGGGTCAGATGTAGCTGGAGCCTGGATTATTGGCACTACAGCGGCAGGGGGTGATACAGTTTCAAAAGAGGGGCCGATAGCTATGGGTGTTATAGCAACAGCCGCAGATATTGTGGCCGCCGACGCCTCAGACGCCTATTTTCAGCTCATATCTGTAGACAAAGCGTTTACTTACACCAACGTAGCCTCACCTGACGGAGGCAACGATACGGTAGATACCCCTCAGGGTAGAATGGCTAGAGTTGTAAAGGCAGAGATGGAGGACTTCGTGACAACCTCTACCCAGCAGTTTGCTCATGAGCTTGGTACTAAGGCGGTCCACGTTATTGCATACACGGCTGGACAGACGGGTAATGCTGCCGCAAACAACTCCAACGGTATTGGGCCTAATTTCATGGTTATACCAAAGTGGAAAGTGGTGAATGACGATTACATAGATATTACGATATCTACTGGGCATGACGACGATAAGTTTCTTATCTTAGTCATTGGATAATCATTATAAATTTAATCATGACTACACTTCAATGCATAGAGGCTTTAAAGGGCTTCTCGGCCATATCCAGCAAGGAGCTTTCTTTTAAGTCTAGCTTTTATGTTGCTCAAAACATCACTAAGCTAGAGGAGGTTGTAAAACCTTTTGAGCAAGAAAGAAACAAGTTTATCGAGACGCTAAGGAGCAAGACCTTTGAAGAAGACGGAAAGCCAAAGGTTTCTGACGAGGCGGCAAAACAGTTTCAAGACGATGTACAAGAGCTTCTTGATCAGAAGCATAGAATAAAGATTACTTCTGTTCAAATCCCCTCCGACCTAGAGGGTGTTGACGCAAACTCAATCAAGGGGTGCATTAAATTTCTTAAGATGGTGTGATGTCAGTGTACTTTGGGGACGTAATAGAATCATCTAGCGGGGGGAAACTTATTGACCTTACGTCTAACCAGGTCAAAGGATACGGAGTTTTTGCAAACTCTGGGGATAGAGACGTAGCTGACGATAGCGTAAAGATGAACGGGTATGTGGCTGTAACTGCTGGCACTCCCTATCTTTTTCTTGGGAATACCTCAACCCAGTGGTCAACTGCTGCAAATTGGCATGCTATAGCTACAGAAAGCACTACCACGGGGTTTGTAGACATAGAAAGCTTAACTTCTGTGGCGGCTCCGTTAGGAAGTGATATACCCACTCTATTGAGCGAAGGAAATAGTGGCAGCGGAGTTTTATTTGCAGGACATGTGTCCGCCACTCAAGGGACAGTAAAGTTTACCTTTAATGATTTTTTAGCCGCGTTTGGAAACAACATAGTAGGCGGTTACATCTCTGAGGGGTATGGAACTGAGACCTCTTACGAAGGAGGAACAGGACTTGTGGGCGACATCAATGGAGATGGAGTAGTAGGAGTGGCCGATATTCTAACCATTCTTTCCAACTTCGGGAATACGGGAATGGGAGATACGGTTGCTCAAGTGGGGAGTGCCGCAACAGATTTGTGGGGGTGGATTGGAGCTAATCAATCAAATCTTGAGACGATTGTGTTAGACGCATCCCTCGCAGGTGCATCTACCTTTTATTTCCCTGTTCCTGGATCTTCTTCCAATGCTTATGTTGCTCCGACGGGGTCCCTTCAAGGGTCAGCAGCATCTGGACTTGGCGCCTCCTCCAGTGGAGGGGGTTATTCAGATTCATCTGGGTACTTTTCTTTCTTAAATGCAACAACTGGAAATGAGTTTGAGCTAAGTTCAAATCCTCAGTGTAATCACTACGTGAGAGTGGAGCTGTTTGCTAACTACAAGATAACCACCTCTTTTGGGGGTATTCTTGAGTCATGGATGACTATAGAATACAGAGACTCTTCTGGAAACATAATAACTTATGGGGGAGCAGACGTGTCGGGTGACGTTTTATTAAGCTCTTCTGAATTTCCAGAAGCGGGAGAAGTCACGTGGAACTCTATGGGTAGTGCGGGGGGTTATATATTCCCTGCTGGATTATCCCCTGTAAACTACGGATCATATATAGAGGGTATTGTGGTAAACAATCAAGGCGTAACACCTCCTATAGACAACAATGGGTTTAGTGCTGACGTAGCGGAAATACGAATAAAACCTTACTTAAAGTCTTTATCTGGTTATTTTGAGATTTCAGAACAAACAACTGCGCAAATTCCGAGACTTAGAGTTATATACGATCTTCAGAGCTCATAATGAACGTAAGAATATATAAGAAGAACTCTCAGGTTATAATAGCGCCTGTGCAAGGGGTAGGGGGATCTTTTCCTATAAATGGAGCCCTCGCAGCTTCTGCTGACGGAGCAGACCCCAGAATAAAGATTCTGTATTTCTCCAGGGAAGTTGCAAGGCTAGTTTCTTGGGAGGATATATACAAGGAGAATGGTACAACTAGAGTGGGGACTAACAGGGCCACTACAATAGCCAATCTAAACGAGCTGTTTGACGAGGCGCTGGAGATAACAGATTTTATTCTGGCCGACCTAACCTCAGGTAAGACGGAAACTACATCTCTTGTACACAATGGAAGCATTACTGAGGGCGGAGCAGTTGTATTAGACACCGACGGGGCCAAGATCGGGTTTCAAGACAACACCTTTATTAACGTTGAAGAGGATCAAACCCTTGGAAGTGGATACGGCAACTTAGAGATAAGCCTAGAAAACAACGGGAGTGCCAGAACTTTTATAGAGGCTAATCAGGGCAATGTGTATCAGTATCCCGTTACTACGATGAACACGGGAACTTTAGCCGTAAACGGAGCAACTACCTTTAATGACAACGTAACCCTTGGGAGCGCTTCTAACGACACTATAACCGTAAACGGAACTACTTCAGGGATTAGTCATGACGACTTAGATGATAAGCCAGCAAGGTATCACGGGATACTCCTGGATGGCTCTGGCGGTGGAGGGCTTGTAGGTAGTGGGTCTATATCATTTTTAGTGGGGGATCTACTGTCAAACACGGGTAGCTCAGGAACCAACGCTGGAGTCTGGGAGTGTAGGACTGCAGTAACCATAAATAGAGGCACTACAGAAACAGATGCAATTCTTAACTGGAATGCTCAAATAGCTAAGTTTGAAAAAGTAGGGGCAACTGGCGAACTCTCTTTAGCGGACCTAGACCCTAGCACTGGAAGCGACACTTTTAGTGACTCCCTAGCTTCGTTTTCAATTACTACTTCGTCCTCGACAATCATCACAGCGTTGGTTACTATTGTTATAGGACCCCTTACTTCTACAGGGACAATAACAGGGGGTAGCTTAACTACAGCGGGGTCTTTGACTGCTTCGGGGCTTTCATACCCGACTTCTGATGGGTCTAACGGGCAGGCTGTGGTAACTAACGGTTCAGGGGTCCTTTCTTTGGGTCAGGTAGGCACGAATGGTATTGCCGACGAAGCTATAACGACGGATAAGATTACGGACGAGCAGGTTACAATGGATAAGCTGGCCTTGGACTCTGTAGGGGCAGACCAGCTTAATAATACGACTGTCACTGCTGGAAGCTACACCGCAGCTGACATAACCGTAGATCCTCAAGGTAGAATTACTGCGGCTTCAAATGGCGGCGGGTCTACTAACGAGTTAGACGGCCAATCAATAGAAATTATAACTAGGAGCAGTGCTTATGCCAACAACACTTGGGAAGGCGAAGTCGTGAAATTTGGAAGCAACACATTAGTTCAGAATAAATTCTACGTTCACACTTCTTCGGGGTGGGTCGCTGCTGACGCAGATGTCGAAGCTAAGACCAAAGGTTTGTTTGGCATTGCGCTAGGCACTTCTTCAGCTACAAATGGCATCCTTGTCAAGGGGATACACTCAAGCAGCGCTCATGCATTTTCAGCTGGAGATACTCTGTATGTAGGAACAACAGAAGGTACTGTAACGACTACTGCTCCTTCCGCTACAGGGGACTTTGTAAGAGTTGTAGGGTACGTTTTGGCTAACGGATACATTTACATAAATCCTTCTCCAGACTATATTGAGATTGCATAATGGCTGATATAGGTAAAATAAACGCCTTAGCCTTTAGCTCGGTTGCTAAGATTAACAGCATTGCTAAAGCGAATGTAGCTAAATTTTCAGGCGTAACTAAGCCTTCAGGAGCTACTGGAGAGGCCTTTAAAACGGATGACTTAGAGATTTGGTGGGATCCCGAAAATGGTGCGGCGTCTAGTGCGCTAACGTTTGTAAACACAAACACCACCGACGATTACGCCGACATGACCATAGAAAATATGGCTAGGACAGACGGCTACAATACCAGCGATGTATCGGGTCAGCCTATGTATGGCGACCACCGAATACTAAAAGGAACTGCGTCAGACTTTACAACACTGACTATCGGAGGAGTTTCTAGAGGCGTAATACATTTGGACGGCACTAACGACAGCATCCTGACTAGGGAACTCCAAGTCGGAGCCAGTCAACATTCTTGGCCTTATCCTTCCTCTGGTATTTGGAACCTAGGGAAGTGGCTTGACTTGTGCGCTAGTAGTGGCCCAGGATTTACAGTAGAATTTTTCTGGCGTAGCGACGGAGCGTTTAACAACCAAGGCAATATTATGGGAACCTATAATGAAGCTTTTAGATTTAGAATAAACAGCTCTGGTCAAATGGTGGGGGTAGGCATGAGAATTGGATCATCTTCATGGAACACAGGCTGGTATCCTTCTACAGATACATGGTATCACATGGTATTCACGTTTGATCCTAGTGCAAGTAGCAACCAAATGAAGATATACATTAATGGTGCTTTAGAAGC
>Ga0209092_10004704_pt1 | contig 11270 bp, 7 predicted proteins | sample FraStrMetagenome_FD_187446 | JGI IMG/M metagenome (GOLD analysis project Ga0209092, IMG submission 187446) | Marine eukaryotic phytoplankton communities from Arctic Ocean - Fram Strait ARC3M Metagenome (SPAdes) (version 2) | ecosystem: Environmental > Aquatic > Marine > Oceanic | place: Fram... | reverse complement strand
AATAGAATTTTTCAAGCTCTTCCTGAGGATAAACGCACTGGGTAAGTGAGTCCAAGCTTATTCGAAAATAGTATGAATAAAGCAGGTTGTTGATGGATAGCTATGTATATGTGTGATTGTATTCTTTCAATATCATATAGCATAAAATATATCAAAGCTGTAATATATATATATATTTTATTCTTATACTTAGTTTGATCAACACTCAAATTTTTCATCTAATATTATTTCTCATTCGAAGGGGAAGAGAATATTGGTTCCTGAAATGGGTTTGGTGTCGCTTTAAAATTTATAGAGCACCAATAGGAGTTACAACTGTTGCTTTTATTGTTGTTATTTCAGATAGTCTCCGCAATGGTGTATGCAACACCGAGTTATTAAGAAAGTAAATATTTACGTCGTTGTGGGGATACTGGAAAAAATTGTATTAGGCTCTCCTAGACCCTAAAAATGTACCTCGTATATATTGTGGAATTGGATGTACAAGGCTAGTCTCTGTTCAAGTCGTTCTAGTAAGTATATAGTGTTTGAAGTAATGAGTTTCTTTCCTCTGAGTCAAGGATCCCCCGATGTAAAATCCATTTGCATTTATTAAAATGCCTTATGAATAATAAATATGATTCCAATGGAATTAGGTACAAGTTCCGTATTTCTATTCTTTCGTATTCTCCATACTGCTGAGTTTTGAGAGGATAATCACTTCAAATATCATAATCTTGATAGGTCATGATTAGCTTTTAGATGCCTCCAATTCTTTAATTTACAGTCTAATTTTTTATCAGGTCCCTCCCATTTATGCCTGCAAGAAGCAATTATTGCTTTCTTTCTTTCAATCCATGTAGAGTTTTTACTTGCCTTTTTCCACTGTCTATCCTTGGAATTTACAATCATCTTTGACATAATAGTTTTTCTATAAGATCTTGATTATTGAGGAATATGGACATGACTCTTTTGAATGAAAGGATGTTGGACTAAAAGGTCCCTCATAAATAATTCATGAAGAATATACCTTGTTAGTACGTTTCCACATTCCAAATCCAAGATATTGATCACGGTTTGATTATACTAGGACATATGCATATCGACTAAGAACTGGTCCAATCCTGGAAAGAAATTAAGGGTTACATTCTGGGTCGAGCAGTGGGAATTCACAGAATTATTAGTACAATCAACAACGAAACAGAGAAAAGCAACCAACATACATACAACATACCTGGTCGTCGGCATCAAATGTACTAAAGGCGAGGATGACACTGCAGAATTCGAATCTACACACAAGAGACCTAAGTTTAATTCGCAAAAAAACAAAACAATCAATATGACATCCTGTCATAGTTTAACTTGCAGTATAGACAGTAAAATTTGGTGCAAAGAAACCAATTTTTCGCAAAATATGATCAAAAGTACAATCAAGCAATGTCAACGATGCTATCGCTACTAAGCCTTCTTAATTCAAGCTGCTAAAGTTTTAAATACAATGGCGACACACAATAATATCGAACAACAAAACCACTTCCTTAACACATTCAATTCCAACCAAGACAAGAAAATAAATTATCCTTCGCTCATGCAATTACTCAACCACCAATACGTAAACAAAATAGAGCCGACTGGAACAAATTACACAAACAAAGTCAAAGTGGAAGATCGCCAAAAATTGATCATTAGAAATATCCTAGTAGCCATCAAAATCTGCATGGCATCGCAAAGAAATCAAGCATATCTTAAGTTCTCCCATGCAGCAAAATACATCTCCACAACTATCAAGAACAGAAACGAAATCATCAAGTCACTCAGACCGAAACAAACGGACACAAAGGGTTCACTCACCACATAAACAAACACAAGTTCTCCCTCAACAATCAATCTCTCACACAACACAGTAACAGACCTTATATCCAATCTCCCTTCCCCCAAACATTGAAATTAAATGACAATACAGAGCTTCCCTTCGAAGTCATCAATCAATGCAACTTGACAAAAAATGTTGGTCAATTCAAGGCAGGTCAAGCCATGCTTTTGTTATCGAAGTTTTAAGACATACTTCTCTAGTTCAGTGTACATTGCGAACTCAGAATGAGTGATGGATGGTCCTATTTTGCTAGCATGTTTAATTCCAGAACTATACTAACACAAAAACCTGATGGGCTATATCTTACCCCCTTCTTCACAGGAGATACTGACGCCGGACACTGGTACTTAATTGCGATCCAAAAAACAAAGGCCTTCTACGATGCGCATATAATTGATTCTTGCAATTTCTCACATACCGATAACAAAAACCATCGAAAGATACTATCTGCGTTCGCACCGAATCGAGGACGTTTCATATGGACCACTGGCTCCACAATTCCACAGACAGAAACAGAATGTGGCTCAAGGACCATTGTGACAATGCAGGCATGTTGTCAGGGGCTAGCAAGAGAAATGCATATGAAAGATATAGTAAAGGAAGCTTTGCACAATTTTTTCATAACTGGGGAGTATGATGCAAACGATATAAGGGACTCAGCCGTTCTGGTGATCAGACAGTACAGAGAAACAATGTGTTCATATTGCTTAAGTAGTCGGGAGGCTATGGAAGCAGGAGAAAGATCTAAACATGACAGGGCACTGGAAAGAAATAGGGAACATCAGAGGAGGAAAGGCAGATATCAGAATTATGTGACAAAGAATAATGAAAATATATTGACATCATATGATATGAGAATGAATCTGAATTTGGTTATGCCTATGGGTGTCAAAGTATAAACTCTACGGATCAGTGACATGCGATCATAGAATGTCACATATTTAAACTTAATTTAGCGCCAATATAACATTGGTGATTTATAAATATTAACACACAATTTTTATATATTAACAACTAGAAGTGCACGTCTAGTCGATATAATCAACACTAGCAGATATCGGAAAATGAAAGTTAAGGAAAAATGATGCAAGGATGACAAAGAATCATTGGGCAAAACGTGTATCGCTTGATGTAGTTCGTAGTTGACAATTTGCTGAGATCTTGAAATGGAATGAGCAATATCACAATCGAACAGAGGAGAAAAGAATAAATTGTTATTACGATGATATGATCGTACTTTAGTGGAAAAGTTTCCACTCATACTTTTTCTACGGACGAATGATGTGATCGCCTATTTGTAAGAGTGTCGCCACCTTTAAACTTATAGCCGACCCGTAGAAACGTTTGCGTGCCTACGGTCGTCGTTCTCCACCTGTTGGGACGTGAAGAGCTCAGTATTTGTCTCAGTGTACCGCTTTTGCTAACACGATAAATTATAACATACACTAACCAACTAACTAGGACATATGCATGATCTTGTCTTCTGCAGCTCATAGAATTGTACAGACGTAGGTTGTTGTGGTATGAATATATTTTACAAAGGTTCATCTGACATTGTACTAAGACGGAGCTCGTCAGATCCCGAATATCTTAGATTGTGGGTACATTAAACTCTATGGTTATATAGAGGTGTTCATCGTAGCCAAGTGTACACACAGGCACTATTACCGCCAAACCAAAGAAACAGATTCCAATGATAGCAAGCCTAAGACGGACATAGCTCAAGATCACAAACGTCAAGAAATTTTATGTCAAGGAATAACCTGCAATAAAGCAAACAAAAGATGGTGCTTAGATCAAGATTTTAATGCAAACAGAATAGAATACAACAAGAAACACTGTCTTTGATGCTCTAGATTCGGAACCTCTATGAAGCAAAGCGCGCAAGTCTTATCAAATATACAATCCACACCCTCAAATAAAGACTTAATTTCGCTCCAAAAGCAACTCATAACATCAGCTACAAACGGAATCAACTATTCTTCAATGATGAACTCGCTCGAGACGTGCAAACTCCTACCAGAGCCCTCAACCGAGACAAAATTCAACAAAAACCCCAGGATTTACGATAGACACAAAATGATCTGCAGAATCCTTGTACAATCATTCAAAACATCACAAGCACAAAATCAATCATTTCAAAATGAAGCCTCTACCATAGCATCCAACATCCAACAAGGCATCTACACAAGCGCACAACTTATCAATCTTAATAGCATACAGCAGGACTCACCTTCGAAAATACCACTGAAAGGAACAACAGAAAGAAATGTAATAGACCTCTCTTCCCCACAAGATAATCTGCCTACCAATATTACAGAATCTACGCCACAGCCAAATACACTGCCAACCATCCAACGACTACAGGACGAAATCAACCTAGATGGAAACTTCATATCAGACGATGCAATCACGAGAACGATAGAGGTTGTTAGATCTCAAAACGACCCAGCTAAAATTTTTATTGCACACGGCCTTTCGAACCTCAATATCAACAGCTGGGCACCAACTCAAGGATGGGAACGATTTAGTCGCATTTTCAACTCCAGAACAGCTACATTTTCTAAACCCAACGGAACCTATATGATTCCAATCTTTAGCGGCAACAGCTCTTCTGGGCACTGGCACTTAGTTGTCATCAAGAATTCCAGCAGAACCCTGTGCCATGGTTGGGTCCTAGATTCCTTAGGGCGTGGTCAAACCTCATCCAATACCATCAACAAAATCACTGAAGCTTTCTCACATTCGAGCAGAGGTTGCGTGATATGGAATGCACCCCAATGCCTAAGACAAACGGAGAACGAATGCGGACCGAGAACACTTAAGGGAATTATAGATATCTGCGAAAATTTGGGGAAAGGGGTAAGTATAGCAGACAGTATTACATGCGCAACAATGTGCCATTTGGATCATACCACATATAGTGCAAACGCGGTACGAAGGGAGACAGCAACGGTTTTAAGCTCACATTTGATCGACCTGTCCTCGCGGACGGTCACCTTTCGACAAAGCGGTGGCAAGACGATGGCGGCTCGAAGCGGTTCCAGGAAAAGGGCGCCTCGCAAAGTTTATTCAAAAGTTATCGTGCTCAAGAAATAGAGAAAAAAATACTCGAGTTTCATCCAGTGATTCTGCCTGATTCGTTTCTACTTATTGCTTATTTTTTATGTGGCTAGCCGGTTTTGTCTATTTTGTTTTATTTAATATAACTTCAGACGGAGTTCGGAGGAAGGGAGTTACTGAGTCCTCACTGGTATGACAAACCCTTAGATGACCCGGATGTATTTCTGGACAGTAGCCTCCCAGTAGTGCGGGACGTGAAGATTCGGCGTACGTCGCAGAACGAGCTAGATATAACACGTTAAATTATAGTTAAACAAACAAACAAACACACAGGCACCATTTAACAATCTAATGTACGCACCAAATAATATTACAAAAAGTAAAAAGGCGTCGCACATACGCACGAATCTAATTCGTCCGGGATACAGCAAATCAAAAGAATTAGAGTAAAAAAAAGCGCCGCACCGGAATAACATAGGAACCTCATCGCTCTAATTCCGTGTCCTTCAGTCAATCGATAGCTATCACAGTTAGCGGCGTTTGTGTGGGTCACGAGGTTTTGTTCTCTCTCCTTTGTCTTCTTCTCATCATTATGAAACTTCGGGTCTGTCTTGCATTCTCTTGTCATACACAGCAGTATGCACTTAAGATAGTAATGATTAAATGAATTAAATCATTATTTACACGTCATATATGCTAATAGATATATAAAAAAATAAAAAATCAATGATCTGATTCAGATCCATGTTCAAGGACAAGACCCAAATGTATCCCTCCATGTCAGAGGTCGACACACTGAAGGAATGGCAGAGAACATTTGTGCAAGTCGTAAAGATACATATAAAAGTGAGACATGTTCCAAGAGAGAACAGCTCACTGTTTTTGTAATTCAATAACGTGGTGCCTGACCAGCACAGCATTGTACTTACAGTGATTTAGTATGCTCTACAAGAGCTACTAGATTATGTAAAGGTGGTGTAAAAGATGTATTATTAATGTAGTTAAATTAGTATATGTAGTATGTAGTATGTAGTAATTTGGTTAAATACCAAATTACTATTTAACTCACAATTCGGTTCACACCAACACCCGTTCCCTCTACTTGTATGGAATAGTGTCCTACACTTAAAATAAACTATTTTTGCAATGCAACGGTTCACACCAACACACCCAACCAGTGTGTTTCATCAACAACTATCCAGCATAGGTCACTCTTCTATCTGATTGTTTGAAACCGTAGAGTCATTGATAAGACTTAACACTTCCCTTCTATTTTCGTTTGCATCATACACTCCAATGTGTCTTCCAATTGCGTATGATGGATGACGCCAGAGGATCCACAATAAATAATTATTCTGTGAGTTCATCACCCATAAATTCTTCACTGCCCTGTTCATGTATCTGTCACTCATATACCTGTATTTTTGAAGTGTTTCTTTCACATCAAACTGGAATCATTCTTGTTCTGCGCTGGATGCCCAAATTGTTTAATTGATCCTTGTCTGAATCAAATTTTTGTTGATTGTAACAGTTTTTTTCTGAATGTGTGATTGTACCACTGGTAACACTTTATCTACGTGCTCGCTCCAGAAATATAATGACATTGTTCACCCGTGATTGTGCATCTTTGGATCTGTAGTTGAGATGCATAATACATGTTTTGATAGAGTTGAATATCGTTCTTGTGACGTCTGAAATTTTGATATGATTCTTTGAATTTTGAATATCGAGGACTTCTGAAGGTTCTTTATACTTCCGCGTGTCATCATAATCTTCCAGAATTTTGATTAAGGCTTTTGAATCATTCTATTTCTCCTTTGCATAGTCCTGTAGCAATTGGGCTCCTTTCTTGAAGCTAGTCACATGTGCCTTATGTACAGAAATGGATTAGATAAACTAATACAAACAAAGTTGAAAGGATGATAATTATGAGCTTATTTTAATTTACTATTTTAAATTCATAAGTTAACATACAGAACATAGTAAACACATATTGGAAACCACACAGTTTCCTCGGCGAGGGCAGCTGACATCTATGGGCCAGTCTCTTATTTCATATGTCCAACAGGGCTGTCATTCACAGATGACAGGCATCTGTTGGATGCTACCCAATGCATTTGAATCAGCTGCAAGCTTTGCTTTGGTAGCTGGCTTCCTTGTGAGGAAGAAGGCTTTGATGATTTTGCTTTCATTTGATTTAATGTCATTTATGAGTTGCTACATGCGTACTCACATCTAACTATTAAATTGGAAGCTAGCTTTTTAATCTAACTATTAAAGTTGCAGCTATGCTTTTAATTTGTCAATCACATCTAATTGTATACTAATTTAGCTGGATCATAAACTGTATATTGCACATGCTTTGAACAAAGCTGACATAGATTTTTTGAATGTTGAATTGAGTTGCTGGGTCCTCCAATCAAAAAGTGACCCCCTGTATGTTTGGCACAGCAGTTAAACCCTTTGTACATTTTGTGTCAATGAAATCTTCACCCTTTTCTTCTTTTGCTCTTTCCTACCACCCACAGGGCTGTCTGGACAATTCCGTTTCTTCAAAATTGGGATTACTTTGCTTTGAATTCATACTTCCGTCATCAGTGAATCAATATTCTGCGTAGTATTCTTTATTTGTGCTTCATGCTTCTTGAAGTCATTTTCCAACTTTTTGCTAACATTTCCTATAATGCTGTATAGTCCCATGTGATAATGGTAGTGAAAGCAAGCACTCTAAAGCTAGAGACAGTTTGGCTTTGCTTTGTTTTTTTAAAGCAACAGTCAAACTGTCTTTAACTGTGGAGTGATAGCTTTCACTATCATTATCACATTTCCTTGATCTCCTCCCAACAAAGTTTCATCATCACTTTTTTCATATTCAAACAGACGTCTTTATCCGGATGATATGTGAAACATAGCAATGCCATATTATTAACAGTTTAGTATAGTGACTTTGGTGTTAATCCGAGCGGGAAACAAATAGCAGTACTTAGCTTGGCATCTGATTTAAACTTTCTTTCCATGACAGGAGTTATTCCAAATATGTGTCTAAAAATTGAAATGTTGCTTTCCATCATTTCACTCCATGTTTGCATATTTTCTTCGTATAGCCAGGAATTCCGCGTACGATAGTACATGTGTGCCTCATTCTGCTGCATTCTATCTCTTCCATGTAGGGTCAACATTGTGTATTCGATTTGACCAAGAAATAGTTCTCTTTTGGTAGCATTCATGGTGGATTCGATGTGATTGAGGAAAGAATGGAGCCTCCTCTCTATCAACTGGGACATGTGTATTCGAAAGTTGGAAAGATCCCTCTCATTGCAAAAGAACATGCCATGGTAGCGATTTCCGTGCCCCTCTTGTTTATTTTCACACCATCTACATGGAGATAGAATTTTCGTCCAGGTTTGTTGTACAGACGTATGTATACCCCATCCATTAATGCTTAACCTGCTCAACTTGCTGAACAATAATTGAATAGGTTATGCAATCCCTCACATTGCGAATCGGGAGCATTACTGAAACGTACTTGTTTTCACTCCTAGTAGGAGATAATCTTTATTCATCAACGTAACCGATCCTTAGTTTATCTTTTCAATATGTGCAACATTAATTGCTAAAATATACTAACTCGTGAAGACCTTTATTACTTTAAGAGTTGTGAGTTTTTTCTCGTAAAATAATCTCTTGAATTAATCTCCGCTTTTTTTTAGATGGAAATGAACGAGTATTTGGAGAGATGTAATCATGCGGGTTCTGAGGAATATAATCCCTGATCAATATTTAGAACTTCGAATTGTAACTTACCTCTATAATGAAAGACTCAGGATCTCGGTGTAGTATAAGAACTCAAATAATTCAATTGAATTCAATTCATTGCATTCAAATAAAATTAGGAACAATATGCATTTTATTGTCTGATATTGCATCTCTAAGTGCAATCTTGTATTTGCACAATGGCACATAAAGAGACTGACAAGAAAATACGATGCATATCAGTAATTTAGCAAAACTAAAAAAATGTAGCAATGGTGAAATTCAGCATAATCGCATTGCTGCTTTCTTGTTTACAACAAAATAATGAAGTATCCGAGACGCAATCAATGAGCATTTTTTCGCTGCTAAAAAAAAACATGAAGTTTTTGATACGGCCTATGTTTATACAAGCGATCTCTTCAATAAAGAATTAAGGGGTGGATAACTGAGGAGGTTTCGAAAAATCAGATGAATTTATACAAGCCGGATTGAATCATCGGAAGTCAGAAACTTTGACATTTTATTTATTTTAAATAATATTATGATCTTTCATCGACCTTTTTCAATTTTAAGCAGCGAAAGGGAAAAAATTTGATACCAAACCTGGACACAAATTGAATAATCCTGGGGAAAAGCAATAAAGGAGAAGTAAGGCGGTGATGAGAAACTGATATGGGACTAAAAGAATAGTAAAGAAAGCCTGGGCAATAATGCTGATAAGCCCGCAGTCCCCTCCGTCATTATTGCACTCGGGAGTGCCCCAAGGCGTATCACAAAACCCATCTGAAATCCAACATGGTGGAGCATTGCATGAGCTATAATCAAAACCATCGTTTGGATATTCGCATGTGAAGCAATCCCCCGCATCGTTATTGCATTCATCTGATAAATAGTCTTCCTCATAGTATGAGTCACACCACCCATCTCCAATCCAACATGGTTTTTCAACATTGCATGAGCTGTAATTGAATCCATCATCGGGAAATTCACACGCGCAATCACCCCCATCGTTGTTGCATTCATCAGTATCATATCCAGCCAAAAGGTCAGCATCACAATAGCCGTCTCCAATCCAACAAACATCCTGAACATCGCATTGACTATAATTAAAGCCATCATCAGGGAAACTGCAAGATAATGGTAGTACAGTAGGAAGAGTCACATTGGCACTCAAACCACGAAATAATCCAGCATGCAATATCATTCTTTCATTTTGACCATCAGTAAAACTGTACATACAACAATCATCCGAATAATCCATGAAATTATAGATTAAATCACTTCCAGGACTACCACAAGTGTTCTTCCCCTCATCAACAGGACAACCAAAGGTAGGAGCATGTTGAGCCGGAGTATCAATAACATAATCACGATCCAGACACCCTCCTTGGAATGTGTGAAATAATCCTAACCAGTGACCTACTTCGTGCACTAGAGAGTCACCTTCATTGTATGGTATAAAGTCTTGATCAGGCAGGCTTGAGTATTCCACTACCACACCATCGTCTAAAAGATTTTCTGCGCAATCCCATGGAAATTTGGCATATCCAAGAAACCCAGCATCAGACCTACCAGAATAAATATTCAAATCGGAACAATTTCCCTGATGAAGTTCTCTTCGTTTCGGGTCTTGAAAGTTATCGATAATATACGCATTATTATCCTCGAACACATTTATCTCTACCAAATTAAACACAAATGGGGTATGCGATACAGTCGAATTGTCATATGTGAAACCGCATGCATCGTAGCTGGAAGGGTTCCCCGAATAAGCATCATTAAGGACCTGAATCTGTTTTGCAATAACATCATCACTTAATGCTCCTTCTCCATTGGAGCTTGTCAATGTATTCCAGTAAACATTAATTTCGATGCTTTCCTCCATTGCCGCTTTCAGATATTGTTTATTGATTGTTTTGCTATATTGTTGGAGTTTCGCGTCGATTTTGATAAGTTCTTCTTTGGATGGTTCGTGCGTTCCACAGCGTTGTATCTCTTGTAGATTGTTGAGGTTTCGATCAGAGAGAAATGATGGAAACGAATCTGTATCGTGATGATGGTTATGAGCATCGTTATGATGATGTCCCTGATGGGCGAATGCTAGCCTTGTACCGCTAGAGATGCAGATGGAAAACGATAGAAGTGCCCCAATGGAAGCCACGCGTGTCATGGTTGCCAAGCTAATCAAGAAGGAAAAGATTATTTCAAATAATTTATACATTGAGATTGGAAAAATGCTGCTGTAAAGATGTTCCTAGGTTGTAGTATCTTTCAGAGTTACTGCTTAAGTAGTTTCGACCTTACGAGAACGTACGATTCATTCTGCATTAGTTGAAATGACCTCATATATAAAAGATCTAAGTAAGTTTTTAAGTAAGATTGATTCCTCTTTTAATATTGACTGCTGGATACTTATAGTTAGGTAATTAATGGATGACGAATTAGTACGTACATTATAAGAATTTGAAAATGATGCATCTTTTGAAACGTGGAGAAGACGGCGTTTTTCGGGACTGAACGGTTTTTGAGCTATTGCGGAGGTTCTCATCATCGGATTACATTATTCTTTATTACGTTGGATTCACTTTTTGTAAAGCTATTT
>Ga0209092_10004703_pt1 | contig 11271 bp, 20 predicted proteins | sample FraStrMetagenome_FD_187446 | JGI IMG/M metagenome (GOLD analysis project Ga0209092, IMG submission 187446) | Marine eukaryotic phytoplankton communities from Arctic Ocean - Fram Strait ARC3M Metagenome (SPAdes) (version 2) | ecosystem: Environmental > Aquatic > Marine > Oceanic | place: Fram... | reverse complement strand
TCTTAATTAAATAATATGAATAGTATAGAGTTAAAGCCAACAGAGAATGAAGACCATTACAGACTATTACTAAATGGAGTAGATGTAACTGGTGAACAAGAGAGAAGTGTGTTTAGACACATTATAGAAACTATAGATAACGGAATAGAAGTAGGAATATAAATATTAACAATTAAATTAAAATTAGAATTATGAGTTTACAATTAACAGGAACAATTAAATTAATCGGAGAGAAACAAGTATTTGACTCTGGATTTCAGAAAGTAGAATTTGTTATTACAACAAATGACGAGAAGTACCCTCAAGATGTTAAGTTTGAGATCGTACAAGATAAGGTAGATGACTTTATTAAGTACAACAAAGTAGGAGCATCAGTAGATGTAGATTTCAACGTTAGAGGTAATGAATACAATGGTAAGTACTATGTGAGTCTTTCGGCTTGGAAAGTGTTTAAATCAGGAGCTAATGCACCAGCAACAGATATTGGTGTGCCAACAGAGGAGTTAGCAACTAACGATTTACCTTTCTAAATTAGATAAGGGGAGGTTTAAAAGCCTCCCTTTTTTTATTAATAAAACAAAACAAAATGAAATGACAGAACAAGAATTACAAGAACAGAACGACCATTTAATGTATATGAAATCTATAGAGGAAGAATGTGCTATAGATATAAATAAAAAGATAGAACATCCACCTATAGCTATTGGTTTTAAGACTAATAAAGTAGCATTTAAAGATGGTAATGTAAAGGAGTTTCCAACTGCAATTTGCACCTACGGTAACTTTAGCTTCGTACAAGCACCTCCAAAATCAATGAAGACTTTCTTTGTTAGTTTATTAGGTTCAGCATTTTGTAATCCTAATGGTAGATTTACTAAAGGTATGAGTTCTTTTAGGGAGAATAAACACTTTGTTCACTTTGATACAGAGCAGGGCGAATGGCACTCACAGAGAGTGTTTAAGAGGATAGAATGGATGAATAAGGGATTGAATTTAGATTTCTACCATACATTTGCTTTAAGAAAAATAGGGTATAAGGATAGGATAGACTTTATACAATACTACTTAGATTGTATGAGAGAAGAAGATAAGGAGATAGGTTTAGTCGTGATTGATGGAATTGCCGACTTAGTTAGTGATGCCAATAATTTAGAAGAGTCTTCTGCTATAGTGCAAAAGATAATGTCTTGGACTTCTATTTACAACTGCCACATAGTAACTGTAATACACTGCAACGTCAAAGGTAATGGTATTGGCTCTCCCACAGGGCACTTAGGGAGTTTCTTAGAGAAGAAAGCAGAGACTCAGATACAATTAGATAGAGATGAGAATAAGTTTGGTTGCATAACAGTATCTTGTAAGAGAAGCAGAAACACACCATTTGAATCATTTGACTTTAATTTAGATGAAAACGGAGTACCTAAGATAATTAGCCCTGATGAGCTACTTGGCTTTTAACTAATTTGTTAATAACTTTCCAATAAAAACTATGCAATAAGCATTATATTTATAACACAAGATATGAAAACAGTAAACAGTTTAAGTGGAGGTAAAACCTCAAGTTACATAGAAACAAATTAAACATAAGAAAAATGAAAAATCCTAAAGAAAAGATATTAGTAAGTTTTAGCGGAGGAGAAACAAGTGCTTATATGATTAATCATTTACTTTTAAAGTATCCAAAGCATAAATACAAATTTGTTTTTATGAATACTGGAGAAGAAAATGAGGAAACTTTAATTTTTATTAAAAACTGTGAGGAATATTTTGGTATTGATATAACTTGGTTAGAGTTTGATGTAAAAGATGATAAGCCAAGTTTTAAAATAGTTAATTTTGAAACCGCATACAGAAGTGATAAAAAAGGAGAAAAAGAAAACGGATACATAAATCATCCTTTTAGAAAAGTTATAGAAAGATATGGAGTTCCAGCAGTAAAAACTCCTTTATGCTCATCAAAGTTAAAAGGAGATGTTCTTTATAGGTATATGAGTAGTATAGGATGGAAGTCAAGAAAAGAATATAGTTTAGCAATAGGTATTAGAGCAGATGAGATTGATAGATGTGGTGAGCATTGGTATCCTTTAGTTATAGCAGACATAACCAAACCATTAATTAATTCTTTTTGGGATAAAATGCCTTTTAGATTACAGTTAAAAGGTTATCAAGGAAACTGTAAAACTTGCTGGAAAAAATCATTTAGAAAATTAGCAACTATCTATAAAGAAAATCCAGAACACTATGATTTTTTTAAAGAGATGGAAAATCAATTTGAAAACAAACCAATAATAAAAAAAGATAGAAAAACAGGGTTAGATAAAATAATAGAGCCTCCTTTTAGATTTTTTAGAGGTAACAAGTTGGTTGAAGATATTGAGCAAATGAGTAAAGAAAATTTTGAACTACCTTTAGATGATTCAAGAAATACAAACTACCAACATTCTCTTTTACACGATGGAACAGAGTTAGATGTTTCTAATGGTTGTATTGAAAGTTGTGAGGTGTTTTAACATATTAACAAGAAATAAATAAAAATTATGAAAGATTTCAGACCAAGATTAAAAGGTAAGATATTAAAGGCTTATCAGAACCTAACTAAAGTAGAGAACAGAGTTCTTGTTATAGGAGACTTGCACGAACCATTTTGTTTAGATGGTTATTTAGATTTCTGTAAAGAACAGTATGCTATACACAACTGTAACAAGGTTGTTTTTATTGGAGATGTTATTGACAATCATTACTCAAGTTATCACGAATCATCAGCAGATGGTTTAGGTGGTAAGTTTGAGTTAGAACAAGCAGTAAAGAAATTAGCTAAGTGGTATAAAGCATTTCCTGATGCAGATGTTACTTTAGGTAATCACGACAGGATCATTATCCGTAAAGCACAATCATCTGATATTCCAAGTAAATGGATTAAGGAATTCTCTGAGGTATTAGAGACACCTAATTGGAACTTTGTAACAGAGGTTTATTACGATGGTGTTAGGTATGTTCACGGAGATAAAAGTGGTAAACCTAAGATGGCTGCAAAGAGAGATATGGTCTCTACTGTATCTGGTCATTACCATACAGACTTTTATTGTGAATGGATGTTTGGAAAGACAAGAGCTATCTTTGGTATGGCAGTAGGTTGTGGTATAGATAGTAAGTCTTATGCTATGGGATATATGCAAGGAGGTAAGAAAGAAGCGATTGGTCTTGGTATTGTATTAGGTGGTAGGATTGCTTTTAATGTAAAGATGGACTTGTAATGACAGAGCAATCTACTATAGATTTATTAAATAATATAAAAGGTATGAATCTTTCATTAGCATCGGACACTTATAGTTGTTACGATGCTTTTGACGTTAATTACATAGTTGAAATAAAGAATAGAAGAAAGTATTATTCTGATAAAATTATTGAAGCTATGAAGATGTATAGAAATTATCAGGAAGCACAAATAAAGGGAAAGACGTTTTTATACGTTGTAACAGACGAAAAAGGAATATGGGTATTCAACATATCAAAGAACATATCATCTATCGTTAAAACACCTGTAAAAGCCTTTAAATGCCCTAAGACTACAGATTTTAATGATAACGGTAAAATAGATAAGTATTCTTATGAGTTACCTGAATCAATGGCTAAACATATAAAGTATGACGCATAAGATAATATCACCTCTATTTGTAACGCTACCGAGAAAGACTGTAAAAGATAAAAGGATTGCTTTAAATATGAATACATATAGGAACTTACATCACAGAATAAGTAATGATGCTAAGAAAGCCTATTCAGAGGCTCTTAGAGAGCAGTTAGAAGGCTTATCTATACAAACACCTGTCGAGGTAACTTATAAGGTCTATAAAGCATCTAAAAGACGTTTAGACAAGATGAATGTGATTAGTGTAGTAAGTAAGTTCTTATTAGACTCTATAACCGAGTATGGTTGTTGGGAAGATGATAATGATGATTATGTAAAGACAGAGACTATATTGCCAACAGAATTAGATAGAGAGAACCCAAGAGTAGAAATAAATATAAAAGAGATTTAATGTTAGAAAAAATAGCAGTTCATCAAGAGTTATGGATTAAGATGCTTGTAAACTTAGGATGCGATATAACCCTCGCTAAAGACTTAGTTCAAGATATGTATTTAAGAGTTCATAGACTTGTTAAAAATCCTGAGAGAATAATGTACAAGGGAGATATAAATAGGTATTTTATATGGAAGACGTTAAGAAACTTATATTATTCTCATCTAAAGAAAGAAATGGGTAGTATCTTCTATAGGATATTAGAAAACGATGAAGTTGTTCAGTCAGAGTATAATATGGAAGAGGATGATGCTTTCAGTAATATAATGACTCAAGTAAGAGAGATAATATCAGAGTGGAGTGTTTATGATAAAAGGCTGTTTGAACTTTACTTTATACAAGGATTATCATTAAGAGCGATATCTAAAGGTGCTAACATAGGGTTGACATCAATACACAATTCCATACTAAACCATAAAGCTATATTGAAAGAACATTTATCAGAGGATTTATTAGATTACTTTAACCAAGATTTTGACAAGATATGAGACCAGATAATTATTATTTAGAATTAGAGAAACAAGGGTACTACGAAACTATAGACAAAAGGTCTAAAGATTACAGAGAGTACAAAGAATGGAAAACATCTAAGAGAAGTGAAGACTACAATAAGTTAAAGCAGAATGTAGAAACACAATCAAAAGGTGTAGGTGATACAGTAGCTAAGATCACTAAGGCTACAGGAGTAGACAAGTTAGTTAAGTTTATAGCTGGTGAGGACTGTGGTTGTGATGAGAGACAAGTTCAGTTAAATAAGTTGTTTAGCTACAAAAAGATAAACTGTATCTCAGAAGATGATTATGCTTACCTAAGTGATTTTGTAGATAGAAAAACAAGTAAAGTAACTAATGATCAGAAGGTAAGACTGATTACTATACATAATAACATCTTCAATACCAATCAGAAAACTAACACAAGTTGCTCTCCTTGTATATCAGGAGTAGTAAATAAACTTAAAAAGTACTTGCAAGTTTATAAATAGTTTTGTAGATTTGCTTTAAATTAAAACAAACATATTATGAGGCAAAATAAAAACTACAAATTAAAAGAATTCTGGAACTACAAAATAAATCCAATAACAGGATGGATAGAAGAGAATAGAAGATGCGAAGCTAAGACATCTAAAGTTAGGGTTATAAACTTATGTAAAGAAGGTTAATTATGAAAGTAATATTTGATGCAGACAGTTTGATATACGCTTCTTGCTTTAAGAAGAAGGAGGATAGAGAATCAGCAGAGGACATATTTGAGACAGATATTAATGTTGCTTTTGATAAGTTCAGTAGTAACTTCGGTAAACTATTGGCTTTCTTAGAGGATTTAGTTCCTGTTGACGAGATTGTTTTCTGTAATGGTTCTAAGAATAACTTTAGGAAAGACATATCTCCTACATATAAACTTAACAGAACACAGAAGAGACCAGAAATATTACCCTTACTTCACGATATGGTTAAACTTGAATACAATTCTGTTTATGGCGATGGGGTAGAGACAGATGATGTTGTAGCTACGTTATGGGCAGAAGAGGTGTTAAACAATGGTGTTGACTCTGTAATAATAATGTCATTAGACAAAGACTATAAGCAATTCCCTTGTTGGTTTTATGACTACAATTACAAGAGAAGGGAGTTAGTTAAGATCAGTAAAGAGGAAGCATTGAATAACTTTTATTCTCAAATGATAATCGGTGATACTGCTGATAATATCAACTACTGTAAAGGTTATGGAAAGTCTTATACTAAGAAGTTATTTCAAGAGGCTAATAGCGAATATTCATTAGTTAGTAGAACCTATAGATTGTACAAGGAGATATATGGAGACGAGGCTAAGTCTATGTTTAACGAAGCTAAATCACTACTAACACTTAAAACCGATTGTTATGAGAACATTAAGCGATGAAGATAAAGACATCATAGAATTGTACTTTACAAATGCTATAATTGAAATACAAGAAGGTTGCCCTAAATACGTCTTAGAAGAGGTTTTAGAGCATTACGAAGAACAAGAGTACTACTTAGCTTGTGCTGGTATAAAGAAAGCCTTAGATTGGCATCATATGAATACTTTCACTAAGGTTATGGTAGAGATAGATAATATAAAAGAAAACAATAATTTAGATTAAAACAAACAATATGTTAGGATACAATAAAGATAATGCAGACGAATTAGCAAAAGACTTTGAAGAGTTAACAGGAATACAGTTAAATAGCGATTCAAGAGAGACAGATATAATGATCACAAGAACACTTTTCTATAAGATTTTAAAGGATTTAAACTTTATGAATGATAGGATGATCTCAGAATGGTTTGAGTTAAGAGGGGTTAACAAGGGTCGATCATCTATCACTCACGCTTTACATAAGATAGGTATCTACTACAAGTCTTATGCAGTATTTAGAAACAGGTATAATGTTTACTTTAATGATAGAGCAGAAGAGTTTTTGTCAATAGAGCAAACTCAAAAGAAGGCTATTAGAGACATTAAACAGAATCTAAACACAAGTATATCAAATAAAAATAAAGATGCTTTAGACATTCTTATAGATAGCGTTCCACAAGATAGAAGGGATGAGGTAAGAGAGATTGTTAGTTTAAGGATTAAATCTTGGAGTTGGAAGAATAAAGATGAATGTCAGATAATACAAGGCGAGTCTGGTTTAGGAGGGCATTTCTAATATAACGTAAATAAATAAATTATGGGAATAATAATTATAGTACTTGTAATAATAGTAATAAAAATAATACTTACAATCAAAGATAATTAATTATGAGAGGTACACAGCCACATTACGAGAACGGAAAAGATTACGACATCATAGATGTTATAAGAGATTACGAATTGAACTTCTGTAGAGGGAATATAATTAAGTATATTGCAAGAGCAGGTAAGAAACACGATGAACTACTTGATTTAATTAAGGCTCAAGACTATTTGAATAGAGAGATAGAACTATTAAGAAGTAAAGATAGTATAGACAGGTAAATGTTAAAGAAATGTTAAAATTTGTTAAAAAGTATTGTTAATCTAAAAAAGTATTGTAGGTTTGCTTCATAACAAAATAATATTAATAATTAAAAACAAACAAAATGATTAATCAAGAAATTAAAAGAGGAGATTACAATGCTTATTACCCTTTAAGTAAATTAAAAGCAGCGATAGTTAATAGAGATACTGTTGATAAACATTCAGACAACTTTAAGAGTAAATTAAATGAATATGGTTGGATGATGCCAATAGTTGTTTCCTCTACTGGAGACGTAATAGAAGGTCATCATAGAATTCAAAGTGCTAAGTCATTAAACCAAAAGACAATACCAGCATACATTATTAGTTGGGTTGATACAACTAAAGAGTCTGAGCATTTACAATGTATTATTAGCTTAAATAATGGTAATAAATCTTGGAGTACTTTAGATTACTTAAAAGCATTTTCAAAATACAATAAAGATTACGATGTTGTTTACAATTCTTATTTATCTAACTATAATAATATTTCTGTTGGTAATGTAGTTAATTGTTTCTTCTCAAGAGGGAGGGCATCTCATTTAGCTTTTAAAGATGGTAGTGCAAGGATTTTAGATAAACAATTTTCTTTTTATTTAATTGATAAAATATCCGAATTATCAAAAGAGTTTGGTAAAAGTAAGATACAAGCATATTGTGTTAGAGAGATGATAACAATAGCTTTCTCTGGGGCAAAAAGAGATGTTAAAACTATGGATTTCCTATTCAAGAAGTATAGAATGTTAGCTAAACAAAACAATGCAGTTATATCTTCTATAAGCGAATTTAAACCAACTATGGAGGTTTTCTTAAATAACTATAAAAATAATTAGTATGAAGATATTAAATTTATACGCTTGTTTAGGTGGAAACCGATATAAGTGGAACGAAGTAAAAGAAGATATAGAAGTTACTGCTGTGGAATGGGATGAGGAACTTGCTAAACTATACCAAGAGCGTTTTCCAAACGATACAGTAATAGTAGCAGATGCACACCAATATTTATTAGACCATTATAAAGAGTTTGATTTTATATGGTCATCACCACCTTGTCCAACGCATAGTAGAGCAAGATATTGGGCAATAGGTGCTAATGGTAAAAATCCAACTTATCCGAATATGAATTTATATTCAGAAATACTTTTATTAGATTATCACTTTAAAGGTAAGTATGTTGTTGAGAATGTTATTCCTTATTATCAACCAATGTTAAACCCTAAAAAGAGAGGTAGACATTTATATTGGACTAATTTTAATTTACCAAGTAATTTAAGAGATAGACGTTTTAAAATATCGCAAACAAAAAACGAATTGCAAGAACTTTGTAAGTTTCACGAAATAGATTTAAGTACTTATAAAGGAGAGCAAAGTAAAGTTAAGATAGGTAGAAATTTGGTGGATTATGATGCTGGAAAAACAATATTTGAAACTGCTTTAGGTATAATAAGAAAACAAGACGTAAAACAAACAGAATTATTTTAAAACATAAATATTATGAAAGAACAACTAAAAGATAAGATATTATCAATAAGACCAGAATATTCAACAGAAGGGTTTTCATCGAACCCACTCCCAAATGAGGTTTCTATCTATTACGAAGGAGAAGATTATACAATAGACTTATTCCTTGACATCAATGAAGTGTTAAGGATAGAGATATTAGAAGGAGAAGATATTTATGACTTATCTGATGCAGATGTTACCTTTCTATGTGGTTACTTATCAGGTCTATTGGAGTACGAAATACAAATCACTAAGAACTATTACGAAGCAGAAAGAGGTCAGCAAGACAACTATTACTACTATAGCTAAAAAACAAAATAACAACACATTAGTTATCATAATATGAGTAATTCACAAGAGATTAAGACAACAGATGGTAGAAAAGGGAATAGTAGAAAGAAATCTATTCCCAAGCTACCTGTACCAGATAAAGAGAGGTCTAACAAACCTGCAATGAATACTGCTAAGAAGAATAGGAAGAAGCAATATGCTAAAAAAGCTATTAAGAACGTATTTGGGAGCGAAGTAAACGCTTTTGAGAGCTTAGCTAAAAAAGCAGAAGAAGGTAGCTATAATCATATGAAATTACTTATGGATTTTGCTTATGGAGACGATAAAGAGACTGTTAGCAACAAAGTTCAAGCACCTGTGATCAATTTCTTTGGAGATAGTGTTGAAGGTAAGAAGATTAAAGAGAAGATTATAGACGTAACACCAAAAGATGAGTAAGATAGACATACACGAGAAATACATACCTATTTTCAAGAATGAGAGTAGGTATTTTGTTGTTACAGGAGGTAGGGGTAGTGGTAAGTCATTTGGTATAAACGTATTCTTACTTAACTTAACATACGAACAAGGACATAAGATACTGTTCTCTCGTTATACGATGATTTCAGCACATACATCTATTATACCTGAATTTATTGAGAAAATTAACCTAATGGGTGTTCACGAAGACTTTAGGATAACTAAAGATGAGATTATGAACCTTAAAACAGGTAGTTCTATCATATTTAAGGGTATTAGAACATCATCTGGTAATCAAACTGCTGCTTTAAAGTCTTTGAATGGTATAACTACATTTGTAGTTGATGAAGCAGAGGAACTTGTAGATGAAAGTGTTTTTGATAAGATTGATTTCTCTATACGTTCACAAACTAAACAGAACAGAGTTATTCTTATACTGAATCCAACAACTAAAGAGCATTGGATATATCAGAGGTTCTTTCAGAACGAAAACGTATTGGCAGCATCTAATATGGTTAAAGGAGACGTTACTTATGTTCATACAACTTACAAAGACAATAAGAAGAACTTATCTGAATCATTCTTAGGTAGAATATACGAAATGAAACGTAAGAGACCAGATAAATATCAGCACCAAATATTAGGAGGTTGGCTTGAGAAAGCAGAAGGTACTATTATAAGAAAATGGAGGGTTGGAGACTTTATTCCTACAGAACTTACTTGCTATGGTCAAGATTTTGGATTTTCAGCCGATTTAACGACACTTGTGAAGATTTCTATAGATAAACACGCAAGAAAGGTTTGGGTTAAGGAAATCTTCGGAAAAGCACATTTAAACACCTCTGAGGTAGCTACAAGGAATAAGAATGAGTGTGGTATGGATTTGATTATCTGTGATAATAGTGAGCCACGTTTGATCTCAGAACTAAAAACATTGGGTCTTAACATAAAGCCTACGATCAAGAAGAAAGGTAGTATATTATCAGGTATTGCTTTGATGCAGGATTATGAGATAATAGTAGATAGAGGCTCTCACGGAATAATAAGAGAGCTAAACAACTATGTATGGAAAGATAAGGGTGAAGTACCAATAGATAAATTTAATCATTTTTTGGATGCAATCCGTTATGGTATGATGTATTTAGTGCAAGGAGTAAACTCTGGAGTTTATGTGATAAGGTAAAAATAAAATGTTTAATATGAAGGGGGTCAATTAATTTTGTCTCCCTTTTTTTGTTTAATATGATGGGGTATGTTTAATATGGAGGGATGTTTAATATAATGGGGGTCGTTTAATATGATGGGGGTAATTTTGTTATTTAGAATGGTTCTAAATAGCTTATTTAGAATGACAATAAATAGTAAATTTATTTGTTTATGTAAAAAAATTATTGTAGACGTGCGCACTTGTTCCATTGGTTAAATTATACTACAAATTTAATTGCTTTGTTAATGCGTATAAACGTTGAAAAATTATTTTTGTGTTATTTTTACATTTTTTTTGTTTTTTTGTTGTTTATTTAAATAATTGTTGTAGATTTGCTTAAGTTCTTTAAAATACTGATTGAAAAAAAGTTGATTTTTTAGCTATTTTTTGCCGATTGGGTTCGGCTAAAATATTAAAATTTATATTTTTTAGTAAGTAAAATTTTAGACCCTTTTTAGGTGGTTCTTTGACATATTGAAAATACATTTTAACCTCGTTCAAATCCTGATCGGGGTTTTGATGGTATAATATAAAACTAAATGAAACTAACCAATGAAACAATTTAAAAAAGTAGTTACAGAATTAAAAAAAATAGCCAAAGCAATTCACTCAGTAAAAAGATAAAATTATGCAATCAATAAAAAAATTAAGAGAATACGCAAGTTTACAAGATGATTGGTATATTAATAGTCAATTAGATTTGTTGGAAACTGAAATCAACATTG
>Ga0209092_10004699_pt1 | contig 11282 bp, 9 predicted proteins | sample FraStrMetagenome_FD_187446 | JGI IMG/M metagenome (GOLD analysis project Ga0209092, IMG submission 187446) | Marine eukaryotic phytoplankton communities from Arctic Ocean - Fram Strait ARC3M Metagenome (SPAdes) (version 2) | ecosystem: Environmental > Aquatic > Marine > Oceanic | place: Fram... | reverse complement strand
AGCCAATTAGATTGGTAAATATTTGCCCCTGAAGATGTATAATCATTTGCATAATTAGGATGACGTGTGTCTGGAGCCAATACATTTGTACCATAATTGAATTGGAAATCATCATCCGTACTTTCTATAACGTTTGTTGCAGCAGCAACTGCAGCATAATTTTCTACCGTTAAGTCTGCACGCATTTGGATGGTATTTACCAACTTAATCCATTTGTCAGCATCTCCATTATAAAATAAGTCTGTACCTGTTCCAATACCACTGGTATTTGAAAAGAGGGCTTTTGCTTCTGCTAAAATTGCAACTGCAGCAGCATATACATCTGCACTACTATCTACTTCTGGTTTTGGAAATTCATTAGGGTTTCCAGCTTGAGACCATGGAATATCTCCTAAGAAATCTACCAATTGCATTAGTGTATGGGCTTGTAAGGTTTTTGCAACACCTAAATGGTAGGACAAATCCTTATCTGGATTTGCAATATCTATGGCTTGTATGGCTTGGGTATTAATATTAATACCTCTAACACCATCATTACTGTAAAAGTTATTCCAAGCACCATTTAATGTTCCATCTCCATAATTGTCTAGGTAATTCCTCCCAAACATGTAATCAACTCTACCTAATTCTGCACTATTTGCCTGAAATGTTCTTTGAGCACCTCTGTAGGCTAATTGAATAGAATTTAATAATAAATCTGGATCTGCTTGATCTGCAGATAATGAATTTGGACTTTCAAGTTGTTCTAACTCTATAGTATCACAAGAGTAAAAAAATGTGCTTGAAGCCACAATTGCTACTAGCAATATTTTATATATTTTTTTCATAATATGTTATTCTTTTAATATTTGTTAAAATGATAGTTTTACACTTAAACCATAACGCTTAGAACTAGGTCCGTTTAAATAATCGAATCCTCTACCATTACCAACACCAACACCCGCTACGTTAGGGTCAAAGTTAGCCGCTTCTGGTGTATTGTATGCATCATACCATAAATTAAAACCACTAAATGTGAAAGATACAGTTCCAAAAGGTGTTTTGTCTAAAACACTTTGTGGAAGAGAATATCCAAGAGATACTTCTTGAAGTCTTATTACAGATGCATCATATATTGTTAATTCTTTAGGACCAAATAATAAGTTTGAAAAATAGTACTGAGAATTATTAATTTGTAGTGTATTCGCTTGTCCTGTAGCTTCTAAGATACCAGGTAATATAAACGTTTTATTTCTATCACTATTTATCAACCCTCTACCTAAAAGTGTTGCAATAGTACTACTAGCGATGTCTCCACCTACTGTATGATTTACTTGAAATCCTAAAGTAAAGTTTTTGTAAGATATTGTATTGTTAAAGTTCATTACATAATCTGGATTTGGATTACCAATAATTGGAGTAATCGATCTCCCATCATCTAACACTACATTACTTTCTGATAAATAACTCCCATTTGTACCTACTAGTAAATTACCGTCTGCATCTCTTTTAATTCGAGTACCTACAATAACACCTAATTGTTCTCCTCTAATTGCTGCGTTTCCTCCAAGAACTGGGTCTAAACTTCCTGCAAATATAATTTGATCATCATCTTGTTGTGTAACAATTTGCTCACTTTGTGTAAAGTTAACACGAGAATTCCAATTAAAACCATCACCATCATTTCTAAAGATGTCCAAAGCTAAATCAACTTCAAAACCACTACCTTCTACCTTACCAACATTGGCATCAGTATTTGTAAATCCAGAAGACGTAGCTAGAGGTTTATCTACTATAAGATCTTTGGTTGTTCTGTCAAAATAAGAAAAACTCATGTCTATTCTATTGTCTAAAAAACGAGCATCAAAACCAACTTCAATTTCACTAATTAATTCGGGCTTTAAATCTGGATTGGCTTGGAAATTACTAATAGTATTTGTAGTAATCGGTCCAAAACCACCTCCGTTAACTTGTGTACTTTGGTTTACCGAATTTATGGTTGGATATCCAGTAGGGAAACCTGCTGATTGTCCTAAACCTGCTCTAATTTTTAAGTAGTTCAATCCTTTACCACTGTCAGATTTTAAACCTTCAAAAGCTGCAGTTGGTATAAAAGAACCAGAAATACTTGGATAAAATAAACTGTTATTTCTACTTGGTAAGTTAGATACCCAGTCATTTCTACCTGATAAGGTAAGGAATGCATAGTTTCTGAAATCAATCGCAGTTTCTCCGAACATACCTACAATATTTCTCTTTGATGTAAATTGAATTGGTACTTGATTTTCAAAGTTAAAGTGTCTTAATACGCCAAATACAATCTGACCTGAACTAGAAACACCTTGTTGATCTATTGTTCTAGAACGAGAGGTACCACCGGCAACAAAACTCAAACTAAAATCATCAGATAAGTCATAACTACCGTTAAAGGCAACATAGTGGTCAAAAATACTCACATTGTTGTCATAGGTATTTAAGAAACCAAAAATAGCAGCATTAAAATTCACACCATTTTTGTTAGAGTACGCTTTGTTTCTCTCGTTATAAAAGTCAATACCTGCTCGGTAAGAAACACCTAAGTTTTCATTTATTTCATAAGATAAAGTTGCCGTTGTAAATAACCTGTTGGTAACTTGTCCATTTTGTGCATTTTTTACAGACCATCTTGGGTTGATAATATCATTACCATTACGGTAGTAAATACTTCCACCATCTTCAGGAAGTTCAAATGGTAATCCCATTAAATCTACATTTCTTGGTGTGAAGAATACATTACCAAAAGTAGACCATCCTAAAGTACCATTTCCTCTACTCGCAGCAACAGGTGGTGAAACCACTTTGTTTTGAGAGTAATTCATAGAACCACTAATTGTAAATTTGTTCGATAATTTTGCGCGTCCACCTAAAGATAGCGTAGTTCTATTCACTCTGTTTCCTGGTGTAAAACCCTCTTCATCTAGATGACCAAAGTTCGCATTGTAACTAACATCACCACTATCTGAAGAACCATTAAAGTTCACAGAGATGTTTTCTACAGAACCAGATCTAAAGAAGTTTTCAACACTGTTGTATGCTTTCCAATCGTATCTTTCTCCTGTAAATTGGTTGTTTAATATGTTATTACCACCTAAGTAGTTATTTAAGAAAGCGGAAGAACCATAAGGATGCTCTACGGTACCGTCTGTCTGAATAGTTCCAGCAGGGTCATTGTTATAACCATCAACACCATCAGCATCAAAAGAAGGCCCCCAGTTACTAAAGAACCAACCAAAAGACTGGTCAAAACCACCACCATACTGATCTTGATAATCAGGTACAGATGCGATTTCATTTACAAAGAAAGACTGATTAATTGTAATCTCGTTTTTCTTCTTTTTTCCAGTTGAAGCAGATCCAGCTTTGGTTGTAATTACAATTACACCGTTTCTACCTGCAGTACCATATAAAGTAGCTGCTGCTAATCCTTTAAGTACACTTACACTTGCAATGTTGTTAGGGTCTAAATCTAAAAACCTACTAGAACCAACGTTACCATTAAGAAAGTTTCCTTGTGAATTGGTATCACTACTAAACGGAACACCATCAACTACAAATAGTGCTTGGTTACTACCATTAATAGAAGAATACCCTCTAATTACTACGTTTGTTGCAGAACCAGATGTACCACTTTGAGAAGTAATTTGAACCCCAGAAGCTTTTCCTGATAAAATTCTTGCAACATCTCCTTCAGCACGTTGTTCTATATCTTTAGATCCAACTTCAGCAACGGCATATCCTAAAGCTTTTTTCTCTCGCTTAATACCTTGTGCAGTAACAATTATTTCATCTAATACCTCTCCGCCTTCTTCTAAAGAGACATTTACGACATTGGATGAACCTATGGTTTTCTCAACAGTTTTATACCCTAAATAACTAAAGATTAAAACATCTCCTGCTTTAGCCTTTATAGAGTATTTTCCGTCAAAATCTGTTTCAGTACCAGTTTTAGTTCCTTTGATAAGTACTGTAACTCCGGGGAGTGTACCAGAAGAGTCTGATACAGTTCCGGAAACTGCCTTTTCTTGCGCAAAGCTAATCTGCACAACAAACGCTAGTAATAGCGTTAAAATTCCTTTAAACTTTGTTTTCATTATGTTTTTATTTGAATTAATTGAGTCAAATATCTTGATAATAATTTAGAATACCTATAATTTTTGTTAATTTTTGTTAATTTGTATTAATTTAATATGATTTTTTTTAAGCTTATGTTAAAATACCTAGTGTTTTTTTAGTTATAATTAAAAATAGTTCTTCCAACTTATGATTATTTTTGATTTATTAAAATTAAACCTATTTGAAGTACTTTTTCCAACGGCAGTGCTCAAATTTATAACAGAACTGCTTGTTTTAAATAAGTAACCAATACCAATTCCTAATAAGTTTTCATTATTAATTCCATTACCAACACTTGCTAAATCAGTGATCGAGTATATATAAGACTCTTGGGAGGTTAAAAAACGATACTCAACAGTAAAAGCACTAAAATAATTTGTATAAATACTTTGCTCATTAAATCCTCTAATGGAGTTTGCACCTCCAATTCTAAAAAGTTCATTATTTAAAAAATTATCAGATTTTAAGTATCCGCTATTGTTTTTAAAAAAGATAGTATTTTTTTTGCCAATATCCCACATGTAACTTGTGGTCAGTTCTATTCTAAATTGTTTTGTTGAGCTATTTTTAGAGTTTCTATTTCCAAAAGTTGGATTTATTTCTAGAAAAAAAATATCATTATTGAAAGAGTCATTATTTGGTTTAGCGTAAGAGAACTTTAATCCAAAAAATGAACTTTTAAATTCTTCGATAGCATTAGATGTTATATTTTCTTGAAGATTTTTTGAATTTATACTAGAATATGTTGCTGCTATTTTGATTTTTGGGTTGATGCTATATGATATGTTTGTTTTGAACTCTGTATTCAAAAAAGTACTATCCTGCCTGAATAGGTTAAAAGAAATTGAAGGTGATACAGAAGAGTTGAATAAATAGGGGATTTCTGTAGAAACCTTAAATTCTTGTTTTTCCTCTCCAATACTATTCCAGAAAAGCTCAAAACTCTCTCCTTTGTTTAGAATGTTATTTAATTTTAAATCTAAATAACCGTTAAATAAAACTCCTCCATCTTCTTTTGATGTAAAATTTACCAAACCGTCAAAACTATTGTTCTGATGTTTTTTTAGATAGATATATAATAAGGTAGAATCTTTGGTGAATAATACTTCTGGTTTTTTACTTTCTTTTACAAATTGTAAAGATTTTGTTAAACTGGAAATATCTTCTATTTTATTTTTATTAAAAATAGTGTTTTCTCTGAGGTTGAAATAATGTTTAATGTGTGGTTTAGAGAATTGTTCATACCCTTTAGTGATGACTTTGTCTATTTTTCTTTTTTTAGATTGATACACCTTTAGGTCAGCAAAAATAATTTTATCCTTTATTTCAATATTAGATAGTTGAACTCTCGAAAAAGATTTTCCTTGTGAATCTAGTTTTTTAGAAATAGTATTTAAAGTATACTTTAGTTTATCGATAGGTATAGTGATAGAATCATTTTCTTTTAAATAATCAATTAACTTTAAGATGTCTTTTGAATTATTTCGGATAATCACTTTGCTTATTTTTTCTCCAAGCGAAAACCGTGCTATGTAATTTTTATCGAATTCTACAATACGACTATATGTATTTGTAAAATATCCTAGATTCTTTAAATAAAAGGAAACTTTTTCAATTTCATTAAACACAGATATCGAATCAGTATGCTCTTTTTTAAAATCAACTTTGTCTAAAACTATGTGATCAATTGCCTTGTCTGAAGCAAGTCTTAACTTAAATTCCTGTGCGAAAAAGTTATAGGGAAAAACAACAAACATTAGAGTGTGTATAAAAAGATTAATTTTTTGCTTCAAATGAACTCTTTTAATTATAATGCTCAAATGTAGTTTAAAATGAGAAAAAATTAATTGTATTAAAATCATTTTAAAAAATAAGGTACTGATATTTGGATAATTAGAAATTAGTCGTACATTTGCACACTCTTAAAAAAGAGGTAAAGTTTAATTATAAACGAAAACAGTAATTATTTAGTATGCCAACTATTCAACAATTAGTTCGTAAAGGAAGAACCAAAATAACTAAGAAGAGTAAATCGGCTGCTTTGTCGTCTTGTCCTCAAAGACGTGGAGTGTGTACTCGTGTTTATACTACAACGCCAAAAAAACCTAATTCAGCAATGAGAAAAGTTGCCAGAGTTAGATTAACAAATGGTAATGAGATAAACGCATACATTCCAGGAGAAGGACATAACCTACAAGAGCACTCGATAGTATTAGTTAGAGGTGGAAGGGTAAAGGATTTGCCAGGAGTAAAGTATCACGTAGTACGTGGAGCTTTAGATACAGCGGGAGTTGAGGGAAGAACTCAACGTAGATCAAAGTATGGTGCAAAACGCCCAAAAAAGTAAATTAGTAACTTTTTTAATGTAAAGACATGAGAAAAAGAGCAGCAAAAAAAAGAGTCTTATTACCAGATCCAAAATTTAACGATCAGTTAGTGACGCGTTTTGTGAACAACTTAATGTGGGCTGGTAAGAAGTCAGTAGCTTTTAAAGTATTTTATGATGCGTTAGACATCGTAGAGGAAAGAAAAGGAGAAGAAGAAGAAAAATCAGCTTTAGAGATTTGGAAGGATGGTTTATCTAATGTAATGCCACACGTAGAGGTAAGATCTCGTCGTGTTGGTGGTGCAACATTTCAAATTCCAATGCAAATTAGACCAGACCGTAAGGTGTCTATGGCAATTAAATGGATGATTTTGTATACTCGTAAAAGAAACGAGAAAACAATGGCACAGCGTTTAGCTGCTGAGATTTTAGCCGCGGCTAAAGAAGAAGGTGCATCTGTTAAGAAAAGAACAGATGTTCATAAAATGGCAGAAGCAAATAAAGCATTCTCACACTTCAGATTTTAATAGAAATGGCTAGAGACTTAAGATTTACAAGAAATATAGGTATTGCAGCACATATTGATGCTGGGAAAACCACAACTACAGAGCGTGTATTGTACTACACAGGTGTTTCTCATAAAATTGGAGAAGTGCATGATGGTGCCGCTACTATGGACTGGATGGAGCAAGAGCAAGAAAGAGGTATTACAATTACTTCTGCAGCAACCACATGTACATGGGATTTTCCAATTGAAAACGGAGAAAAGACAGATGAAACAAAAGGGTATCACTTTAATATTATTGATACTCCTGGTCACGTAGATTTTACTGTTGAGGTAAATAGATCTTTGCGTGTTTTAGATGGTTTAGTATTCTTGTTTTCAGCTGTTGATGGTGTTGAGCCTCAATCAGAAACGAACTGGAGATTAGCAGACAATTATAAAGTGCCAAGAATTGGTTTCGTAAATAAAATGGACCGTCAGGGATCAGATTTTTTAGGAGTTTGTCAGCAAGTAAAAGATATGTTAAAATCAAACGCAGTGCCAATCGTTTTAAACATTGGTGATGAAGATGAGTTTAAGGGTATCATTGATTTAGTAAAAAACCGTGCTATTGTATGGCATGATGCAACTCAAGGAGCAACTTTTGATATAGTTGAAATCCCTGAGGATATGAAAGAAGAAGCTCGCAAGTACCGTGCACTTTTAATAGAAGAAGTTGCAAGTTATGATGAGAATCTTTTAGAAAAATTCATGGAAGATGAAGATTCTATTACAGAAGAAGAAGTGCATACTGCATTAAGAGCTGCTGTAATGGATATGGCAATCATTCCAATGATTTGTGGATCTGCTTTTAAGAATAAAGGTGTTCAGTTTCTTTTAGATGCTGTATGTCGTTACTTGCCTTCTCCAGTAGATAAGGAGGGTATTGTAGGTGTTAATCCAGATACAGATCAAGAAGAGTTACGTAAACCAGATGTAAAGGAGCCTTTCGCTGCTTTAGCATTTAAAATAGCTACTGATCCTTTTGTAGGTCGTTTAGCATTTTTTAGAGCATATTCTGGTCGTTTAGACGCAGGTTCTTATGTTTTAAATAATCGTTCTGGAAAAAAAGAACGTATTTCTAGAATCTATCAAATGCATGCTAATAAGCAAAATGCAATCGATTATATCGAAGCTGGAGATATTGGTGCAGCTGTTGGATTTAAAAGTATTAAAACAGGTGATACATTAACGGATATTAAACATCCAATTGTTTTAGAGTCAATGGATTTTCCAGATCCAGTAATAGGTATTGCTGTTGAGCCTAAAACAAAAGCAGATGTAGATAGGTTGGGTATTGGACTTGGTAAGTTAGCTGAGGAAGATCCTACTTTTACAGTGCGCTCAGACGAGGCTTCAGGACAGACTATTATTTCTGGAATGGGTGAATTACATTTAGATGTAATTGTTGATCGTTTAAAGCGTGAATTTAAAGTTGAAGTAAATCAAGGTCAACCTCAAGTAGAATACAAGGAAGCTATTACAGCTGAAGCAGAACACAGAGAAGTTTACAAAAAACAATCTGGTGGACGTGGGAAGTTTGCAGACATTGTATTTACTATTGGACCAGCAGATGAAGGTGAAGTAGGTCTTCAGTTTAAATCTACAATTAAAGGGGGTAATGTTCCTAGAGAATTTGTTCCTTCAGTAGAGAAAGGATTTAAAGAAGCTATGAAGAACGGTCCTTTGGCAGGTTATGAAATGGATTCAATGAAAGTTACCTTAAAAGATGGTTCTTTTCATGCTGTAGATTCTGATGCATTGTCTTTTGAATTGGCTGCGAAAATGGGTTACAAAGCTTCTGCAAAATCTGCAAAAGCAAAAATAATGGAACCTTTAATGAAGTTAGAAGTATTAACTCCAGAAGAAAACATGGGTGATATTGTAGGAGATTTGAACCGAAGAAGAGGTCAAGTTAACGACATGTCAGATAGAGCAGGATCTAAAGTTGTAAAAGCAATTGTTCCATTATCAGAAATGTTTGGTTATGTTACCGCTTTAAGAACGATGTCTTCAGGTAGAGCAACTTCTACAATGGAATTTTCTCATTATTCAGAAACTCCATCGAATATATCAGAAGAGGTAATCGCAAAAGCAAAAGGTTAATTTACTAAAGAGAAATAAGATGAGTCAAAAAATTAGAATAAAATTAAAGTCTTACGATTACAATTTAGTAGATAAATCTGCTGAGAAAATTGTAAAGACGGTAAAAAGTACTGGTGCTGTAGTGAACGGTCCAATACCATTACCAACACATAAAAAGATTTTCACTGTATTGCGTTCACCACACGTTAACAAAAAATCTAGAGAGCAATTTCAATTATCTGCTTACAAAAGATTATTAGACATTTATAGTTCTTCTTCAAAGACTATTGATGCTTTAATGAAACTTGAGTTACCAAGCGGTGTAGAAGTTGAAATCAAAGTATAATTAAAATTTAATTAGAGATGTTTTTTACAAAACATCTCTAATTTACATGTCCTGAGCGTTTCGCGATGGAAAAACGGTAAACATTCTTCAGAGTTGAAAATGTTTAACTCTGTTTTTTTTGAATCAAATTTTAGGGACAAACGAAACGATAGTTTCAAACAAGTAAATATTAATAATAGACGCGCTGGATCTATATCTATCGTCTAAAATTTTAACTAAATGTCTGGGTTAATAGGTAGAAAAATTGGGATGACCAGCTTATTCGATGAAAACGGGAAGAATATTCCTTGTACAGTAATCGAAGCAGGTCCTTGCGTTGTTACACAAGTCAGAACCGAAGAGGTTGACGGATACAACGCTTTACAACTTGGTTTCGATGACAAAAAAGCAAAGAGCTCTAACAAATCGTTAGACGGTCACTTTAAAAAGGCTGGCACTACTGCTAAAAGAAAAGTCATTGAATTTCAAGGATTCGAACAAGAGTATAAATTAGGAGATGCCATAACAGTTGAACACTTCGAAGAAGGAGAGTTTGTTGATGTATCAGGAACTTCTAAAGGTAAAGGTTTTCAAGGGGTTGTAAAACGTCATGGATTTGCCGGAGTTGGTCAAGCAACACACGGTCAACATAACCGTTTAAGAGCTCCAGGATCAATTGGTGCTGCATCGTATCCAGCAAGAGTATTCAAAGGAATGCGAATGGGCGGAAGAATGGGTGGAGACACCGTAAAAGTACAGAATCTAAAAGTATTAAAAGTAGTTGCTGAAAAGAACTTACTTGTTGTTAAAGGAGCAGTTCCTGGACACAAAAATGCTTACGTAACTATTCAGAAATAATGAAAGTAGCAGTTTTAGATATTACAGGAAAAGATACAGGCAGAAAAGTTGAACTTTCTAGCGATGTATTCGAAGTAGAACCAAATAATCATGCAATATACTTAGATGTTAAGCAGTTCTTGGCTAATCAAAGACAAGGAACGCACAAAGCTAAAGAAAGAGCAGAGATTACAGGAAGTACAAGAAAGATTAAAAAACAAAAAGGAACTGGTACTGCTAGAGCAGGATCTATCAAGTCTGGTGTGTTTAGAGGTGGAGGACGTATGTTCGGGCCAAGACCAAGAGATTATTCTTTCAAATTGAACAAAAACTTAAAGCGTTTGGCACGTAAATCTGCTTTAAGTATTCAAGCAACAGATGATAATTTAGTAGTAATCGAAGATTTTAACTTTGAAACACCAAAGACTAAAAACTTTACCAATGTATTGAAAGCATTGCAGTTAGACGCTAAAAAAACACTGTTTGTATTGGCTGACACAAATAATAATGTATATTTGTCGTCGCGTAATTTAAAAAGATCTAAAGTTATAAATGCTTCAGAATTAAACACATATGGTATTTTAAATGCCAATAAAGTTGTTATTACTGAGAGTTCTTTAGAAGGAATTAATTCAAATTTAAGCAAATAGGGATTCAAAATGAGTATTTTAATTAAACCTATTATAACGGAAAAAGCAACTAATGATAGTGAATTATTTAATCGCTATACATTTATTGTAGATAAAAAAGCTAACAAGTTAGAAATTAAAGGTGCTGTTGAAGCAGCTTATGGAGTTTCTATATTAAGTGTAAAAACTTTAAATTATCCAATTCAAAGAAGTACAAAGTTTACTAAAAAAGGTTTAGTTACTGGTATTAAGAGTGGATATAAAAAAGCGATTGTACAGTTAGCAGAAGGAGAAAGTATTGATTTTTATAACAATCTTTAACAAAAAGACAGAATGTCAGTTAGAAAATTAAAACCAATAACACCAGGTCAGCGTTTTAGAGTTGTAAATGGGTTCGACACCATA
>Ga0209092_10004696_pt1 | contig 11295 bp, 8 predicted proteins | sample FraStrMetagenome_FD_187446 | JGI IMG/M metagenome (GOLD analysis project Ga0209092, IMG submission 187446) | Marine eukaryotic phytoplankton communities from Arctic Ocean - Fram Strait ARC3M Metagenome (SPAdes) (version 2) | ecosystem: Environmental > Aquatic > Marine > Oceanic | place: Fram... | reverse complement strand
CACCAGAATGGTTTGATGCCTATGGATGCAACGAGGAATGTATGATGGGTGTTCATTGTGAAATGTTGTTTAAGATTATTTCGTGTATTAAAGAAGGTCAATACATTGATATGAAGTATGACCCTGATTCTTCTGGTGACAAATTAACGATTGATTTATTGGGAAATAGTTATGACAAATCATTTGAATTATCTTTAATTAATATCGATTCTGATATGGTTGAAATGCCCGAAAAGGAGTATACCGCTGATATACGATTTGTTTCAAAAGATTTTGCTGAACTAATTAATCAGTTAAGTATTTTTGGAGATAAACTAAAAATATCATGTGGCGATAGCATTATTCTAAATTCTGAAAACGAGTTTGGAAAGGTAGACATTACTGTAAAAGAGGATGATATCATAGAATATATCATGGAAGAAGGTGCTAAATTAGAATCTAGTTTTGGAATTCGATTTATAACAATGATTACCAAGTTTTCAAATTTAAATAAGGAACTTGCGATTAATGTCAGCGAACAGTTTCCAATCAAATTAACATATAATTTAGATGATTGGAAGGATAAGGTAAATGAAGACGACGACGCATCGATAGATAATTATATATCGTTTTACCTAGCACCGTTAGAGGATGACTAAGTTAACATAATACCATAATAACATAATAATACCATAATAACACAAATAATAACATTCGGTAAAATCAAGTAAATGAATTCTGTAGGTAAATAAATGAAATATTTACTAGAAATAGGTTTATTTATAATTGTTTTATTTTTGTATTTGCATATTTACTATCACATAAAAGTAAGTAATGATTTAGAGGTGTATTCAATTCAACAACCATCTAAAGATAAATTGGAAGAGGTTTGTAATTTAAGACAACCCCTGTATTTTGAAATGATAAATAAAGATATTACACAAACTTGTAATTTATCTTATATCGACGAAAATTACAATCCTTTTGATATTAAAATAAGGGATACAACATCCAACGATAATGAAAATGTATATTTACCTATGGCATTAAAAGAAGGTATCGAACTATTTAAAAAGGACGAAGATTCGAAATATATTACAGAGAAAAACCAAGATTTCTTGGAAGAAACAGCAATGATAAAGAATTTTCGATACAATGATTCATTTCTTAGACCACCACTGTTGTCCAATTGCAAGTACGATTTTATGACTGGTTCAAAAAAATCCCACACTCCCTTGAGATACAATCTTAATTATAGAAATTTTTTTTATGTTACGTCTGGAACAGTAAAGGTGTTGTTAATACCTCCCAAAAATACGAAATATCTTTATGAAAACAAAGACTATGAAAACTTTGAGTTTCGTTCTCCTATCAACCCATGGAATATCCAGGATAATTACAAAAAAGACTTTGAAAAAATAAAATCACTTGAATTAACATTGGAGAAAAATACAATATTATTTGTTCCCCCATACTGGTGGTATAGTATTCAGTATCAAGAAATATCAAGCATTGCTTGTTTTTATTATCGAACTTATATGAACACAATCGCAATTTCTCCTGAAATAATTGTTAATCTTCTTCAACAAACCAATGTAAAGCATGAATTTTTAGAAAAGGTACATAACCCTAACTAAACACAAGTTATCATCTAAATTGATTGTTTAATATTATTTATACTAGTAAACAATATTAAGTATCAGTGTCAATACAACTCGAGACTATGTCCGACATTATACAATATAAATTAATTATTGAAAATAGAAAATATGACGAATACAGCATTGTAGACGTGAAAACAATGAGCAACTTAAACAACAATCCACATAACGTAAATCCATTAAAAGAAAAATTGTTTAACCATGATATCTTTACTTTGGATGGAACCCGATGTAAATTATTACATTCTACTATTAAATCAGCAACGTACATACCTGGTGTTTTGGTATTAAAGAATGATAGAAGGTTCGGAAAATACAAGAAAAAATTCCTATATAAATGCATACCAGATGATAAACGCCTTCCTATATTCTTGATACCATATACAATAAAATCAATGTTTAGCAAGCATATAGTTAACAAATATGTGATATTTAAATACAAAAATTGGGATAACAAACACCCTTATGGAGAATTAGTAAATGTTCTTGGAAACGTATCATCGTTAGATACATTCTATGAATATCAGTTATACTGTAAGAGTTTATACGCTTCCATTCAAAAGTTTACAAAAGAGACGATGAAACAACTGAAAACTCATTCTGAAGATTACTTCATCGAAATGATTAAGAAAAAATACAAATTGGAAGATCGAATGGGGAGAGATATCATCACTATCGACCCCGGTACCAGTAAGGATTTTGACGACGCATTTGGATTAGTAGAAATGGATAAAGAATTCGTGATAAGTATATACATCACGAATGTTAGTATGTGGTTGGATGTATTAAATGTATGGCATTCATTTACAGAAAGAGTATCTACCATTTATCTACCAGACCGTAAAAGACCAATGATTCCTACTATATTATCAGATACATTGTGTAGTTTAAAGGAACACGATGTAAAGTTTGCGTTTACACTTGATTTGCATATTGATAAAGATACGTTTACATTATCGAGACACACATTCTCAAATACCATTATAAAAATAAGAAAAAACCATACATACGATACCAGTGAACAAGAAAAGGATCCGTTGTATTTAAAAATAAAATCTGTCTTAACAACCTTAAATAAGAACAAAGAATATAAATATATAGATAATATTCAATCCAGTCACGATTTGATTGCCTATTTGATGATATGGATGAATTATACTTCAGCAAAGGAACTGGTAAAAAATAATTGTGGGTTGTTCCGGTCTTCTAAAATGAACGATACATTTCAACCACCAGAATATATTGATGTTAACATACAAAAGTTCCTTAAAATATGGAATAGTTACGGTGGAAAATATTGTAAATATCCTGATTTAGAACGACATGATATGTTAGAGTTGGACGCGTATGTTCATATAACAAGTCCCATAAGAAGATTGGTTGATTTGCTAAATATGATGCTACTCCAAGAAAAATTAGGATTAATTGAATGGGGTGAACATGCTACAATGTTTTACAATTATTGGACAACAGATCAATCAATTGAATACATTAATACAACGATGCGCTCTATACGTCGCGTTCAAAACGATTGTCAATTGCTTAACATATGTAGCACTAATAAAGAGTTATTGGAAAAGGAGTACAAGGGATTTATATTTGATAAAATAAAGCGAAATGACGGACTGTATCAGTATATGGTCTATTTAAAAGAGTTAAACATGACGAATCGAATAACAACTCGGCACGATTTTGATAATTATAGTTTCCAACAGTTTAAAATATACATATTTCATGATCAAGAAAGGTTAAAACATAAGGTTAGATTGGAAATTCAAAATGAGTTGGAATAATACATAACTTAAATATAATGATATACACAATAATCATTATTTTTATTGATTTATTTGTAATTTGTTAATCGAAACCGGATAAATAACACCCATTACCGTCTTTAATTGAATTCGGAGTAGACATATCTATGATAGACATGATCCAAAATGTAGTTAGTAAAATACTATGACTACATTGAAATAATTGTGTAAACAATACGGTGTTTAATTGGTCTTTATTAATGGGTGTGTTGTCATCCTTTTTTTTTATTTCATAAGAAATATACCCGCATAATACACAGAAAAATATTAGAAATGGTCCAAATGTTACCATTAGTTGAATACCAACTAAATCCCATCGGTCAATAGCAGCGTAACCTATTCCTAATGGTTGTGTTATAGGTATAACGCTAAATACCAAAGCAGACAAGTAGTTTTTACCTGTTGATTTGCATATATTATCTTCCAGTATTGAGCATGCCGATACTTTACAGTATGTGTTGTTTTCAGTGTTATAGGGTTCCAAACAGTTTCGTGTACATATACATGTATTGTTTACAATTTCAGAACAAGGTACATTGTCTGTTACTATAACAGGGTTTTTGGATGATACAATACTTAAATTCCATAGACATATAAAGAATATTGGGTTTATATTATAAATAACAGATAAATTTGATATTCTCATTAAATTTAACAAATTGAATAATGTTTAAGATAGTTTATTAATTAATAAAATGAAATATAGTGATTTATCTCAAGCGTTAACTGCTCAAATCGATAGACAAAGTAAAAAAAAAGATGGAATATTCTTTACTCCACCAGACACAATTGATACTAATATGAAATTACTATCCAAATATATGAAATCTATAAACACCATATTGGAACCATCTTGCGGTTCAGGAGAATATGTTAATTATATAACATCTAACTACAAAAACAAAGATGTAACCGCAATAGAATATAACCCCATAATATACAACGCTGTAAAAGATACGGTTGACCCATCGGTTGTACTTTATAATAAAAACTACTTGACATTTAATAACTACGATGAAACAATAAATCCTAATCCCAAAACATTTGACTTGATTATTGGAAACCCTCCATTTTATATCATGAAAAAAACAGAGATAGATCCTCAATATCACCCATACTTTACTGGTAGACCAAATATATTTATTGCTTTTATCTTAAAATCATTAGGGATGTTGAGCGAAAAAGGTATATTAAGTTTTATATTGCCTAGAAACTTCTTAAACTCGTTGTATTATGAAAAAACACGACGATACATTTATCACAATTTTAAAATATTGAATTTGGTAGAGTGTGATGACAAATACATTGAAACACAACAAAAAACAATTTTATTGATAGTTCAAAAAACCAAGACAACCAAGACAACACCAGAGTACTACAACAAAAAATATGTTTTACAGAGAAATAATGTGGATGTTGTAGTATTTGGAATACCCGAAGCGATAAAACAGTTGAAATCATTGTATGATAACTCTAGGACATTGTCTGAATTAGGATTTAAAGTATCTGTTGGAACGGTTGTATGGAACCAGTGTAAGGATATATTAACAGATGATAATAGTAAAACATTATTGGTATATAGTTCTGATATAAAAGATGGAGAATTGGCGGTTAAACAATACACAAATCCATCAAAGAAAAACTATATTGATAAAGAAGGAATATCGGGTCCATTGTTAGTAATAAACAGAGGATATGGTGTAGGCAAGTATGATTTTCAATATTGTTTGATTAATAGAGATAATGAACATCCTTATTTAATTGAAAACCATTTGATTACTATTACACCATATAATAAGGATTATATTTCAAATGATTTGCTTACTAATTTGTATGATGAAATAATAAAGTCATTTAATAATGAAAAAACAAAACAATTTATAGAATTGTATTTTGGAAACAATGCTATTAATACAACAGAAATAAATTATATATTGCCGATGTATATGTAAATTAAACGGTTAACTGAGTCATTATACCGTTGTTACTTAAAATATTTTTGCTTCTTTTTTTCTTTTTTGCTTAATTGGTTTTCGGCTTCTTTTACCTTTTTATTAAGAGTGTTTGCTTTTTGTTCTTCGGCAAATCGCACACCTCTCGATGTTGTCTTGCCAAACTTCTTAAACGTGTTTTTCTTTTTGTCTTTTTTTGTAGCGCGTTTTCCATATTCGTCTTTTTTACCCATATTGTAGTAGTGGAATAGTTTAATATATATTGTGATTAATTAATAAAAATAAGTATAATATTTTTATCAATTTATATTAAATTAATATTAATACGCCATATTGTTTCTATAATTTTAACGGTTTGATTGTAGTCGTTGAATTGTAGCAATGCGTTTGTTCCATACAAACTTTTTAACAGCGAATAGTTGCTACTTGTTGATACATTAATATTTGAACTCATCCTAGCAAATATAGACAAATCATCGCCTCCATAAATAGGGAAATGATACACCTCTCCTTCTTTTCTATTCCATAGTCGTCTTGGTCGTTCATTTTGTATCTGACTAAACAAACTTTTAAGATATGTGTTGTTGTCTAAAAAATCAATCGTTGTAATACCCTGTTTTAAAATATTTATTATTTGCTCTGATAGGTTAGAATTGTTTATCTGATTTCTAATAGATATAGTATTGGTTAGTACACTTTGAGACGAAGGATTATTTACTAATATATCACACACGTATTGTATAAACATGTTTGAAAGATTAGATGTAGTAGTTGGGTTAGTCGATACAAATTGACCTTCGTTATGGACAATATTGGTATTGATTATATCATTCCTAAGGTTTGTCAGCAATACACTTACACGCTTTGATTCGTATATAAAGTATGGTTTGTTTTTAACAATTTTATACTTAATGTATCTTGCAAAATCTCGCGCTTTAGTATAACTTGCTGTCATTACAAAGTTATACAATGGTTGTATATTAGACGTTGAATAATTTTGTGTTGTTTTTATACCATCCGCGCTTATATACAAAGGAGTAAACGTTCTTATATTTTCATAATAAGGATTGATGATAAGTCTATTTTCAGACCCTAATGCCAATGAACCTAATATATCAATACTACCTACCCAAAACTTAAAATATTCGATATCGAATGTTAAACTACTGGTTGCCGGTATATTAAGTTTGCTATATCCATTTATTGAGATGCTTGAATTCATTGTAACAACGATGTGTGTATTATTTGGAATATTAATAACTTCGCCTGCTTTTGGAGGAACACTAGACGCCCAACTGGTAGGATTATCCCATAGTGTAAAAATATTAGTAGTAGATCGCGATAAACTAGTTAATATTTTACTACCACTGGTTGTTTTAACCTCCCCTTTAATATTGATGCGATTTCCCATTAATGTGATATCATTCCCCACGAATATTAATTTACTTGATACTGGTACAACAATACGGTCATAACCTTCGGTTGAAATAGTTCTTTTCGTTATTTTTAATAACGTATTATCTGGAACAATTAAATCGTTGCCTCCTTGCGGAACACCTGAACTATCCCAAGCATCTATGTCATCAAAATAATATGTTTTGTATCCAGGAAATAATATGTTTTGTCTAGGAACAAACGAGTATGCTTTTCTAATACCACTATTTGACCCTAACTTTAATATGCCATTTATCGTGAGTGCGTATGTTTTTACTGTATAATTTGCAATATTGAAAAATAATATACTTGTAGAAGGAATTGTAATTGTTTCAAACACATTTCCGTCGATTTGTGCTTCGTTATCTACTATTAAATATATATTATCAGCAACAGTTACATTTTGTCCGCTTACTGGTATTATATTGTCGTTCCATATGGTCGGGTCATTCCAATATTTAACTGTCATTTCGGTTTCAGACAAATCATTTACTACTATCTTACTATTGTTTTTAAAAATCAATTCACCCCTTATGTCTGGTGGATTAGACAAGAAAAGGTTCACATTTCCACCTTCTGAAGTAACGGTAGAAGTTTCTGGTATGTATAAATTGTTGTATGGTTGTTGTATAATATTGGAACTATCCATAATAATATTCGTTTCATTTTGAACAATAATATTGTCACCTTGACCAGGAACAGTGTCGGTTGCCCATGCGTCATTATTGTCAAAATAGTATTCTAGTTGCGAGTTTGTATTTAACGGGTCGTTGTATATTTCGTAATCACTAATGTTTTCAATAGAAGAACCTTCTCCTAATTTTATTGTGCCACTTAATGTAACATTATTCACATATAATGTGTAATAATTAATATTGATTATAAATGCGCTTGACGATGGTATGGTTAATGAGTTATATGCTTTAAATGATATATTTGAGTTATTATCTATTATCATAATTGTATTGTCTGGTATTGTTATATTATCTCCTTCTTGTGGAATACTGCCTCCATTCCAACTGGTCGATTCGTGCCAAAAAGAATATTCTAGTTCCCCTGATATGGCGGATACAACGATTTCACTATTTTCAGCAGAGACAATTTCACCGTTTATGATTGGCGACTGATCCAAATAAAGGCTAATATTATTTTCAACAAAAATAAGTCGTGATGTAGATGGTATTGTTAATCCGGAATAACTGTTTGTGGATATATTATACTGTGTTACCTTTATGGTTGTATTGTTTGGTATAGTAATATAATCTCCTGCTTCTGGAGTTGTTATTCCAACACCAAAAGCATCCGTTTCATCAAAATAAAAAGTATTCATATAGTTATATTAAAGTTATATTATTTTACATAATAGTTATAAATTCCTAATTACAAATACAATGAATTGTTTGTTATAACTGATTTAAGGGTGATTTTATGTATTGATTGGAGCATTGATAAGAAGCCAACATTTTCAACTACTTCGGCTACCTTTTCCAATTCGTTTACAATATTGTTTATTTTTAATACTGCTTTTACAAAATCTCCTAGAAATATACCCCAATACTGTAATTCTTGAAATATTTTTGCGGTATCTTCTTCATTCTCAGCATTACACCATTTAAATATTAGTTCACATATATCATAGTGGTAACTATAATTTTTTGGTACTGAACTACATACAAACACTTCGATATCTAAGTATTTATTAATATACGTTTTTATATTGGCAATGTTTATTTTGCATGTATAAGGTATGTTTAATATAGTAGGGTCTATTACTTTGTCATCGTCACTGAGGCGAATGTTCGTAAACATACTAAGTAATACCGCAAATTCTGGAGGAGATAGTTTGGATATATCGTTTATATTGTCTATGATATATTCCGCAAATGGAAGACTAGGAACTTCCTGTAAAATAGATGCGATTGTACCTTTAGTAGTTAAACTATATTCTGATTCCAGTTGCGAGTTTAATTTTATAAGACCATTTGTTTCCAACATTTTAATGTGAGTTTCTATGTCTCTTGTGAAATAATTACCATCTTCTAAGATTGAATTTGTTATTTTATTGTATTGAATTTCTGCCTTTTTAAGATTGATAATTACACGGGTGTCCTTTTCTAAATTATGTTCTCCCCATTTTTTAACTGTTTTCTTGTATTTTTTAATTACTGATTGTGGGACATGTTGATTGTGACTAGTTGTAGTAGTATCCATATAATTATAATAACTTTCGGCTGCTTTATACGATGTTATAAAATTATATTCTTCCAATGCGGTTGTTGCTTGTTTGTAAATATGATACATTGTTTCTTTTTTGTCTTTTAAATAACATTGTTGTTTGGATGTTTCGTCGTATATCATGCTATTTTTTAAGTATTGATTTATATTTGAATTACCCGTGGTGTGCATATATCGTAGCATCATTATAGGAGATATTCGTATTTTAGACTGAATTGCCTGAGAATTTCCCGTAACCATGTGTCTGTATTTATCTACATCTATACTGTTCCGATTTACAAAGAAGTTATTTAAATGATAAATGTATCCTACTTTATCAATACCACGTCGTCCAGCTCTACCAGCCATTTGAGTATATTCGTGAGGAAATAGTTCACGATAACCGTTGTTAGTGTATTTTTTTAATGCAGAGAATACAACACTCCTCGTAGGCATATTGATGCCAACCGCAAATGTTTCTGTGGCAAACAATAAACGAATGTATTTTTTTTTAAATAACAATTCAATCATCTCTCTAAATATGGGAGTAACTCCTGAATGATGAACTGCTATACCCTTTTCTAATAATTTAACCAAGTCATTGTATTCTCTAAGTTTAGTATATTCTTTCCAATTTGTTAATTTACTTACCAATATGGATTTACACTCTTTATTTATTATTGCTGCCTTGTTTTCATCGTTTTCAAATAATGGGATCGTTATTTTTTTAGCATATTCGTAACATTGTTTTCTAGAAAATACAAATACAATAGCAGGTAGTTTGTCGTTTGATTTTAAATATTTTACCATGTTGTTCATTATAAAATACTTATTTGTTTTCACATTTTTGTATTGAAACAATGCGTTGTCTATCTTGGTTATACGATGGACCGCATTATCATCAAATATACCTTTTTCTTTTAATACAATTGGTTTATTAATACTATCTTCTACCAATTTCAATGTTTTATCTGATATTTTCTTTTTGGCGTTTTCTGGTATAGTATAATATAAATGGTGAATAAGAGGAACCACGCGTTTTTTATTACTACATAAATATACTTCCTTGTCGTTTGATTGATACAGTAACATGCACAGTTTTTCAGGGTTTTGTATGGTAGCAGATAACCCCATTATTTGTGTTGTTTTTGGTAATAACATTATCGATTCTTCCCATACATGCCCCCTATCTATATCGTTTATGTAATGAATTTCATCGTATATAACACACCCAAGTTCATTGTTAATATCCATTTCAAAATCGAGTGAAACAGATGATTTACTTTTACTATCATCTTTTTCTTTCATTTGAAACAAATTATTTCTAAGAATTTCTGTTGTCATAATCAATACATCAGCATCTGGATTATATTTAATATCTCCCGTTAAAATACCAAATGAAATATTACTGTATTTATTTTGAAAATCGTTGAATTTTTCATTGCTAAGTGCTTTTAGTGGCGAACAATATATTACTTTTTTCCCTCTAGATACAAAATAGTTTATCGCGTGTTCTGCTGGCAAAGTTTTGCCACTTCCAGTATGAGCGGTTATTAGAACATTTTTATCATTATGAATCCCTTTTATTGCCCATTTTTGAAAATCAGACAATTCAAATGGGTATTTCTCAAATGATGGATTGTATGAAAGATCTGCGAATTTAGTATTACAGTTTTTGAGCATTTTGGTGAGGTTAGTGTATTTAATAAAAAAACATTATACAACAGTCAATTTAATAGGATTATTTACCTTCCTTTTGAAAATATATTTTTTCTAGAACGGATTGAATCATTGTCTTCTTCCAATTTATTGTTTATATAAATATAAACCAATCCGCAAATTACGATAATATATAATACTATTGTGGTAATCATTGTTTGTTGTTATGTCTTTAATATGGATATTAATATTACGAGTTATAAGTTGATGTATATCGATACAATATAAAATAATAATCAATTTATAAATCAATATAAAGGTTATTGCATAAAATATAGTATAATGTCTAGTGAAACGCAAAGTAAAGTTACGGATTTTGATAACACCCATGTATTTTCAGGGCGTGTAAAATGGTTTAATAATAAGAGTGGATATGGATTTATTACATCTTGCGATGATAAAAATAAGGACGAGGATGTATTTGTTCATCACAGTGGAGTAAGTGTATCCGAAGAGCAATATAAGTATTTGGTACAAGGTGAATATGTAGAATTTAAGTTGACAGGGACCAGCGATGACAGC
>Ga0209092_10004695_pt1 | contig 11296 bp, 6 predicted proteins | sample FraStrMetagenome_FD_187446 | JGI IMG/M metagenome (GOLD analysis project Ga0209092, IMG submission 187446) | Marine eukaryotic phytoplankton communities from Arctic Ocean - Fram Strait ARC3M Metagenome (SPAdes) (version 2) | ecosystem: Environmental > Aquatic > Marine > Oceanic | place: Fram... | reverse complement strand
GGAGTATGACTGATGGATTATGTCTTAGTAGATGTGTCAAGATGATCGGCGGGTTGATAAGAAAAAAGGCCTTTCAATTTCCTACGTAGGTTGAAAAGTTCAGATACCAAAATATTACAAAAACAAAAACAACTCAAAGATTAAGTAGTGATTAATGCTACTTGTCCCTAGTGGACTTTACAAGGTCGCCCCTGCTTCGCAGGGGCGACCCGCGGCACTTCCTGGGGGAAGCACGACTAAAATTTATAATTTATATTTTTATCGGAAAATACACAAAAAAAATTTTTTTTTTATGGAGGGCGCCATGATCCTCGCATTAAGTCAGTTTTGGTGCCATTCGTATTCCATGTGAAAGGCTTGGCTTGAGCATTTGGAGTGGGCTCGTGTGGATAGTCGATATCTAGTACATATCTGCCTATGTTCGACACGGGAACTCGGGTCAGTGTAGTAGTTATGTTCGTCGGATACAATATCTCCGTGGTAGTGTTTTGAAGGGTATGCTGGGGTGGTATATGGGGAGTACGGAGACAATGTCGGGTGTTATTGGTAGTTCTTTGTTTTTGTGGGTGAGGGAGTTTTGTGGTGGAAGTAGCTTTTCTTTTACGAGATCGATTTTTCCGCGAAGATATATGTGGGGTAGGGCTTAATCGAGGTTCTTGTGTTGGGCTGTTGAAATGAGGTATCGGGAGTATTTGTTGGGGGATAGAAATGGTTCGGATGATGGGTGTTTGGATTTGCGATGGGGGACGGGTGGAAGTATTATGTTTTGTAAGGAACGATCTAAGTATTGCTGATGATTTAGCCGTTTCCGCGTTGAATATCTTATCTCTGGCCGATGCAGCTGTTTGAAACTCTAGTAGCCATGCTCGGATCAATGCATTTGGAAGTTTTTTGAGAGCTTGGAGTGGCCGTTCCAGGAGGTGTCTATCTTTGGCAAGTAGGTTCAGTTGATCCTCTGACTTATAGGCTTGTTCCAGTGAGGCAATTAAGTTAAGTCGTTCTCTTGATGATGTGGTAATTCGATCTAAGTTGTGTACATACTTATTTCTGTTGGTCCATTGGGGGAAGTGATATATCGTCCATATTTTTTGTATCAAAATCGCTACCCAAGTGGATGCTGTACGTCGAGATTTTATAGAGGTATAGTAACTTGCCATATGATGCTGAAAGGAGGTATGTATTCGTCCTTGCATGAAGTGGTGCCAACCAAGGTGGATTTGGGAGTTGATTGGGGTTGGGTAACCTGGTTGCTGTTGAATGGGTAGATTATGTATGTAAGATGATGTTATTTCGATAATGGGGAGGATCAATGATGGGTCGGTGTCCGTTGATTCCAACCAGGTCTGAAATTTGGTGGAGGATGATCTTGTTATTTTTCTTGCGGCTGGGCTGGGACATTGGATGAGGTGAGAGGTAGTTTCGATTGGGTGTTGACATCTGGGGCAGAATGGGGCTTTCCATGCACCACGGCGTTCCGTGTTTTTACCAATGGGGAGAAAGCTTGTTGTGTGTTTTGATATGTATATGTTATGCATTGGGGATATTAGTGAGGTTGCATGGCTGATTGCGTCCCAGTTAATATGTGCGAATTGATGGAGGTTGATGTTGAACTTTTCGCAGATTATAGGTTTTGCTTTCCTTTTGAAGTATATATCTGAGATTTGTGCTGGCATATTTTTATACATTTTAGTGTTGTGATGAAATATGGAGAGACCTTCGCCAACCATTTGTATGTCTTGGATTGGTAATTCTGGTAATGAGATACGAGCTATATTTGCTAGCTCATCACAATGATCATTGAGGATTTCCGCACGAGTTAATTTTCTTTTCACTTTATCCTTCGCGTGGCCCATCACTTCTTCATATATAAGTGTTGAATTTATGGTGGTAGTGATATGTTGAATTGAACGAAGAATGTCGTGGTGTTTGAAGGATGTGTGGATGGGATTAGTGTATTGTGATTTATGGAGGGCTTCGTCATTATCACAAGATATGATGTAGTGGCCTTTCTGTCTAGTGAGGCGTTCACTGGATTGTAAAACATGTAAACTAAATAAAACACCGAAGAGTTCTGTACGGTATGGGTCACCGTCCTCTTTATTTGCATTAATAGGCACTCTTGTTGTAAAAACTAGCGAATTACTTTGATTTTGGGTTTCAAAGATAATGGCTGCCGCTCCTTTATTTGATTTAAAGGAGCCGTCCGAAACTGCTCGAACGGTTTGATGGAAAAATGGTTCTAATTTGGTGGGTGTTAATGATTGTAGATACTGTTTTTGGTGGGTGAGTAGTTGGTGTGGTACTTGGTCCATGATCATTTGATCATATAAATTTGTAGGGGCTGGAGTTGGGATCGTGGTTGCATTAGGAGTATGTGATTCTAGCGCCGCCATGTACTGTCCTCGATCCGTGGAGGAGATGGTTGCGAGTGAGTATTCAGATGGAGTGAAATCGTCACTATGCATAGTACTTCGCGCCTTATACCACGTGGCTCTGGAACGTAGTTCCCTGCCAGGTGCATTGGAAGTTCTTGTGTAGCTTCGAATGAGGTTATCAACTTTCCTGAAGAGGGTGTTGGTTTGAGGATCGAAAAACCACTGCCATTTCTGTCGAGGTGGTAGGAGCCACTGTCCTAGGGGTTGGATGAGAGTCGGGCTAGTGCTGGACGTACAGAAGGTTGAATGTAGCGCTTGTGTCCATAATAAAAATTCTCGTGGTGTTGGTCGTTTGATTTGTTTCCATACCAGAGTGGAGGGTCGGTGTGTGTCTTTTTGACCCGCGAGAGCTTTTCTTGTAATTTGATCGCCCTCGGCATTGCATATGTCCGATAGTGAATATACCTGAAGAAATATTCTGCAATTATTTAATTGTTGGAGGTCATTATCGGAGTAGCCTTTTTTTGAGAAGGATTCTAAGATGCTGATGTCATGGTCACGCGTACATTTAAGTGATTGTTTCCAGCCTTGTATTCTTAGTTCATATTTGGATAAGAATTCCCAAAGTGATGTAATCCACGTATGCGGTACTAGATGTCCGTAAGTACTATATGGATAATTAAGGAATAAGTTGGTTAATCCCAGTTCAACTTGCATATTTTCTAGTGATAATTTTAATTGCTTTCCGAGCACATCATCAAGATCACTATGCGTTAGCAGTTCACGTAATTGACCAAGACGTTGTTCCAGATAGAGGTCTGGAAGGGATAGACCGTGATATTTGCGTGGTAGATATCGGAATTTTAATGGGAAGGTAGATGCGATATTACATTTCGGAATGGATGATGTTGTTAGCTTATTCGATAACTTGAAGCATTCATCATAGGTCAGGGACAGGGCTGGGAGAGGGTAAAGGAGGGTTTTATATATCCTTGTGAGCATCGCATTTAGGTTGTGTACTGGGAGCATTTTAGTTTTAGCTATTTTGTTGTTCCATGTAGCCACATCCGAGTACATCTTTTCCAGTTGATAGCCGTCATCTCCATCTGCTGTTTGGAGGACACCGAGGTATTGTCGTGGCTCGTTTGGGTTGTATCGAAGGATTTTTTTAATTGATCCATCCTCTTCCGGGATGAAAATTTCTCCTGCCTCTTGGTGTTTCAGGTTGAGGTTTCCTTTTGCGTCGTAAGATATCAGAGTCCATCCACATTTCTTCGCTCTCATTGCTCCTCCTGTTACCTGGAGAGCTTCCCTCCATGTGTTGAGGGTTCGATCAGCAAGTTGGATGAGTTCTGACACGTCATTCGATGGGACCGTGAGGAATAATTCGGAGTCATCTACAAAGGCTATTAGAGCCAACTTGATGACATCAAGTGATATAGCAGAAATAAATGTTGCGTTATATCCGCAATCTTTTAGAATTTCGATCATGGAGGTGCTGACGCAGGTCCAGAAGGGAGCTGCGCCAGTGTTTCCTTGTCCTACACCTTGGAGGTTTATGCCAGTAAAGTGGGAGTCAGAATCGCCATATGCGGTTCTAGTATAGTGCTTGGCTTGTTGAAGTGGTTGGAGGAGGGCCTTGATGACTGATGTTTGAATACCCCACTTCCTGCAGACAAATGCGACGTATTTGTGTACGACCCTGTCGTAACAATTGGCGGCGTCCGTCGATATCACTACCATAGGTTTACGCATGAGGTTTGAATTTTCCATTAGAAGTCGTTTAGCAATCGCTCCCTCGATGGACTTTTTACCTCTTCTACCACCAATGTGTTCATGGGGGAGAAGCTTGCATTTTTCGGCTTGGGACATCATTCGTCGTGTAATATGTATCCTACCTGCAGCATTCCAATCTGCTTCGGCTATGATGATAGATCGCAGTGAGTTTATCATGATTGAATTAGAAGATTTAAATGTCATGATGTCTAACATATTTTTCCATCTTTCATATGGGGTACCGGTGAGAAATGGCACATTCATGGCGTTGGTAAGTATTTGTAGAGTGTGGGGGTTCATGCAGAAGGCTTTGTACACGGAATTATATCTCCCCGAAAGGGGTGCTGTTTTGTTCTCTTTTGTAATTTTCCATGTGTGTGAGACTTCGGTGGTAGAGAATGTGATAGGAAGTTTGGGTATGCTGGGGTCGTATAGGGTTTTTGATAACATAATGGTGGTCCATTTAGGTAAGTCAGTTGGGATGGGTGTGGTGTGATTGAATATTTTTGTGGCTGTAGGTGTTTCAGCAAAGTTACCTAATAACTCATGAGTATCTTTTTTCATGAGTGGCGTATCATTAGTACAGGAGTATTTATTCTTGTTCTCTGTCAGAAGAGCTTGAATAAGATCCCTGGGTTTGTTGGTTTCATGAATTTGATTCTCCTTTATATACTGAACTTTGTTGACCCTGGTAGAAATTGTTTTCTTGGGAAAGAATTTCCTAGCTACTATCGCTTGGTTCCTAGAGGTTTCAGTATTTAATAATTGTTTCAAGGCGGATTCTTTCGATTTTAGACCTTCTAGTGCGTATACGGACGCTAGTTCTTCCAAATGCTTTTGTCGTTCGGAGGGTGCATGAGGTACGAATGTTTTATATTTTTTTCTGGTTTCATTTAGTTTATATTTTATTTCTGCCAAAGGGATTGACATGAAATTCGATATATTAACACGTTTTGACAATCGTCTGAGTAGGGTCGACGAGATTTTTTTCCCTACTTTCTTATTGTACACCATGAGCCAGAATCGATGGAGGTCACGGAGCTCTGTCAATATCGTTGAGTGTGGGATAGCTCCCATATGGAGTGTACGACATTTCTTTAGGCCTACCGAGATTGCCCGTCCTATTTGGTCATCAAGCTGTTCCTGTTTTTGCAGCATCGTTTGGGTTGGTGGGTATTGACTTTCTTCACATAATTGTTGGGAGAGGTGGTGGATGTTATTATGTTTCATGTGTAGCTCAGCATACTTAAGAAAACGTTTGACAATTCTTGGATCATTAAGTTTGAGGCGCCGCAGCTCAGGACGAGTAATCTTATACATCGATTCGCCGAGGAAGGATGATATGGAGATATCTGTGAACATGTCCTTATGGTCGCCCTGGATGCATGTATATTTTTGCAGTATACCGGTTTGAATTATTTGCAGTGATCTGGTGGAATATATAGCAGATATAGGTTTGCTACCATTGTAGTGCGTTGGAGGTATTGGAAGAAAGTTTGAATTATTAAATACATTGAACATTCCTATAGACATAATTTTTCTTGTAAAAGGGCCGGATGTTACGTTCTCATTTGTATCAATTGCTAGAATTGTATTGATTCCTGAGTTTATAGATTTTTCTAATTCTATTATAATGTGATCATCGAAGAGTTCTCTCGGTTGTTTAGTCATACCGTTGGTCCTTATATAACGGGCATGTTGGTCGTATACTGTTGTTAGTCTTGATTTGGTGGATGGTTTACTGCCTGGTCTATAAGCGGTGTATACCCTTGTCTTGTATTGGTCCTTACCATGGAATTCAATCCATGACCATCTGCCTAAGCCTGAGGGGTCGACACCTTTATTTGCTAGTCTGTATGACGTCTGGTCAACGCAAAAGGTACACGTGCCGCCGCGTTGGCCGACACCAAGTGATTCATGCTTGTTGTGTGATGTGCTATATTGAAAGGAGGTCCATAGTCTCTTTAGTCTGCTATATAACGAATTTTTTGAGGTTAATCGTTTCCAGTGGACATTAGTTTCGGCTAGGCATACTATATCAGCCTTGCTTTTATGTTTCAAGAATGAAAAACTTGAATGGGATTTAACATCATTTGAATCCAAACCCACGCCACATGGATTTGTATACCATATACGAATGGTATGGGGCGGTTTGGACTTGTAAGAGTGACCCCAGTATGGGTCGTCATCTGATTTTGGTTCGGGGTTATTTGTGCTTGAGGTTCTAAGATACTCGTCCAATCTAGCATTTTTTACATCATTATGATGTCGTTTGGTGATAGAATGTTTCGATTGGATGGATTTTTTTGCTGGTGTTGGTTTGGTAGTAATATTTTTTTGTTTTTTATTAGATTTATTATTATATATATTGATTAAAGGTGCTAATGAGTCTCTATTATTAGTGACCGTCCCCATCCAAGGTAGCATCGTATCTGTGATGGGTGAGTTACTACTTTTCATTTGTCCTCTGCTGCATCTTCACTTGAGGGTGCAGCGCGCGCTTGTGCGAGTTGTTTTTGAACTAGAAGTAGTTGACGTTCTAGGTCGGTAATACGTTCGCTTGTATTCTGGGGTTGGAATTGGTTAGCTGGTTTATCTTCCGGAATTGATTCAGCTAGGTCATTGGTGATTGTAGATGCAACTGTGTCTCCTTCTGGTACCGATGAGGGTGGGCGTGCTGGTGCTGAGGTGTCGTAATACATGCATGTCGAATCATTAGTGAAGGATACTGAAGAAGCCGTCATTGCACTTACAGTATCTTCTTCGCCGGTGAGATTCCACATTCTTGTGGATCCTACTATTTTTGAAGTGTCCTCGAATTCATATGGGTTAGCGATAGTGTCGTCATTTAGATACTCGAAAGAATCATCGTCCAGGTCCGCCTGGATTTCCATATCTAGGTCTATATCATCTTCGGTTGTGAATGCTTGAGTGTCTGGATCAAATTTTTCATATTTTGCTTGCTCGATAGAGTCAATTGATAGGATGCCTTCAAAAGAGGTGGAGGGGAATTTGTGTAATACGTATGTTGATAGAGAATCTACAAACCCATTTGCTTTTGTGGATTTATCAGGACGAAATGTGAGCACGTGGAGGTCATCGGAGTTGTATTTTTCGTCTACTGTCGCGAATATTCGTCGGTTGTCAACATTATCTTTGATGCCGAGGATAATGTACCTTAATGTAGTATATTTATCGCTTGATGGGAGTTTGATTTTTTTATCAAGATTGAGGATCTGGGAACAGTCCGACCTACCCAGGTTTTTTAGGAATGATGCATGTCTATCTTTGCAATACCTGTATTTCTGCTTGGTAGAGTCCTTCATTTGAATGAAGAACTCATCTACGACGCGGAAACGTAGTCCTAGGGGCCATCGTTTATGTGCTGCTAGCGTACGAAGGAATTTTTTTGTTATTTTCCTTTGATGCACTGGGGTCTCGACGTGCATAGCATATACCTTTTCTTTCCTGTCCATAGATTTTTGGCCATTGAGAGCTCTCCATACTAACCCGATCTTTATTTCATTGCCGCGCTTGGTGTGTGTTTTTCGGTAGATATCCATAATTGCATTACTCCATTTTTTTTGATCCAGGGTCCCTGGAGCATATAGAAGCCATGCGCATGTGCATACTTTTCTATGTTGTACTGCACACTCATACATTCTTATTGAGTTATTTTGCAGCCATCCTCGTAAATTATGTTCAAAAGTAGCTTTGTCTGGGTTCGTGATTGGGAATCCTAGACGGATCTTTGAAAAAACATAACCGCCGTTTTCGTATGATTTAGCGTCTTTGAAATAGCGTTGAAGTTCTTTGATCTTAGTTGGGAGATCCTCAGAATCGTCAATAGCATCTTCCAGATTCTCTGTATCCCATGGTAAGATTGCAATATCTTCGCAATAAGATCCCATTTCATGAAAAATATCAGAGAGATATGCGCGTAGTCCTGACACTCCTTTTTTTCCTTTCGGCAGTTCAAAATTAAGGGTATATCTGCATGTGTTGAGAGTTTGTCCATTCAAATTGGATTGATGTGGCGACTTGGATTTGGAGGAGTATTTGCTTGGTTTGAGAGTACTCTTTTTTGTTTGGTCTGGGTGCTTCTGGGCTTGCATAGTTGATATTGTTTTTCGCAGCATTTCTTCGGACCAGGTGTCACGAATGGTGGAGGAATTTTGTGGAAATCCTGCATTGGCTCGCAGGATGCAGTATAGTTCCACCAGTTGATCATTGTTGAGGATGTTGGGATCAGAGTCAACATCTATATCAAATGTTTCAAACGATTTGGGAGTTTGATGTGGGGTTGGTTTTGGTTCGGAGGGTTTGGGTGCATTGTTTGATTTGGGTTTGGGATTGTTCGATGGTTGGGTAGATTTTTGCTTGCTTTCATCTTTAATTTTGGATTTTTTCTTTGGAGAGGGGGAGCGCTTTTTGGACTTTTCAAGAGTGACTGATAATTCTTGTTTCATTTCATTGTCTGTCCAAGATTTGATGTCTGACATTTCCACAGGTTTTTTTGTTACTGCCTTGGAATAGTCATGATAGTAATGGTTTAAAACTTCTCTTGAGAAGGAATCGAATTCTTCCAATTTCTTGAATTTTTTCTTTAGCATAGAGGAAATTTTTTTGTTAAGTTCATTAACATTTTTCTCAGCTCTAACTTTGATTTTTTCTCCGCGGATTACCGACTGGGCATCTTCAATAATGTCATCTATCTCGATGAGAAATATATCTCTTGTCCAACTTTGCAGGGTTTTTATGTCTTTGTGATATTTTTTGTACCACATTTCTACTAGGGAACGGAGTTGCTGATCAGTGAGGGATTTAGTATCTTCGTCTTGCAGGGATGCTAGATAAGACACTGTGGAGTCGGGAGTAACAGTAACGGTCTTCTTTGGGGATGGTTTTTCTTTTTTCTGATTTTTCTGGGGGGTAATGATGTTCTTGTTGGCTGAATCGATGAGTTCGGATTTGATCTTTTTCTCTTCGATATCCATGGGTTGGGATTCATTTTTTTTACTTGTTAGTTTGTCTTGACGTCTGTCGGAATTTTTGTTCCTGGGAGGTGTCAATTGGCTGGTGGTGGCTTTGACTGGGCTTGATGTACGCTGTTTGGCAGGACTTTTGCCGCTGATTGTCATTGTCTAATTTCTGATTTTTTAGTTGTCTGGTATGTTTCTACGTGTTCTACGTCTTTTGCTTTGGTGACTTGGGTGAGAAGTGATACCAAAATATTACACAAGTTTGATGAAATATATATGAATGATTCAAAAGCATAACAAACCCCAAAGACATGTGTATTTGTTTCTTTGATACAAGTACTACAATGCAGCAATCACCAGGTACTAAACACAGACCAACATTACTCATCACAGCCATCACAACATGTCATCTTAGAGAGATCAAAACCAACATGATCAAAAGACAGACCCTTCAATGGACAAACCTGTAAGAAGAGGTAAAAGTTGATACTCCAAATGGAAGTCTACAGATTCAACAGACGATGCCACTTTTAAAGATAATAATATCAAACATGAAGAGGAAAGCTTAATTCTGTCTTATGAAAATCAGCATCTAAATGAAGATGATGGTAGAGTTACAATACAATCATTTGAAAGAGCTGAAAGCAATAGAAGCACAGCATATACTAAATCCACCTTGCCCCACCAGCTCTTCCGTTGATGTAAAGATATTTGCAAAAGACAAAATAGGTCAAGCAAGAAACTGATCACAAGCCAACAAGCATAGCAATACATTGGAGAGGATAAAATGGTTCATCCAGAACAGAATAGAACAGAACAGAAAAGTGGGGAGCAAGCTGCCAGACTACTTATCTTTTTGTGGTGATTGCAATTCGAACAATGAGAATAATGGAAACGATCGATTTCTTCCCTCCATTAAATCAAAGTTGAAAAATGTAAATGAAGTTTTTGACACAAATCTCGTGGTTCGTGCAAAAAATAAATTGAAATTTTCACCATTTTTGAACTGCCCAAATGTATCCTTGGTAAAAAAGTGACATCGGGATAATGTAGTTGATAAAGAATATGCAGTTTGTAATAAAAGAAGCAGTTTATTTTAATAAAAGTAACAGTAATGTAAACAAAATGAAACATGTAAAGCAAAGATTAGTCTCACAATATATCAGAAAAAGAAAAATGAAACTATCTGTTGCATCAAAAAACTTACCACCTGCTGAACAGGTGCCTAGGAATTGAGTAGGGACTAAGTCTGTGTTAGAAAGTAAGGAAAGGGAGGAAAGAGAAGAAGAAGTATGTATGTTGGAGGAAAAAATGGACGACCTCTTAAGCAAAACAAAGTTGCCAGAGGACGCAGAAAACATCGATACCGAGATTCTCGAAAAAAAAAAGCTACATCTTACCTTAACTAAACATCAACAAACAAGGTACACAAGATGTATGAACGCTATCAAAACCTATGGAAAAATCATTGCATTCAACATATGATTGCTGAGAAAGAAGAGTGCAACGACAAAAATCTTAGAGACTTTTTCAAAGGACTTGAAGAAAAGTATGCTCCTTCCACATTGTGGGTAGTGCTCTCCTGTGTTAACTGCTATTTTGTTGAGAAATTTGGAAAAAAATTGAAAGAGTTCCCACATCAGACAAGTTTTTTGAAAAACAAAACACACAGATCGGCTGTGGGCCCCCCTAATCTAGGGAGGGCACAAGCCCCCTACAGTTCACTGTCATTCTGTCTATTAGGCAAAAAATAAAAATATGCCCGAAAAATAGAAGTAAATTATATCCATCATGAAGATGAACATTGGATCATGGATGATCATTCAATTGTATCCAGCTCTGAATACAACTTTTTTCTAATAGGGAATCTAGGGTCTCTAAATATCACTCCCTTTTAGACATAAGTAATTTCTCACTTAGTATGATTAATCCTAAATGAATGTTCGTAATTGAATATTATTTACCTAAGTATTAAACTTAAATAATATTTTACTTAGCAGATTCTATTAATTTTTCTATGAATTTTAAAATTTTTCATTTGGCCCAATTCCTTCTCCTTCCCGAGATATTCACGTTTTAACGAAAAAATTAGTTTTTTTTGTTTTTGATGTTCTTAAAAACCGTACGTACGTAGGACAATACGAGAAAATACGAGAAAAAAAT
>Ga0209092_10004691_pt1 | contig 11301 bp, 10 predicted proteins | sample FraStrMetagenome_FD_187446 | JGI IMG/M metagenome (GOLD analysis project Ga0209092, IMG submission 187446) | Marine eukaryotic phytoplankton communities from Arctic Ocean - Fram Strait ARC3M Metagenome (SPAdes) (version 2) | ecosystem: Environmental > Aquatic > Marine > Oceanic | place: Fram... | reverse complement strand
GCAGCAGAAAAATCTTCAGTCAATTTGTGGATTGTGGATATGCATAAAGAAGATACCAAAAAAACGAATGTCTTTCACAAGTTCCATAATAATTATACTTATAGATACATAGAAATAATCTAAAGTACGGTAGTGGTTACGTTTTCATCAATAGATGCTGGACTTAAGGCTCTTTTTTAGACCCCCGAACTGACACTTCGACCAGCAGATACATAGCGTATGTACATCCGTTCAGCGCCAAATAATCCTTTTCATACAAAATACACAAACATGAATTCTTCAATCGTAAGTGCGGTTTTATATAGAAATCCACATATTATTACATAAGTATTTTAGAGGAGATATATGTATCGCCAACGGCAATAATAATGACAAATTAAATATTTGAACATTCTTGATCATGTCATCATACCCCTTTGTTTAGGAGCTAAATTGAAATTCATGAAGCTTTAATTTGATCATAGGAGTTTCATCGTTTTTGAAATTAATGAAGAGAATGAAAATGCTTCGAAAAACTTCCACCCTCTCGATATTAACTTTCTCCCTTCTCCTCCAAGCCTTCTTCCTTTCCTCCACCACTTTCGCGCAAGATGTCGAAGTGCCCAATTTAGAATCTCCCGTCCCTCAATGTGGAGACTGCTACTGCATTCCCGAATCAGGAGAAGAATGTCCTGGAACACGTTCCTCGCCCTTCAAATTAGTCGGAGATCAGACAGAACTGGTGAATCTGAAGGCGGATAATCCATACACACTTGGATGCAATCCTTTTACAGAGGCTAATTGTAAAACAACTCCCCCACAAGAATTTGTTTCGTTGGGGACACAGGCTGTGTGTGGAGTGCATTTTTTAGTTCCTCCAAGCGCAAGACTTTGCCCTAAAACTTATCGTTTACAGAGTTATCCTAGTTGGGAAGAAGCAGAAGCAGATGGAGCGATCGTGACTCATGTTGGTGGTATGTTTGTTTATTTCCATGAGACTATTTTGAAATGGTTATAAAGGGTGTGTTTCACTCAAATGCTCACAATTTTTTTTTGAATTTTTTCATTTTTTGAATTTTTTGTCATTTAGCCTGTGGTGTTTGTTCCACCATGGAAGATTTGGCAGCGTACATGTCCATTAAAGATTTGACACCTGCTGTTTCCAAATGTGTTGTCAAAGTGACATTGTTTGGTATTAATCTACCGAACTTGGTGGAATGTGTTCAAGAATTGGGACTGACCTTTGTAAGTAAATTCTTTTTTTATTTTTGATTATTAGTGATTCCAGCATATCATATTGTCAAATACTGTGGATTTGACTCATACTATTTTTATGTTTTAGGACTGTGCCAATTTACTCTCCTTAAACGCTATTCAATTAGCTCAATCCTGTTCCGTCCGATGTCAAAACAGTGTCTTTCGGGGAGAAGCTCCCATGGGTCCCCCTCCAGAATGTGCCTTGAATGATTGTATCACCTGTACCAACGAATTCATTTATCCCATCTATGAAGCCTTTGCTGGAAGAGATACGCATCGATCAGGCATTTTGGCGGGGTATGCTAGGAGTTGTGCGGATGATGTCGATATTACACATGAAGTATGTCCTAAATTCAATGATCGTGAGGTTCAACCGACGTTCACGGCAAGTCCAGAGCCTCTTCCTTCATTCCCTCCCAGTCTTTCACCTGAACTGGTAGAAACCTCAGATGGTTCTAATTTGGAACTTTTGAGATTTGTTCAAACTTTTATGGGGATTAGTTTTGTTGCATTGGTGATGTAATTTTGTTTTGTATTGTATTGTATCAATATAAACCTTTCATTTTATCATGATGTTTGTCAAGTAAAATATATCCTAAATGAACGAACCTTTTTAATTCATTCATGGAATGTATTCAATGATATGGAAGAGTAATCTTTAGTGTTCGCTTACAAATATTGCGTCAAGCTACTATTTTCAAATACAAAAGAAAATTAAAATAGAATCTATATTAGTATGAGAAGAAGTTTAACTATTCTGTAGCTGCAGGCTCTTCCTCTGATTCTTCAACTTCGACTTCTACATTTACTACTTCTTCTTCTGCTGTCTCTTCCTCAACACTTCCCACAATAGATGCATTTTTATCAGGATCATATGTAGCTTTGAATGTAGCTGTGAAAGGAATATCTGTACCAACTTTATATCCAGCACAAATATCTTTCACCTGTTCTTTCACATCCACGGATCCAGCACTTCCCTTCAATGCCTTAAGACCATATGCTTCCACTGCGGATTCACATGTGTTAATGATTCCCTCTTGTACAGCAAACATTGTCATTTGAGGCTGAGCATAGGGAGGGACTTGTCCCTATCCAAATAATAAAATCAATCAATTTCAAATGAATGCCTCTCCATATCAACACATATTATCGTTCACACTATATAATATAAGTATCACTTACCTTACGAAATCCAGGGAAATTAGCACTTTTAGCAGCATCTTTGGAAATTTGTGTGCGGAGTTTCTTGACTACTTCTCCATTGGCAACAGCTGTCATCCAGAAGTCATAAACTTGTTGTCCTTCTTCATCATCTTTGACCTCGGAACATTCTCCCATATTTTTTACTTTGGATCCTTCCATAACACTCACGGCAACCATCTCATCTCCGCCTTCTGGTTCGGCCTCGAGTTCATACGCCATTTGCATTTGGGAGAATTTGGATGTAAATGTAAGAGTTGGTGTGCTGAGAAAGGCTGAGCATGCTGAGATGCAGGATATTAAGAGTACGAGTTTCATTTTGATAGTTTGGATTGAGATGAAAAACTAAGAAAGGTGATGATGATTTGTTCTATGTCAAGTAAAATAATGTGATGATCGAGCGATAATCTAGCCACTCGATATAAAATGTATATGGTAAATGACGCAGAAACAAAACTGGTCCAGCATTGATGGAGTTTGTTTTGGAAACTTCGTGCGTACGGAATTGAATGATCTTATGACGCAATAAACATTAATATTCCAATAATTTAGAAAATGTACAAATAATCCTATCCTGAGGTGAAGTACGTCACACTTATTTGTTCTCTATCACGAAGTCAAACTTACAACCGCATACGCAAATAATAACAAAGAAAAAGTCAACTTTCCTTTGCCAAAATAAATCGCGTGATGGGCTCTCCAACTGTACGTGCTTTGAATTTCTTAAGTATTTTCCAATGTGCTGGCGTATAAGAATACAAATATGTTACGTATGCACTTAGAGAAATAAAATAAAGAATATGACCAAACCTCTTGTTGTATTTTAGTGTTCATGTATTACGTCAGAAGGAACGTGAGAAAGATCGGTGAAAGTTGAACAGTATACTACGTCTACACGAACCACGATGTAGAACTCGCTTCTTGTTTGCACCTCTATCTCTATATGCACCATTGCAATATCATTTAGTTTGAAACAACTGTTCGATACAATCATGGTGAAAGTAAATGCCCTCGCTTGTGCCCTTCTTGTAAGCAATGCTGCTGCTTACTCCTCCTTCACAGCTCAACGCAACCCTCTTAGAAATCTTGGACAAAAGAGTGTTGTTGCCTCTTCCGCTGGAAGATCTGCTGGAGCATCCATCAAAATGGAAGGTAAGCTTGATTCAAATAGAATCATGGTCTTTTTTGACTACGTCTGTTTTATGAAAAACCCTGTGATATATCCAATTCTAAATATAATTTTCTGCATACTCTATCGCTTATCGAATGAATTCAATCGAATTCAACTCGAATCCTCAAACAAAATACTGTAATGAATCATATATTATAATTGATTTCAGATTTCGGTCTTTTGAAGGGATCCGCATTCAGCTTCGATGCTCTTTGGGGAGACAATGAATCCATCTCTGAGGTTGGATTGGAGAAGAACTTGAATAAAGAAGGACTCCGTTACAAAATGAACCGTACCGAGAAGGAAGCCGATGAAGTTGGACGTCTTATGGACCTTCCAGGAATGGAAATTAACCTTCCTCTTATTGGAAAGACCTACCTTGGCCCACCTAAGGTAGCCTCCATCTGGGAAGCTATGGGATTTACCGCCACCTCCAACAATGAAGCCCGTCAAAGGGTTAAGATGGAAGCCATCGAAAAGGCACGTAATGCCAAGAAAGGAGTTAAGGGAGGACCAGGAGCTGAGATCCGTGCTAAGTGGCTCGAGAAGTACGGATACCCACGTCTTGTGGGATCTGGAGGAATTTTCTATGCTGATCAACTTTCATCTGACAAAGAAGCCATGGGAGGTTTCAACATGGGAAAATCCGGAAGAATGTGGCCTATCCCTGAGAATGTAGAAGCTGGTGCCTACGGAGGAAAGAAAGGATGGGGTATGAAGAAGAACGGACCTGCCGTTGATAACCTTCCAAAATCCAAGAAGATCTAAATTGGTCACCTCCATTTTCTAGCTAATTCTATTAGTCTATTTTGACTATTTTTGTTGCAGTTGAAGAGAAGTGAGATCACCCTCAGTTAGTTTTTCTCACTTCTGGTCATGATACAATATTAAACTGTACAATGAGTCGCCTTCATGACACTAAACACAATACTAACTAAACCAATCCTTTAAGAATAACAACTCGATGCTGAGATTTACTTCCGCTGTATGATGAAAAGCAATAACATACATTACACATGATTGTTAAACTTTATGAAACTTAAGATTATTATTTGATGGCAAAATTTTCTTCATTATAGTAATGTGCAGTTGCTTCCATTATCCATAATTTAAAACATTAAAATTTTTTTCTCTATTTATGATTTCTGGTTTTTAGAGACGAAATGATATCAGCTAGCTAATCATATAAAGAAATCATAGCGTTTATGGTATCGTTACAAGAAAACGAGGTTCAAATGTTGAATCAATTCTCAAAAAAAGCCAAACATTCATAGACCTATCGGCACATTCATCATGAAGATCCAAATGATACACTGAGTTATGATGTCTTTTATGAATCGAATGCATTGATATGAATCAATTCAGAGATGGAAAAACTGAAATTGTGTTGAAGATTCTCATTCCATCTAAATGAACGAATATTCCTAATCCATTACATATATGTATTTGTAGGAGGAGTATGTCTCGAGACATTTTATTTGTGTTCGTTTGTTTGTGAGCACTCCATAGTTTCTCTTTGAAATATCTAGATTGGGTTTTGGTATATTTATCTGGATTGATGTTTGCTTCTGAAATCCATTGAAATTTGTGACACGACAACTATAATAATAATAAATAATAGCAAAATTTAGTTCTCTACTTTATTTTTCGGTTTTCTCGATGTTTTTGAAATAAACTGAATTAATGTCTAATGGAGTGTTAAGGATCTTTCCCGATACAATATTGAGTCTACATATATTCTACGCTTCATGATGGAGTTTATCAAGATGTTTCTTCAACGGTGTTCTTTCTTATTACATCGGGATCTTTTGAATCTGAAATCCGTACATACGACATTATACCAGTGAAATGCCAATAAAAAGGGCCGGTTGGCATGATTCTTTCAATTCCAATGGACGTGTCTACAATTACTGACTATGTAATCTACATGAGAAAAATGTATATTAAGTCTACATACGAAATCAAAGAGGAACAAATTCCCATCAACTTTTCTGGCGATATGCTTTTGTTCTCACAACATCAATCTAAAACAATTTATAAAATGAAGCTTGCTATCTCTGCCATCCTTGCCGGTTCCGCCGCTGCGTTCGCCCCTTCCAGCGTTTCCAAGGCCCCAACCGCCTTGAACGCTTTCGAGTCTGAGCTTGGAGTTCAAGAACCTCTTGGATTCTTCGATCCCTTGGGACTTTTGGCTGATGCTGACCAAGAGAAATTCGACCGTCTTCGTTATGTTGAAATCAAGCACGGACGTATTTCTATGCTTGCCTTCCTTGGACAAATCACTACCCGTGCCGGAGTATACCTTCCAGGAGATATTGACCAATCTGGAACCAGCTTCGACTCCATCCCCAATGGTTGGGCTGCCATCAACGCCATCCCCCAAGCCGGACTTCTTCAAATTGTTGCCTTTGTTGGATGCCTTGAGCTTTTCGTAATGAAAGACATCACCGGAGGAGAATTCGTTGGTGACTTCCGTAACGAAGCTCTTGACTTCGGATGGGACAACTTCGATGAAGAAGAGAAGCTTTTCAAGCGTGGAGTTGAATTGAACAACGGACGTGCTGCCATGATGGGAATTCTTGGACTTATGGTTCACGAACAACTCGGAGGATCTGTACCAATTGTTGGAGAACTCTAAACTTTTTTATTTGATATTATTTCGTGTAGGAAATCTATCTACTGAAGACACTACATTTTCATAGAGTCATAACTTAAGAATTTTCAACTATTTCTTACCTGAATTCTATTCTTACACTTTTACTTTGATTCTGTGAATGCAATATTCTGAACGTTAATGATATTTTATCGGTGTCTTATCTCCTGAAAATTCATTGATGAAGTCTTGCACCTTTATAAATTATTTAGTGACTATTTGATCCAATGTTTTTGGGCAAAGATAATTTTGGATATATTGCTTGCGTCAACCTAACTATTTATTTTTTAAGTGATGACGCCATATACTGTAACAACATCCCGCGGCCCGGGCCTAAATATGAAAGTACGCATTTTGAAATCAGAAAATTATTCGCTGATCCACCATTTCCAATAGACCCCCTCTATTTCATCCCTCGAAGTCAGCAGTCGACTCTTCTGTAATCTAATAAAGCAACGCAACAACTTCTTTCCAATATTCTCATTGTATCCGACAAACAAAAAAAATGGATACCAGTCAAGGATCACCAGATTCCATCACCCCATCTTCTCCCACCACCAAAAGTCTCTCTGATACCATGGAAGACGCCCTTTCCCTCTCCAACACACCTCCACCTCACATTTCCTCCTCTGTCAATGCAAGTGCAGTTACAACTGCAAGTACAAGTAATAATAAGAACGATAATGCCACCGTCAACGTCACACAGGCATCTTATCCCCTTCCAGCACCCTTACGTCGAATCTTACAGGCCGCAATATTCAAAAATGATGAATCCTCCAATGCACCACTTCCCATTATGATGGAAATGATGGGGAGCAGTCATGGAACAGTTCGGATAGAAGAAGAATCAGCAGAGGATGAGAAAAACGTTATTTTAGAATTGGAAGGTTTAGAAGAAGGAATATCGCAATTGATATCCAATTGTTTTCATGCCCTAGATGCCATGTATTTTGCCACGTGAGTTTCGTTTAGTTTAGCTTCATCGTATCACTTTATGTTGTATTGCATTCTTTTTTTGTGATATTGCATCGAATGTGAATTGATCAATTCTGTTTCACTTTCATCACTTTTTATTGGATGATTTACAGTCCAGGACACATTCGGAATAAACCAACCTTTGCCCATCGACAATGTTTAAGAGTATCTACCTCCGAACAAGATCAAACACTAACTATCACCGATTTAGGTTCAGGAATGACCAGGGCGGATTTGATCAATTTACTGGGTGTTGGAAGGCCTTTATCTCAGCGTGCTAAAGCAGCATCTGATTATTTGGGGAGAGGAAGTAAGACGGAAAATGACGATAAAGATGATGAAGAAGATCCTGCAGAGGAAGAAAGTGAAGAAGAATCAGATTACGATTCAGAGGAGGAAGAAGCAGATCAGGAATCTCAGGGCGGTCCAATGGATAATACCATATTAATTCCTTGCAAGCAACGTGATATTGGTGGATTTTATGCTGCCTTATGTAGTCTTGGAACATCTATCCACGTTGGGACGAAATCTAAATTTGATGATTATTATGAATTTCAAGTCATGCCATCCTCCTCCTCTGATAATAATGCTCCTTCCACTCAATTTCAACAATTTTATATTCGTCGTCCTATGGAAGAAGGATGCCGTCCTACCGTCCATAATGGTTACACCGAGTTTTGTGATGTGCGAGGTGATTGTGGAACGAAAATTATCTTAAAATTAAATGAGAAAGCTATGGAGGCGGGGTACTTAAATGAACAAAAAGTGCTGAAGCCCCTTTTTGTGAAATTATTGGAAAAATCTCAGTATACAGTTGCCTTTTCTACAGATGATGCAAAGAGTGTCAGTGCCATTATTCAAGCTTCTGATGAAGAAGATGAAGAACAATCACGCGAGGCAGCATTTGAAAATGATATGGATTTTGATTCCATGGAGGATCCACCATCTTCTTCTTCCTCTTCTACAGCCAAACCCAAACACAATACAGTATTAGAACGTGCCAAATACATTCCTCTTCGATTAAGTCTGGGAGAACGTAAAATGCTTCGATTAATGGAGGCAACCATGGCCTGTTCGGATTATACCACTCTCGTCGATTCCACTTTTAAATCCAAAGCTCGTCGTACACATACTCAACTTCAGGCCATCACAGCTGTCTTACGTGGAATGGTCTCATCATGTGATTATACCGCTGGACAGACACTTTTCGACGAAGGAAATTATAGCGACTATCAAGATTTTTTTGGACGAATGTTTGAGATTGCTCGACGTCATAAAATCATGAACCCAGAAAAAATGAGGACGGAATATGGGAAATTGATTTATTTGTTACAGGATGCGGTATCACCTACCATACAACCACATCTGGGTTTTTCCGTGAAAGGTCCAATTGTTACCGTCTATCAGTTTTTACAAGAGCGGAATGGATTAAACTTGTTACGAGACGGATTAATTGAGACTGCGACTCAGGAAATTTTGGCTGAAAAAAAGTCACGGACCAAAATTCAGAATGAAATCAAACGCAAAGAAAAGGCTGTGGCGCATTTGAAGACCAAATATCGGACTATGAATTTATCATCAGAGGATATTCATTTATGTCTCTATTCCATCTGTGATAATAATTCTTTTTTGAATTCCAATCGCGTCCCAATTGATAAAGTAATTGGGTATTTGGAACACTTTTTTTCTCCCACCAAGATTGAAAAAGGGTATTCGCTGAGTATTTTATCAGGAAAAGATGGTGCACGACTTTCACATAATCATGAACGGCAGTATTATTTTGCGTTGCAGAGTCTTACTTTATGGAGGGATATCGTTGATGATATGTTTCGTTTATGGTATGTCCAATATTTAGTTTTTCACTATTCGTTATTCTTATTCTTTATTGGACCATTGTCTAACAATTATCGAATGTTATAGGCATATGGAAGAAGAGGATTTGTTGAGTGATTCTGTGACCTATTCTCTCAAGGATACTGGTCAGGGTATGCAACGTATTCAGCAAAGTCCTAGAACGTATAAGGCTATGCAAACCATTTTGGCAAGGGTGCAAGGAAAAGTCAATATGTGGATCGGTAGTAGTGTGATACATTTGGGAGATCATAACGTTCCTAATGCCCTTAGTTTTATTGACAAATATACTCAAGGTAAGTTCCATGAATTTCATGCTTGATGTCATATATTTACATGGTACTCAAATATTTCTCCATCGACTCCAGTTCCACGCATCCTGGGTCCTATTGTAGTATGTCTTGAAAATTTAGAACGTATCTGTGATGAAGACGATGGGATCGATGAGTACATATCCACAACCTTTGGTGGATTGGAACGTGTGAAAAAGGATATATTGTACGATTTTTTCCGATCTGCCTTCGATGGATCAGGGGCCGATAATTTTTACGATGCTGGAAGTTGTATTGATGGGCGATTGACCAGTGCTTGGAATTGGTGTTCACAGCTGCCTACTAAAAAGTATTATTCTATTTTCAAGTTGACGGGGTTCATAGGGTTCGATGGCGAATTTAAGTAAAGACACAGGCTATTATAGAACCATACGATTGCTTTAATATTATTTCTTTTGAACGATTTCATCGACAAATTATTTGTTTGATGACAACAATTTATGTATAGATTCTGTAGTTAGTTTGTTTGGTTCGTGCTTAAAAGTGTACCAGTGAAGCCATTCCTACTCGTCATCAGGAGGTGCAGTAAATGCTTCAAACAACAAGTAAGAACTGTAGAAAACGCCTGGAACAATCAATAGTGGAAGCACTTGCAATGGTTTTGAAACGAAGTATTTTTTGATCAATAGTTTTCCCCATGTACAAAGCATATCAAAATAGTTTTTGTAAAAGTTGGCGTGTCCGTTGTAAAACGAAAAAATCATGAGAATCGTGGTCGTCAGGATAGCACCTGCAGCTTTGTCCCTTTTTTGTTTAGATACAGATTTATTCTCCTTCGGAATGACAAATTCGATTGCAATTGAAGCCAACCAATTGATGAGCCCTTGCAAAAAAGTAATTCGCGACGTTAGGTATTCAAATTCAAAGTTTTCTCTTAGGAATCCAAGAGAACTCATGGATGCTGTTTTAATAGCAATTTCACTGGGGCTTCTATCTGCGAGGGTTAAGAGCATGGTTCCAGTAATAGTAGTAACGAAGATAGAAACAACCTGAAGCGCAAATGCAGATAGCAAAAGAAAGCCACACATTCGTTTCAGAAATATTACCATATTTGTGTCTCCCTTTTTTGCTGTTAAGGAATCATCATCAAGCTTATCGTACAACTTATCAATCACGGCGCCTGAAAAATGAAAATAGAAACAAAAAATCAATAAAAACAAATTTGTTCTAATGATGTGATAATAAAGATTTTTTTTATCAATCACATTTACTCACCTGCAACCAAAGCAGCTGGAGCACCGAGATTCGTGCACCAACCAAATGCATCATTAACGAGATCACCATTCACTGCTTGGCCACCTCCACGTAAAGATAAAATAGAGCTCAACTTTACTGCGTTTAGAGCTTCACCACGCTGGAATTTCCGGAAGGGCCTTTGATCCAAAGAATGCCTTTGATGATTATGTATACCGATAGCATTAGCTTTTGGCAGAGGAGTGTGCACAGTGCCAAATGCTGACACCGTGTTCAGAAAAAGTGTAGCGAGAAAAATATAAGCAGTTTTGGGCATTTTGATGAATCAAACGTATTGACAAGTTCAGTTTGTAAAAAGTAAAAATAATGAAGTAGACTTCTGTAACAGACTATTCCGATAGAATAAGATATCGATGAATCTGATTTATGTATTATGGTACATGTCTTGCGCCAATTGATGGTTTTGTGACACCAATTATTTTTATTTATGGGATTAGAACTAAAACTTCAAATTAATTATTAAAATGGAAATCTGAATTGTGGGATATTTAGGGTTATGATTGATTTGATTTAGAGGGAAAGATCCTATGTATGCAATTTAAATTATCCATGATGAATTGTCACATTTGATATGTTTCTCATAAAGATACTCATGGAAAATACTGAAACGATCTATTTAGACGATGTTC
>Ga0209092_10004690_pt1 | contig 11301 bp, 10 predicted proteins | sample FraStrMetagenome_FD_187446 | JGI IMG/M metagenome (GOLD analysis project Ga0209092, IMG submission 187446) | Marine eukaryotic phytoplankton communities from Arctic Ocean - Fram Strait ARC3M Metagenome (SPAdes) (version 2) | ecosystem: Environmental > Aquatic > Marine > Oceanic | place: Fram... | reverse complement strand
AACCGAGGCGGAGCTAGTAGGCGTTGACGAACCTCTGTCATTAATCCTATGGTCTCGAATGTTTGCAGAAGCTCAAGGTATGAGAATCAAAGATAATATCTTGTATCAGGACAACATGAGTGCAATCAGAATGGAAAGGTATGGTAAGAGATCCTGCACAAAGCGAACCAGACACATAAATATTCGTTATTTCTTCATTTGTGACAAAGTGAACAACAGTCCCACCACGGAGATGATTGCTGACTACTTCTCAAAGCCTTTAGGAGGAAGCCAGTTTCGCAAGATGAGGAATCTCGTGCTAGGAATCGATGAAAAGGACATGTCCGATTATAGATTTAGCTATCGAAACCATCCAAATTAAAGCCCTGCGACTAGGGAACCAGTAAACAATGAATGACTCATATCTGTATCATCACCAGTCACTGGCAGGAGTGTGTTGGGCGTAGACCATTTGAGATGGATGAATCAAACTAAATGGGAATCAATTTAACAAGACTAATGTATTCTTGATTGTTCCTGGGATTCAATTTGGAAAGATTAAATATTCTTAGATGTTCCTGATCCAGCATAAAGAAATCAAATTGTGTGAGCGTTGGTCCCATAATTTGATTTATTTTATCTAATCAACAGAACAATATAAAAATATTATAACACCTACGTTTGTATTTATTTTACTCTTTAAGATTTTGATAGCTCTTACCATTCAAACTGGAACAGTTATTCAATTCAACAGTATTCAATGAATATGTCAACCCTGGACAGGAAGCAGTTTGGAATGACCAAGCATCCATAGCCTCTCATAGTTTGAGTCCTGGACATGAAAAAATTGTAAATGCCGACACAATTGATTTGCTTTGGAAATCATTCGAGAAGTTCATAGACGCGAACATCGGGTCGGATCAAGTTTGAGTTCTAATTGCGTGAAACGGAGAAGGATGTGACTTGCGTTGGCTCTATAAAGTAGCGCAAGCCCCATACTCATCCCATAGTTTTCCGTGTAAGGTGGAATATTTTCTGGAACCGTTGGCAGTATTAAGGGCATATAAGCTTCACAATAAGCATAATAAGTTAGAAAGCTATAGCTTGGGATCGGTTTATGAATATATCACGGGGAAGGTGCTAGATGGAGCGCATGATTCACTTGTGGACGTTAAAGTTCAGACTCTTATTGTAAAAGACTGAAGATTTGTACCATTTATCAATTGTACTCAATCAATTCGTACCATTGACGCGTACCATTGACGAAATGTTTCAGCATCGAGAGCAGAGAGAGATTTTGAAAATGTCTGAACCATCGCGTGAACTCCACAAACCATGGGTAGAATTGCGGGAGGGTAGTTCTTTTAGAGGGAGCCTCCAAGGCGTAATACCTATGATGGCCATAATTCAGGTGGGAGGCATGGACCGTCGAACGCTATGAAACGTGCAGCATTACGTGAACATTCATTATTAGACATATCTTTATCTTTCCCGTATCAGTTTTGAAAAAGTACGTGAATGGACAGACGTTTACGCTTACTCGCAACCTGTAAAAGCGGTGAAAGCAAACAATAGAGATGGTATTCTTTCTAGAAAGATACGATTTATTCCATGTTCAAAAAGAGATGTAGGTGCAAGAACACGCGCCGAAAAAGAAAAACATCAATATCAAATTACTTTAGGTTTAATAATTGCTTGGACAGGGGTTATTATACTTCATGGAACAATATCGGATTCGTCTAAAAGCTTAAGGCAGTACTATCTTGATTTTCCTAGATCGCTGAAAATAATGAGCCAGTATGACACTTTCCATATAGCCGTGATAATGCTTCTTCCCAAAACCAAGATGTTTGTCCACTTCTCCATTACCAGTTCTACCGTATTCAAAATTAGAAGTCATGGTAAGCGGTTGTCAAGAGAAAGTTTGTGCACTGGAAAGATATAGCAGAGTGCTGGAAACGTTTTTTTTCTCTGAAAATGGGTTAATATAAAAATGATGAAGAAAAGTAGACTAACAATTACAAGATGGTTTCTGTATGTAAGAAAAAGATCTTGTGCCTGATAATAAATGTTCATCATTAATATAACTTCCTCCTATCAGTGAAACAGCAAATTGGTCGGCTCCCTCTAGTTGTATCAAATGTTATGCGTCATACAAATTGCGAAATTCAAGTAACATATAAATAGTCACCCGTTTCCGTCCCCTTGCTCAACTTTAAAATTTACTCGTCGTTCACCAACAAAGGATCATAATATAACCGGCGCCAAGAAACTTGACGTCACTTTTGCAACAGTTAATGAATCAAGTGCCTGCATGTCTTACACAAAAATACATAAACTTAATTCTCCGTCGTTAGGTGGCCCACTTTGGAGAAGTGAAAATAGGATTTTAGCAGGAAACTTTTTCCTTGGCGAAGGTGGCTGCAGAATCGCAAGACGCAGGAAACATGCCTCCTACAGATCACAAAAGGGAAAGGTGCTGACGCTCTTTTCAAGAAGGTACAATTCATGAGAAAAAGAAAAGAAGCTACCGCTCAAGCAGCGTGTGCTGTAAATGCGAGGGGTTAACATTATTATTTAGAATATGGGATTTCTTGGTTCGCTAAAAGGGGAAATTACAAATTTCGATTATAACAATTGCTACTACTCCTCTTCGGAACCAGTGACTGATGAAGAGGAAGAGTTTGCAAATATATTATATAGATGATTTTACAATAGTTAGATGCAAACTAAAATTTACAGTTGAAAACAGTTAATAACTAATCAATCACCTCCTTACAATAAAGCTTATCTACGAGCGCGTTTATTTTTTTTCAAATTCATGTATGCATTAGCCTTCAAGACTATGATGGATTGATCATCGTACATACGTATTCCATCGATTCAAATGTCGAGATACATTCGCGTTTGAGGTTCGGTTTACATTACGGTAAGAAATGATTCTTGTTCAGATGTCAACTTTCTTTACGGAGAGCGTTCCTGTTATGAAGTGCGTTTTTATATTTACATTGTTTTATTACTTTTCACGGTGAAAGATACGATACACAATAATTAACTGCGCAACTTCATTTATGATATCAATTTACATGCACGAAGGTTTAATCACCTGACATTGAAAAAGAAGCCTATTTCAATGACATATAATATATAAGTAAATGCTACTTGCATCTCTTAAACATTTTTGAAACTTATGTCGTGTCTAAAGATTGTCTTCAAGAAATACAGAAATAGATGCAAATTCGTAGAACATTCGCCTTTCCCGTACATATGTACATACGTGAATTGTACAGTTGTGCAGCCCAAGCATAACCCAAATAAATTTGCATACAAAGCAAACAACACAACTCTTACCCGATATCTTTACACCATCTTCACTGCTATTATAGGGTATCATGTCGATGCCAGGCATATATCAAGATTGCCTTGCAGGCAGTGAAACAAATCAATTGTTACAATGCGTTGCCGATGCGTTAGAGGAGGTGAGTACATTATAGACGGTTTGCAAAGTGCCGGAACTAAATCCCTCATTTGCCGTTAACTGACAAAAAATCTTTTTTTTAATTTTTTTTAAACTTTTGTTCTTTACAGGCAAACCAATCGGTCGGTAAATCTCTGGACGTATTTTTCCTTCTCTATTCCTCCGCCCTCGTATTTTTTATGCAAGCCGGCTTTGCCATGCTTTGTGCCGGCAGCGTCCGACAGAAGAACGTTCAAAATACTATGCTGAAGAACATTCTTGACGCCTGTTCTGGAGCTCTGAGTTTCTGGGCTGTGGGTTATGCCTTTGCCTATGGCGGTTCAAACTATGAAAGTAATGACAACAAAGTTACTTTTATAGGAGGTGAAAATTTCTTTTTGGACGGTCTTGATACCAACGAGACGGTGTTCTGGTTGTTTCAGTTCGCATTCGCAGCGACTTCCGCAACAATTGTGGCTGGAACTTTGGCCGAACGTTGTCAGATGGTAGGTTATTTGCTGTACTCATCCTTGCTGACCGGGTTTATTTATCCCGTGGTCGTGCACAGTACCTGGTCCGGAGTTGGGTTTTTAAGCTTTACCATTGAAAATCCACTCTTCGATACAGGATTTGTGGATTTTGCTGGTTCTGGTGTAGTCCATGTAACAGGTGGAATGGCTGCGATACTTGCGAGTATTATTTTAGGGCCGAGGAAGGGAAGGTTTCATGATGAGCGAACCGGTGAAGTCTTGGGAGAGCCCAAGAAGATTGAGGGGCATTCTCCTTCTCTTCAAGTATTGGGTACCTTTATTTTGTGGTTTTGTTGGTATGGATTTAATCCTGGATCCACACAGACGGTATTTCAGCATGGAAATATCGCGAGTATTGCTGCAGCAACGACGACGTTGGCAGCAGCAGCCGGTGGAATTTCTGCTTTATGTCTCGAAGTAATATACATCGAGCGTAAGACAGGCGAAGCGACGTTTAATCTCACCACTGCTTTGAACGGATGTTTATCCGGCCTCGTTGCGATTACCGGTGCATGCGCCTACGTTGATTTGTGGGCATCAGTATTGATTGGAACGCTTAGTGGCTTCGTTTATCTCGCTTCTTCCTATGGTATGGAGAAGTTTCACATTGATGATGCCGTGGATGCCATTCCTGTCCATTTATGCAGTGGCATGCTTGGCGTAGTTTGCGTTGGTTTGTTTGCGACGAAAGCGAATTTACAAGAGATTTATGGACCTGATTTTGATCATGAAGGTCTAGTTTATGATTTTAGTGATTGGAATTTGCTTGGATCCCAACTTGTTGGTTTGTTGTTTATTATTGGATGGGTGACGGGAATTATGACACCCTTCTTTCTTACCTTGAATTACCTTGGATGGTTTCGTGCTGATCCACTCGAGGAAGTGATCGGACTTGATATAAGTTATCATGGTCGATCTGCCTACGACCAGGGAGAGATTCCTAGGCTGGAATTTACAAATTTTTCGAAAGCGAAAGGCAAGAAATCGGAACGTCTTCAGGAAATTATTCGGAAATCTTCGATGAGTGCCCGCGAAAATATGGGTGGGACAGAGGATGATAATGTTTTTAATGGCAACGATGACAATATCGAAGAGTCGAATGGAATGCCTTATGGAATATCAGAAGATGAATTTGAGTTGTCCCGCTAATCGAAAAGAAGGAAACGGGTGGCGTATAAGAGCACCACAGTTCAATCTCGATCACTCTCACAATTTTGTTAATATTTTTGCTTCAATTTTCAAAACAAGAAAAGAATGTTCGAATACAAATAGTGTAATAATATTTAATGGTCAAGTACTTTTGTTGTTCGATACTAAATTTCATAAAAGTGACCTAGCGGTTTGTAGAATATCAACGAGCGCAACATTGACATCATAATTGGTGAATAACCCGCATGATCCTGAGCGTGCATCTTCGTTGCTCTTTGCCCGTGGTACGTGAAAGTTACAAAAAACCCTCTGCGCGAGAAAAAAAATAATTATGTAAATGATAAATAAATTACATGTAGCTATTTTCTCCCAATCTAAAATTCTTTATTGCACGAAACACGAACAAAGTTACGACGAGAGAGTAGATTGAAAATACTGATAACTTAAATTGTCTATCCCATCGTCATCTGCCAACAGATTTTCAAAATAGATTGGAAAAAGGTATCCCTTTAATGCAAAAACAAATTTGCACTACAATTTATCCCAAACAAAAAAAGCTAATCGCACACAGCTGGAGACAGCTCACGCTGTGATAGTTACAAGCAAATCGTGATGCTTGGCAGCAATAAATTATTCTACATTCTCGCCTTAAGTATTGTGCGGTTCTCAATTTCTCAAGAAGAGAGTGTTTGTTCCGATGAATTAAATTGGGTTGATTCGTATGGCAGAGATTGCTCGTATTATGATGAAGGGTCTTTTTGTGAAATATTTGGCAACTGCTGCATGAATATGTTCACAGCAAACCTTGCGTGTTGCGCCTGTGGGGGCGGTACAAATTATATTTTTGACTGCGAAGACGATACAGATTTCAAAGATTGTAACGGAAATAGCTGTCTATGGTACGGAATTCCAGTGAATTCACCTTTTGACTTTGGCACTTTAAGCACTGAGACGGATGATACAAATCTTTTTGATACTCGTTGTACGCTCTTCGGGTCCTCTTGTCCGAGCGAAAACGGATTATACGCAACTACCCAGTGTTGCTTCTGTGGTGGAGGGATAGGATTGGACACTAATCCATCATCAAATTTGCAAGAGCCATCTATGATACCTCAAGCAGCGAGCCAAGTCGACGCTCAAGTACTATCCATCCCTCCTTCTCTTTATCCTTCATCAACGAAGGCATCTTCTAGTGCGGTGTCTTATTCCCTCTCCGTAGACAATTGCGAATCAAAAGGAAGATCTTCAAAATCACGTAAGTCGACGAACTCGGCGAAATCATCAAAATCAAGTAAATGTCCTAGTTCAGATGATGGAGTCACTGACACAAAAGATATTGAGACGTCTTCTTCGGTTTCAACGTACGCTGACTCATTTAGTTTCCAATTTTCTACCGTGATAATATTTTTCTGTTTTAAAATGAATGTTTAAACAAATTTGTTGTAGCTTAGTACTTTTGAAAGTAACTTAATTTTGTATTATTGTTATTTTTCCATCTGTTCAAACCTTCTACTTATTTCTTTGATGTCCATGGTGTACCGCCCTTCACCTCGATGATAGATTTCCTTATTTTAAAAGGCGGCTCGACTACATTACCACATCCTATCATCATGATGATGTCGGAAAGTGGTAATATAACCCAATGATTTCTGTGCGACACCCATTATATTGATGACTTTAACATGCCTACATGATATTTGAATACAATTGATATAATTTTATTGTATTCACTTTCAACCGTACTGAAGTCTTTTTTTTTTCGTTGTAATTTTGTCATCCAAGAAAAAGATATGACTTATGTGCTATGTCACATATATCCAGTTCTTGCTTGCACGTTATCTGTATCTGGGAGAGCATCGTTAATGTACTGGGAACAAATTCGGATAAGGTAAAACTGCAAAAATGAGATCATCATCTCATAAATTTGGATAATGTATCCAAAAATAAGATATGACTTATGTACTTTGTGACATATATCCAGTTCTTGCTTGCACGTTATCTGGATCTAGGAGAGCATCCTTAATGTAGTGGAAACCAATTCGGGTAAAGTAAAACTACAAAAATGAGATAATCATCTTGTAAATTTGGATAATGTATACAGTACCCGACATCCAACATAGATTTATATTTTTTGTGAAAACTATCACTAGAGTAAATTCGAGGAAGTAAAAAAAAAGGTTATGCTTTTCTTTGCGTAACACGTGTCATCCTTGCACAGGGACCATGCTAATCTTCTCTGTATATATAAGCATTTTATTTATGTACGCACCGAAGTGCGTACACTCAAATCGGTGATGTTTTAATATATAAACAAAATAAATATGAAACTTCGCAAACACGAATAAACTTTGAGGTAACCGGAGTCCAATCATCAATATAGACAATAGACTCTCTTCAAATATATACAAAATGATAGGAACGATTGTAAAAGCCTCTGCTACGCTCTGCAAAATTGACTTTGCATGACGATGACTCTTGGGCATACATGCCAGGAATCCGTGAGGATCCTAAAAAGGCTACGAAATGTTACAATGTCTCGCCTCGGGTGGTTGAAACGATTTGGCTATTCGAGTTCTGCATCATTTGGACCGTTGAGCGCTTGTGAAAGTCTGCGTGAAATATAAGTAAATTGTAACACATCACTCGTTCTCGTTACGTTATATCGTTTGGGAGGGTAGAGCTCTAATAAGAGACGAAGGTCGTTCATGTGATTGGAGAGGAGATGAAGCGGACAGATCCTTGTATCGAAGGAAAATATGACTTTGTCGCTTTCATATCCTTTGCCGCTTATTATAGCTTGGGTGAATGTGTGCCGGAAATCTTCGTGAGGAAATCAAGAGAAAAGATGATAAGATGGAGACAAGCTTCGCGGACCATGTTGTGGAACATATGGGTTGTTTGTTCGAGTTCTTACGTAACTAGAATGCTCGTGTTGTTATTGTCATCAACGACCTGTGAAAAAAAAAAAAAAATAGTTGAAATCTTATAAGTGATGATTTGATTTTTGATAGTTATTCCCGTGACATCTTTTCTCGCGATTTGCAGCCGTGTTGTGATAAGTGCATAGGATCAGCATATGGAATAAATTTTCCCGAAGGGGCTGTAAGTGGACGAAAATACATACATAAAGTCATTCAGCTGCTTGTCTACGTTGAACGTGTAGATGAAGATTCAATATAAAATTAAATTGAGATTTCGAAGGAAGGGAAGTCGCTAACACAGAATTTATGTGAGCGTATAAAATTTTGGGAGCGGGGGAATTGCTCCGTAACGTCAAAAATAGTCGAGGCTTTCAAGGAGACTATTGCAAAGCTCGTTTTGATTGTCACTTTGTTGAAGTTCTTGCGTTTCATACTATCCATCAATGACCTAAAGAAAGACAATTAAGAATTGGAAAATGTCCTAGTCTATATATTGAGAAGTCTTCGTGAAAGAATATTTTATGACAGATTTAACATGACTTGTACTTCAGTGTCTTTAGCGTAACTCCTTTTGCATTCCTTTTATTTTTGTGGTTGCATGTATCTTGTCGAAACCACACAGTGTATACAGAAATGTGCTCATGCCCTTCTATATGAAATTGCTTTGAAGGTTACATGACATTTTCAATTCCGAATCTAAGTACAAGCGCTCTTCTCCTTTCCATTCAATTAAATTATGTTAGATTTACTTGCTACACGTTCTAGTTCCTAACTTAAATACAAAATGCTCTTCGCCTTCCTGCATTCATTTAAATAAATGATTTATTCTACGCTAACGCGAATTGAATGAGAATGATGGTAATGACGCCGATGCATTGAATGAACCCGTCGCGTACTTTTGTTAGGTTGGAAAGAATTGTTGATTTTATCGGACGTGTATCTAACTTTGCAACGTGATTTCAGGACTGAAAGGCTAAGATTTAATATGAATATGTTACAGTTCGGCTAATCTTAGAGCATCAGATGTTTTCATAGGAACATTAATTTTCTAACAACCTATTATCTGGCCTAAAATGACATGGCCGAGTGGGGTACAAAGTAAAATCGAACTATTCCGGTAATATAATTGGTTTTAGACTTAAAGGAAGACCATTATATCTTAATCCCTTTAATAAACCTTATCAGTCATCATCCTGTCATGAAGATCATCCCTTTCACTATCATCAATCCAACGCTTCGTAAGCGTCGAAGTTGCTGGCCAAGGTCGACCTCCCACCATATTCACTGGCCTTTGCGTCTCTCGTGCAATTATAGCCTTGACACGAGCCTCGCAATTGTAATTACACGGATCGCCCTGACAATGACCCATACCAGCACGTGTACGTTTCCGAATGGCTTGTGTTGAATCAATCGGTAAACTCCTTCCAAGTGCCTTAACAACTTCCAATTCCGTCACCTTTTCACACTTACATATGACATTAGCTGCCATAGCCTTTTCGTCAATCCCATCAGAATCATACTTCCCAACCTCTACAGAAGTTTTTAAACCACGTGATCCATCCTTGGGCGTTATAATAGGAGCTCGGTTGGGGTCGAAGTACGTGTTAGGTTTGGATTTGACATCCAACCCAGCTTCTTCGAGCAGACGAATAACTTCCAAAGCAATGGCGGGTGATCCGGCTAATCCAGGAGAATCAATCCCAGCCACGTGTATGAAACTACCATGTTTACTCGAGGGTTCAATAATCCAATCACCAGTAGAATTTTTGGCACGAGCACCACAAAAGGCATGAATGGTCTCCTTGGCATTAAAAGATGGCACCAGTTTTCGGCATTTACTTAGGATATACTCCTGTACTTGCTGAATCGACATATCCGCCATGTCTTTCTTATACGTATCCCGTGCCGTTGGACCTAGGATTAAATTTCCCCATAAAGTCGTCTGCACCAACACTCCCTTACCTAAGACCGGATGAGGGCAAGGAAAAAGTGTATGCCTGGCTAAATGACCCTGATTCCGATTCAGCAATAAATAATCACCTAGTCGTGGTTTAATTTGAAAACTTTCATCTCCAATCATTTTAGCAATGGTATCGCTACCACCACCGGCACAGTTAATAACATACTTGGCACGGACGGTTTCCTTTCGTACCGTGATTCCTTGCATAACTCGACTAGATCCACTTCCACCTGTAAACATGTCCTTGGTTTCCACTTTCGTGCCACCTTCTCCCACAGGTGCAGAAGCTTCCTCGACTAATTTCTTCAAAGGAGTTTGACGAGATATGTTCGGTAACAGTGGCGAGTTCTCCGGTGGCTGTATGACTACAAACACACCCACCAAACACATTAAACAAAACGCCATAGTTTGCGTTTGAGATAAGATACCCATGGAATTGAGATAAATGCCTACACTTCCACCCACAAACGCAATAATGCGTGCGATGTTTCCACGATGACGTTGAAAGGACTTGACAGCTTCTACGTACTGCTTTGGTTCCCAATAGTCAGCTGTAATAGTAAAGTACTTGTCTTCATTAGAGGGAGAAGTGATGGCGGTGACGGTACGACGGATGCGTAGTTCAACACCATTATCCACGGCGTTCTCTGCCAAAGCAATGGTATATTCGTACGGTATCACATTTCCAGCATCCGGCGAATACAAGGCTGCCTTAACATTCGGATCTACATGCGGCTCACGTTGGATAACTTCTGCACGGGACAAAATCCTTAAATTCTGAACTCCATTCGTTTTCCCTCTCTGCAAAAGATTATTCAATTCTTTCACCTCATCATCATTAAACGCCAAGACAAGACTCCCATTGAGTTGATAACCGAAGCGCAATTCCTTATCAAGTTGAGGAAACATCTGATTTCCCTTCCAACAGAACTTGGCACGATTGGTACCGGGCTTATCATCATATCCAGCATGTACGATACCGCTATTACCCTTGGTAGCTCCCTGACTGACATCATCTGCCGCCTAATTCGAATGCACCGCATACCACAAACACAAATTATCATGAATCATGAACGTACGACATGAGATGCATATATTCCATACATATACACATACAATACCCAATGCCTACATATAAACACTCACTAACAGACACTCACACTCACACATATCACATAATACAATAAAAACACTGAACGCACCTCCAACCAAAGCGTCTTCACCCGATACCGACTCAACTCTCTCGCCACCGCCGCACCCACACACCCCGCACCCACAATTACCACATCATACACCCCATTACTA
>Ga0209092_10004689_pt1 | contig 11302 bp, 8 predicted proteins | sample FraStrMetagenome_FD_187446 | JGI IMG/M metagenome (GOLD analysis project Ga0209092, IMG submission 187446) | Marine eukaryotic phytoplankton communities from Arctic Ocean - Fram Strait ARC3M Metagenome (SPAdes) (version 2) | ecosystem: Environmental > Aquatic > Marine > Oceanic | place: Fram... | reverse complement strand
TTTGTCATATCAACATTTATTTTGATGTGATTTCATTAATCTTAAATTATATCTTTAAATTTTAATGAAATAATTTCGACATTTCATAAATTTTATTTCGATTTTTAAAATATTCCGTTTAGAGAGGTAAGGTAACGCTGACGAATGACCCTAGTTATTGAAAAGATAACGGCGTAGGACAAAACAAAGGAAGATTTGATCAATCATCCTAGCTTGGCAGCAGAATAAGGCACTGATAATCTGTTCACAATTTGAACATTCAGGAAAGGCTTGGACGCCACCTTAATAAAATATTAATTACTGCGTAATTATAACGTTCGAATTTATGACCGATAAGGACATACGAACAGGTAGCCACATAACGCGACTTATCAATTCATATGTACGAGGTACACATTTAAAATGCGTTTATTTACAATACTTTATCGTTTGCTTTACTTTTTTGAATTCAAATCAATTGAGAGCAAGATAAAAGAAGAAAGATGACCAATGCAAATGCTTCGATCAATACTCTGAGGCGCTACCTCCAGACTGTTATCGGATTTGGTAATAATAATGAAGGGCTTGTTGCGAAAGCAAATGCTATTATCGCTGAAGATTTGACTGAAATTAATGATTTAGTTGATCTTGCAGAAGGAAAAGATGGCATCAAAACTCTCTGTATGAATGTAAGGAAACCATCTGGACTAATGTCCCAACCAGGTTGGAATGCACCAGATCCAAATCCTTTCAATTTGGAAGCTCCTATGATTGCTCAAAGTGGAACAGCGATTCCTACACTATGTGAACAAAGATTGGCTGCAGCAGCTTATGCATGCAAGATTTATGAATCTATTGGAAGAAGCATTGAAATTCCTATTTTAAACAGGCTACGTCTGAAAGAGTTCCAAAGGCATAAGGAAGCAACTGATAATTATAGTGAATCAGAATCACTACCAGCTCTATCCAAATCGTTTACAAATCAAAAGATTCTTGATCAATTCCCAACCTTTATGAGAGAGATCCTTGGTGTATCAAAAGTCGCTCTATCTTACGTTACTCGCGAAAGTGCTGTAGTGCCAGTGACTCTACCTCAGTTGAAACCGAATAAGCCGTGGTCGATGGAGCATAATTCTATGATGGAAGAGCTAATTGCTTATACTCCACATTCCGGACCGGCCTATGAAGCTGATAATGCAAGGGTGTATAATTTGTTGGTTTCTCATCTCGCAGGAACTACAGCATTAGGATCTACATCACGCTGGCAAAAATCTCGTAATGGTAGAGGTGCATATTTAGACCTCATGATGCATAATATGAGCTCTGCAAAATGGGAGAAAACCATATCTATTGCTGAAAAGGTGTTGAGTGAACGAAAATGGAATGGAAAGAATGCTAGATATCCTCTACGCATCCATTTGGCTCGTCACCGGGAAGCATATAATGACTTAGTCAAAGCTTCGCAACAAATTCAATACTCTCCTCCCAATGAGACTTCGAGAGTTAGATACCTTCTTAGTAGCATCGAAACAGCAGATCCAACTATATGCTCTGCTAAAACTGCAATTCAAGCTGACGAAACCAAGAAGAATGATTTTGAGTCAGCAGCGGACTTTCTACTAGTGACGGCTCCCAATGCTAAAACTCATCACAATGATCATAATATCTCAGGTGCCAGAAATCAAAAGAACAATAATCGTCGATCCAAATTCGTTAGAAGGAATAACAACAGTAATGGCAAAGGTAAAATCAAATCGGGCCCAAAACAGGAGTTGAAATTCGCTACTATACGAAAGGAGAATGGTACAAACTTAGTACTGATGAGCAAAATGAATGCAGAGAAATTCGTCAAGAAGCTTCACTTCAACAGAAAAGGAAAACTGACGATGATGATACTCCATCTGCAAAATAGCAGCTCTGGAAACTAAGATTTCTGAGATGAAAGAACAAATAGTGTCAGCTTTGTCCTCCAGGAATTCAAACCCAACTCCGTCAAATGCATCTAGTGCACCCTTGCCTCCTTCATGTTTAAGACCTCCTGTATTCTCCCAGAGAGAATGAAGGTCAAGCTATATTGGAGCAGTTTCTGAAGGGGGGAATTTAGTATCAAAACAATTTAGTTCCTATTTACTATCGCGTTTTGGTCATATTATTTCAAAAACATGCACCAATGCAGCCTATGATGAAAATGAATGATACTCTACAGTATCGGCAACAGAGCTAGACAGTCATGTTGATTCGCCAGTAGTTGGCAAGTATTCCAAAATTCTAGATCACTCCAATAGACATGTTAATGTCTCAGGCTTTACGAAATCATTGGGTAAATCACTCAGAGTTCCGGTAGTGACAGCTGCAGTAATCTATGATTGTGAATTTACAGGAACTTCCCATGTACTTGTAATTCGTAATGCGCTTTACATTAAAGATATGGAGGTTAATTTAATTCCTCCGATGATGATGCGACTTGCTGGAATCAAGGTTTATGAATGTCCAAAATTATTGTCTGATCAACCATCAATTAATGATCATTGCGCCTACTTCCCTGATCATGTTATTAGAATTTCATTTCTACTAGAAGGGATAGTGTCTTATATACCAACCAGAAAACCAAGTGATAAAGAGTTAAGAAAAGCAGAAGGTGAATACCTACTTCTTACTCCCAACACTCAAGATTGGGACCCTCATACTACCGTATATAGAGATCAAGAGTATTTAATGACAGATTATAATGGACATGTCAAAAGCAATAAATCATTGAAAAAGACTATCATATCATCATTCAAAGCGAACTTTAATATGAATGAATATGAAGTATCAGATATTTATTCTAGTCCAACCTACTTCATCAATGCCGTCTCTGCGCTTCCAATTCATGATTGCCCACAAATGAGCTCATCTTTAGGGGAGCAAATTCATTGTGTAGACGGAGTTTCATCAACAAAGAGAGGAATAAAAGTTGATGAAAGGCTAATGGCGAAGAAATTGAATATTCCACTTGAAATGGCAAGAAAGACTATCCTAGTCACTACTCATTATGCCACCGGATCAGGCAGTAATCCATCTCTTACGCGAAAATATAAAACTAATGATAAGATGCTGCGATATAAAAGGTTGAATATGGTCACATTTATGGACACCATGTTTGCTACATCCAAATCGATGAAATCAACAAGAGGAAATGATACATGCCAGGTGTTTGCCACCGAATTTGGTCATGTTTTTGTAGTTCCAATGAAAGGAAAAGCCGGATTCACTATATCCAGAGCAATCAAACGTTACTTCAAAGAAGTTGGTGTACCTGATTAATTGATATGTGAAAAAGCTAGAGAGCAAGTCAAAGGAGACTCAAGAATTTTATGTAATGAAGCTGCATGCACTGTGGTAGAACTTGAGAAGGGAGTTCCTTCGTCTAATAGGGCTGAAAGAACGATTAAGATACTGAAAGACAAAGTGAAGAGGGACATGCTTGTATCAAATAGTCCTCTAGTCTTTTGTGACTATGCTATTGAGCGTAGAGCTACAATCATCAGTTCTACAGTAAGATCAAATTATTTTTTAAATGGTCAAACCCCTTATTCAAGATTAACCGGAGAACCTACAGATATATCATCAATTATTGAATATGATTGGTATGAATGGGTGATCTATCGAAAGGAAGGTGTTCAGTTTCCATTTCAACATCAGAAAATTGGAAGAGCACTTGGTCCTTCTCAAAATGCTGGAAATGCTATGGCGCAATGGATTCTCACCGGAAGTGGAGAAATTATGCCAATTCAAACACTTCGTTGCATGACTGATGCAGAAAGGAATAACCCATCAATGAAGGATAGAATGAAAGAATTTGATGATCTCTTTCAAAAGCGTTTCGGTAATTCTATTCAGATGGGAGATGATCCAAATTTAGAGTCAAATGATAATAATGACATCATATATGATGAATTATATGAATCATATGATGAAAATGAAAATAAATCATATAATCTTGCCGAAATGGATGAATTCCCTGACTATGAAATTATGATGGACGCAGAAGTGATGCTACCAAAAGATATAGGCCTATATCAATCTGCTAGAGTAATTGGGAGAAGTAAGAATGCGTCAGGCAACTATAAATAAATAAATAACGCATTGATTAATAATTTAACTTGGTAATTATCATCCCAATCCGGTCCTAAACACACAAGTATATGATGTGATGTTTCCGGATGGTGCAGTTATGCAGTACAGTGCCAATTTGATTGCAGAAAATATTATGTCCGAGGTAGATGAAGATGGCCATAGATATCAAATGGTCAAGAATATTGTCAATCATCGCAAAGAAAATAATGCAATTGAAAAATGTGATGGATGGATCATATCCAATAATGGGACCAGGCGACGAAAAATCACCACTAAAGGATGGAGTTTTGAAGTTGAATGGAATGTTGGAACCACATCGTGGGTTACATTGCGTGACATTAAATAGAGTCATCCTATTGAAACTGCTGAATATTGTGAATTCAATCAGTTAACTGATGAGCCGGCGATGGCATGGTGGATTCCTTTCACACTTAAAAAGAAGAAACAAATCATATCCAAAGTTAAGTCAAAGTCAAAGAAGAAAAATCAAAAATATGGCATTAGTATTCCTAGAAGTGTTAAAGAAGCTCGACCAGGTATTCCACATCTTTGCATTTCTAAAGGGCCACCACAATGCCAGGCTGGTCTTTGTTCCATCTTATCCAGTTGTAGATGAGAAGGACTATGCTACGAAAGATTGGTCAGGCTTGTACGGAGAAGAGAAGGAATCTGTTCCTCCAAATGCGCCAAAACCTTTGGGAAAGGAATTCGTAATGAGAGCCTTTGTGGATGCATCTTTCGTAGGATGCAAAATGACAAGAAGGCCCAGAACAGGATTTGTAGTATTCTTGAATTGTGCTCCAATATATTGGATGTCAAAGAAACAAGGATCCTGTGAGATAAACACCTTTGGCTCAGAGTTTGTTGCGATGAGAACATATTGTGAATATGTTAGAGGCATAAGGTATAAATGATGGGAATTTTAGTTTCCCTACCAACCTTAATCTATGGAGATAACCAGAGCGTACTCTGGAATACCACGGTACCAGACTCCACATTAAAGAAGAAATCTTCAGCTTTGGCCTATCATTATTGTAGAGAAGGCACTGCAAGATCGGAATGGATCACGAACTACATATCAACCAATTTGAATCCAAGTGACATCCTCACCAAAACTGTTCATACGCTAAGTGACAGGGCGAGGAAGGTTCGTTCATTGCTATATGATATTTACCCATCAGACAAGGAAAGGGATGCATCGAAAGATGAATCATGTCGAGCCAACGTCAATGTCAAAGCATAGTAATAAGACAAACAATGCGAAAATCAACAAGCCATCCAATCATTTAATCGTCGAAACAATTCCACAGCACGATACACGATGAACTCGAATACAATAGCAGATTATTACGGGAGTGAAGAAAGCTTAAGCTTATCATCATTCCCTAATGAACTTGCCATTATGAATAGAGCGTGCGAAAATCGATGCTATAGAATAGCATCGTGAAGGATAGAAAACTTACCTTTTGAAATTTAATATGCAGAAGGGGAAGTTGGTGTTGAATCACGCAATAAATGCCCAAAATGATGAATGGAGTCCCGCCATATTTTGACGAATTAAATCTGAGGAAAATCTTAGGTAAATTTTTCAAATATCTTGTGTGGTGATAAGAGGAAGATACTTCTTCAAGCTCTATGTATTTATGAGACGAATGTTCCACGAATTACGATGAATATGAATCAATCCAAATTCATCGAGGGGAGTATTTGAACATGCGAAAAAAAAAAATAACCGTTGTAAAAGCTTAACGTTATGTATAACGTCTTAACGGATGTTGTTGTTCACAGAGATAACTTATAATTTTTATTTTAATGATTATGTTACATGGTCTATTCCGAATGAATACGTTTACCTTTTGAACGGTATACTAGAAAATATGTTACATATTAGGACGTAAATATAGTTATGGTGGTCGATATTTTTCATGGTCAAATATAATGCAGTAGAATTAGAAAATGCATAAACAAATATATGGTTCCAATTTACTTAAGTAAAAGTGAACTCACCCAATGCGTTTAGAAAGAATGAATATCTAAGATCAATGATGATGCAAATGTTAGTCTAAATTTATTTATATTGTTCTTTTTTCAACAATAGTAACAACCTTGTTGTACCTGCCAAACTTTCTCCCCAAAAAGTTCCACCCAAACTACCTATTTTAAAGACACCCAAAAAGGAAGATATAAGGAAAAACAAAAGTTTTTTTCCAAAGCCTCATACATCAAAACAAATGCCAATGAAACAGGAAAAGACCCTGTGATTGCTTCAAAAAAAGAAGAAAAAGTGTTATCCGTTAGGAAATTTGATGTAAAAAAAGAAAAAAAGAAACAAAATGTGAAATGCTGAATGTTGTAAAGTCACTCCAAAAATTGGAAGACCTAAACTTCATGTGTGATAATAATTGCCTTGTGTCTACAAGAAGGAAGATGTCATGGTTCTCAATGTCAGGACGAGCGAGAAGCTGAAAGAGGAAACGGATTCAACACTGCGGAGGATTGAAACAAGACATGAAGTGATGAAAAGATGCGTGAAAGAAACCAGCCCAAATAGATCAAGTGCATGACAGAGGAAATGGAACTTACTGATATGAAAAATGTTAACAAGGTTGATAATGCCTGTTTTTTTGGGCCTGAGTCAGTATTGTGCCCCAAGCACATTATAAATAATCTATTCCTGCTTCAATTTAAAGTTCATCTTGAATCACAACTGGAAGTTGAACATCTGCTTGAGGGTCAATATTTATCTAAAACTCTATACATCCAACTATGTATTGTAGAAGTCGAAGGCCCAAACTTCAGAGCATCTTGATGATCTTTACGACTTCCAGACGTCATAAGGATGTGTTTCTTGGTCTCCTACAAGATTCTGATATAATGAAGGCGTAAATGCAAGACGTGAGTATAATGGCAGGTAGAATGCCCCAGCCCATGAAACATCATGCATCCAGGCGGAAAGGCAAGTACTCCAAAGACATCAAGAAAACCAATTGCCATACGCAGCAGTACTATGCACTTGATAATATATTGATTAAATGAATTAAATCATTAATTACGTATCATAAATATTTATAAATAAAATTAAATACATCCTCATAAACAGTTAATATGTGGTAATCATATCACCAGTGTCACTATTATAACTTGTGTGTAAACGTGTGTAGTGGAAAATTCTAAGAATACGGCTGTGGAACATACATCGTAGTGTGTAGAAGATAAACTTTGGGAGCAATTGGGTATTCGGCTGTGGGCCCCCCTGACCAGGGCGGGTGCAATGCCCCTTCCATGAAATGGTTATATTACTGAATGGTCCTTATTTTCCCCCTTTTTTTTAAGGTAGGATTCTACACAAAATGAGTATGTTGATGGTTGGAGCACATGGTATCATTTTCTAACATTGATATATATACAGCTTTGAATAAAAATTGTTCCTAATAGGGTGAAATGGTTTTTTAAATAGAATATTATCCTATCTAATCATCTGTTTTAGTTAGATGTAAATGTACCAACTACTTAAATTTATATAAAGCAATTTAGCATTTCTTTCGATGACACGATTACTATAAATCAAAAATATCTCTTCTTTAAACACAAACAAGATTATACTAAGCAAATCTACTTCTACCGTAGCTCAGAAAACAGTGTATGCGATAATCTTTCAGCTTTTCAGTAACTGCAAATCATTGAGGTACGTATCACTAGGTAAGTCCATGATATGTCTTCATTAATTAATTTCAATGGCCGGCGTACGGGGTCACGTATCGCAGCAAATGTGCTACGGGGTCCCCTTATTGGACCCGGGTCCTCTCAGCTCCGAGTATATCTAAAGCCTCGTGCCTTGATGACCCAACTGTACATATAAAAACTGGCTGTTCCTGATATCCTCGAATAAGGTGAGACGGTTGACGGAACAGTTAGCAGCTTTTAAGCAATATGTACGGAAGGAGACTGTGAGCTGATGACCTGAAAGATGTGTTCATGGGCACTGTCATAGGTACAAAGCCATGTTCCTCTATAAACAACACAGACACACACACACACACACGCACATATCTGGTATACATTAAACGACTTCATATATGTAAACAGGCTTATAATTACCTGATTCAATCAATTTCACAATCAACGTAAAAATACTCTATACAATCATAACCTCCGGAAAATAACGATATATTATTGTACTTAATTATAAGTAGAACTTTACAGGAAATAATGACAATATAATAAATAATGACAATATAATAAAAACATGACTTGGTATTCAAAATTTACACTTCTACCAGAAACTGGCCTATACTCGTTTTATATGGGGGTCCACAGCCGTATTAGACACTTGCACTGTACACTCTACTCACAATATCTAATAGTGACACTGGTGATAAAATAATTGGTTATACAATTTTCAAATACATTATAGGAATCAATGCAATTCTTTTAAGAATATAACTTAAGATTTTATTTGTTTAAACAACCCTTATTTTATTTAAACTTAACAAGTTTTTTATGTTGAAAATTTCATTGTGCGTAAGAAGTATCAATATCAACACGCAATAAATTAATACATCTGATTGCATCTACCTAAAAAATATAGTTACATGAAAAAAATTGTTTACCAGACAATTTGGCCCTATTAGGGAAATACATGTAGTGACTCATAGATGATATTAAATCAATTGAAAATACAATCATCAAAGCCTTCCTCTTCACAAGGAACTCAGCTGCCAAAGCAAAGCTTGCAGCTGTTAAATATGCATTAAGTAACATCCAAAAGATGCCTGTCATCTACAAATGACAGCCCCTTGTTGGACATATGAAATAAGAGACCATCTGTCATCTGTCTAGGCCAAAGATGGTAGATGTCTTTGCTGTGGAAACTGTGTGGTTTCCAATATATACTGTATGTTAACTTATGAATTAAAATTGTCATTTAAAATAAGCTCATAATTATCATCATTTCAACTTTTGTATTACTTTATCTAATCAATATTCTGTGTATAAGGCACTTTCAACTTTGTGTTAGTTTATTCTAGTTCAAGTCTGTGCATAAGGCACATAATCCAAATATATAGCTTTTCAGTAAAACAAATACTGATTGATACGTAGAGGACAAATTTCATACCACAAAACTCCGAAACCGAGCTGTGTGGTCTCTCTCAACAAAAATTATTGTGTCTTTGTACACTCCTTTTGTTTTGATGATTATTCCAAGTGCCTTATGCACAGACTATCTAGAATTAAAAGATGGTTGAAAGATAATTATCAGTTTAGTTTTAACATTTATTACTTTGATCAGAATTTACACATATGTCTCATACCAGACGTATATCGAAACCCACTTGGTTTCAACGGCGAGATCTTTTCACATCTGTTGGTCAGACAGCTGTTCAAAGAATTCTCATCGCATGTCCAAAGGAGACATCACTCGCATGGGGATATGGATCCCCACTGGATGCTACTCAATGCATGCGTGGCAGTTCATGTTCTTTGACATTGAATTGGCTTCCTTGTGTTGAAGAAGACTTGTTTGTTTTTGTTTTTGTTTTTGTTTTTATTGTTTTACGTAGTAACAAGCAGGTACATGCTGCTCTGTATCTTAACTAAATATTCCAATGTTATTTAATTATTCTAATCAAATAAATCATTGATATTCATTTTGTTTAAGCAAGTTTATCTAAATCTTAGATAAATTTAGCTAATGCATATGCTATATATTGCGCAAGGTAGATGAATTGAGTGATGCAAATGCAATATATAGCATATGCTTCAGCTAAATTTATCTAAGATCTAGATGAAATCACTTCAACTAAATAAATATCATTGATGTGTTCAGTTAAGCTAAATCAATAGCAATGATATATTTAGTTAATATACAGAGCAGCATGTACCTGCTTGTTACTACGTAAAACAATAAAAACAAAAACAAATACAAAAACAAAAACAAAAACAAAAACAAACAAGTCTTCTTTAACACAAGGAAGCCAGTTCAATGTCAAAGAACATGAACTGCCACGCATGCATTGAGTAGCATCCAGTGGAGATCCATATCATCATGTGAGTGATGTCTCCTTTGGACATGTGATGAGAATTCTTTGAACAGCTGTCTGGCCAACAGATGTGCAAAGTTCTGGTAGTTGAAACCAAGTGGGTTTCGATATACATCCAGTATGGAATGTATGTGTAAAATGTGACTAAATCATAAATGTAAAATAAACTCACAATTATCATAAGCAACTTTTATCTACCTTAATTCTAGATAGTCTGTGCATAAGAAGGCACAAAGTAAAGAAGAAACATATTTTCTACAATATACAATCTTGATGAAAAATATGTTGCATCATCTTTAACCATTAGCAGGTTCAAAATAATCAAAGAAATATTTCTTTTCTTAATAGTTCATCAAAGAGTATCATTTATTTCAAGAAATATTTGAAGTTACATTTTGTTTCTTAAAAAATGATCCTGAAAAAAATTCATATTAAAAACAGAAATTTATGTTAGTTGAAATAAATAATGTTATAAGGTTTTTGTGAAGACCAATTTCATCCAATTTGTGAAATCATCATGAAACGTCTTGGTTAAGTGACCTTTGATACAACTCAGGAAAGTAGGGTGTGATTTTTTCTAATTTTCAATTGGGCATACGGTCCCAATAATTATACCTAGTCGAAGTCATCCGTTCCCGGTCATTCTTATTCCTTTACAAAAAATGATCTTTATTGATTTCGTGCATCATCATTGAGTCGGAATGCAAGATACACATGATTATACATAGGAAATCTATATCGTAATCTATGTGAGCAGAAATTTCAATCTTGCCAAATTCAAATGATTAAGAGGTTTTATCATCAGATGGATCTGAGAGAACTAAACATTTTTTTGATAGACGTATGTAGTAGTTTAGTGGCAAAGAATTTCTCTAAGTATTCAAAATAATATAATTTCCTCTTACGTGGATTCATAAGTAGACAAGGTTACATATACCCAAACAAAATTGTTTATAAGCAAGAACATAATAAGTTGTCTTCGCACCACTTAATAATTTTTCGCGATTTTGTGTTACACAATTATCATGTGTTTGACAAATCACAACACAATGCGACTGCTTCTTATTTTTATTGGTACTCTATCCCTATCTAGCGGCCAAAAAACTCATGCAGGACCATGTAGACCAGGAGAAAACGACTCACTTCGAAAAAATAAACTTCCT
>Ga0209092_10004688_pt1 | contig 11302 bp, 12 predicted proteins | sample FraStrMetagenome_FD_187446 | JGI IMG/M metagenome (GOLD analysis project Ga0209092, IMG submission 187446) | Marine eukaryotic phytoplankton communities from Arctic Ocean - Fram Strait ARC3M Metagenome (SPAdes) (version 2) | ecosystem: Environmental > Aquatic > Marine > Oceanic | place: Fram... | reverse complement strand
TCGCCGAATTGGAAACCTTCATTTTTGTAGTTTTGGTCGGGAAAGCAACTCTTACCTGGAACTTGTGCCTGAACTGCAGCTTCAAACGTTTCCAAGTCAATCTCAGAAATGAATTGACCATATTCGCTGTTTTCAAGCTGAGTCGCCAAATCTTCATTGACTTGACGTCGATTTCTTCGAAGCACATCGGATAGCTCGCTTCCTGCTGATGAGACTCCGCTCGTCAAACCACTAGACCGAAAAATCATTAATTTATAAAAAAAATACTTTTGTCTATTTTCATAAGCTCGTTAAAAGTGTAAAATAATTCTTAGACTCCTTACCTGAGTGAATCATCAAGCATTCCACGAACAGTTGGATCGAAAATCAGGACGAGCATTGCAATCGAAATTCCCATGACAATAAAATATAAAATCGAAGAAATCACGGTCAAAAGAGCGCTCAAGCATTTGCAGCAGCTGCTGTTCATTTTGATTGACATAAAAACAGAGAAAGACGCTAAAAGTCCGATTGCGAGTGGGATGATTCCGACGAGCTTAGCATAAATATAAAATTAAGTCTGTTTTATCGGCCTTACGGTTATGACTAAAATCATTAGATCTGCCAGCTCTTCTGTATTTCTTCCGAGCAATATGCCGCCATCAGTATCCAAAAACTCGGCAAGAGAGTCAATACTTAAATTTTGTTTTCGGTTAACCCTTGCGGGGAAAGTGACCAGTTAATTTTGCACTTCTGTCCTAATAAAAAACGTAGAAAAAGTACCTCAGATCGATTTTTATTCCACCAAAATCGAAGATGTAAGAGAAGTCTCTGATTGTATCCGGAAGTTTCGCTCCGAGAAACCAGCCAAGGACAGCAAGACAAACAACGTGTATGAAAACTACAAATCCGCTTTTTCATGCTTTTGTAAAAATCATTCAATTTTACAAAATCGAGACTTCTTTCGAAATACTCGCTACACTGATGTTTTTCCTTTGAAGCATTTCCTGACAGCGAAGCCAACCTTTCTATTTGAGCACATGCTTGCCTTTCTCTTCCCAACTTTGGAAGGGCTTTTCACTTGAATAGAATGCCTCAAAAAGTTGGTTTAAGCCAAGTGGAATTACCTCGAGTGACGTTTTTAACACTAAAGTACGCTGCTGCTTCTCGTAAGATTCAGCGTGTGTTTTAAATGCTCTTGTAAGAGACAACAATAGTAAGTTAATGCTGCCTTTTATGAAAGTTTCTCGTTCTCTTCAGAAGAGCGCCGCCAAGAAAATTTCTAATGGTAACTACAAAACGGCTCGTTAACTTTACTCTTTTCTCTTGTTTATTTCATCAATAAAAAAAAGTACAATTCAATTCAGAAAAAAATAAAAAAACTAATGCTGCTGATGGACAAGAAAGCCAGTAAATTTAGCTGAGTTGTAATCAGCTCTGAATTCAATATCCACATTTGAGCAGAAAACGTCGATTACATCGCCAACTTGAAGATTCATCAACGCGTGCATTGTTACAGCGGATTCAAGACCTAGACGAGATTTGACACGAGTGACATTTTAATTGAATCTACCTTGATTATAGTCCTTTTGAACCGATGCCATATATGCTCCATTTTTGCGAAGATGAACGTACCAAATTTTCTTTGTGACGCCAAACGAAATTGCGACGAAATACATTCCAGGAATCTGCGCAACAAACTCGCCTTTGTTTTTGTCATAGGCTCCGTCTAGGAATATTGATGAGAATAATTTTACGATTAGATTTCGCAATTATCCTCCTATAAGCTTCCTGAGTAGGAAAATGATTACTTGTTGTGTCCAAAAGCTGTTTTCCGAAGACAATAACACCGTGACGGCCGATCCACTTTTCAGCTCTTGAATATTCCCAGCCGACTTTTTCATTTAACTTTCGAACACTTTCGGATATCTTATCCTGAAAATTGATCAAGCTGGCGATCGCTTAAAAATATTTAAAAACCAATTTTTGAGATAACTGTTTTTACCAGTCATGTTCATCTGATTCAAATTTTCAGAAACATGAGCGACTTCTTTTTCAAGAGTTGTCACTCGAAGCTGAGACGAGAACGCGGAAATGACCTTGTCCTCTACGATTGAGATTCTGGAAGTTATTGCGTCAAGGTCCGAGCTTCTGGATAAAACTGCGGTCGAGAGCTCTTCGATTTTCTTTTCCGATTTTTGGTTCTCCTGAATCCGCTCAATTGTACTTTCAAGCTGGGTAATCTTCACCAGGACGTGATGGAGTAGAAGTTGGTCGATATCTTTTGTGCTAGAAAATTTATTATAGCAACGTTGATTTGTTTCTAAAACAAAATAAATCATGCTACGATTTCTACCTCGGTGAAAGTCCAAGAGGGCTGTTTTCAACAATATCGCATAACATGCATTGATTTCCAAAGCAAAGTCCTATCAAATTAAAAATAAAAATCATTCTCTTTTCTGACTTGAAACTACAAAATGAACCCTTTATATTTCTGCAAAAAGAGAACCCCTGGAAAGAAATATTTATTTTGCCATAAAAACTGTTGGATGCAACGATAGAAGTTTTTTTTATGATGCATTGATTTATTGAGATCGCCCTATCGCGGAAGTTGAAAAGCTGAACTTTTTTTACAAGCACTAAAAGTTAACCGAGTTTTTGGCTGTTCATCGATTGATCTATTTTCACCGCTTGAATGTATCCGGCTTCGAGCTCTGCTTTCTTGACTTGCCAGTGGTCCACCAAAACAATATCTGTACACTAAGTACAGTTGCAGTTGCGAAATATATTTTTTTAATATTCTTACCTTCAAGAAGAGCGTATCCGATAACGGTCAAGGAAAATATCGTATAGCAAATAACAAGAGTTAAAAATGGTATATCAGAATTTTCGTTTGTCTCTTTTTCAAATTCGAGTGCCGACTTGGTACTGTTTTGCGCTGCCATTTCAGGAATAATTTTACTTCCTATTATCGCAACAAAAAACGCAACAAAAGCAAGAGTAATAATACACTCTTTTCTGAAATTGGTTTACTCGCCTTTCACTCGTTCGAAAAAGTCTTTGGTAAACCGATTTACTAAGAAAAAATCCATAGCATTTGTAGACTTTTGTGACGACCTCTCTTTTCATCTTCTTTCTTTCTGTGTCATCGTGGTTTGTGCGGCTTTTGCAGGGGAGTTAATTGCCTTTGGAAAATGTTAGTTAATTTAGCCAAAGATGATCAAAAAGGGTTTAATTGAGCTTTTTTCTGGATGAAAACATTTTCAAATCAATATTTAAAGATAAATTGCAGAATCGCCGGCGTTTTTCAAGGCATAAGAGACTACTGAATAAAATAAATTCTTGAAGTTTTGAAAAAGATAATCAATTTGCTATTCAGAGCTAATTATAATATCTCGCGAAACAGCTGTTTATCATCGAATTAAACACGAGTCAATTGCGTGTCCAGCTAAATATAAGCTCGGAAATCAGAGGTTCAATCCGCTTCGTCTTAGTTTTAGACTTCCAGCTAACTCTAATATGAAGCAACTGACTGATACACGCACGAGAGATTCAGAGTTTCACTCTTGCGTTTCAAGTGGCGTTTTCTAACAAAATTTTTCTTATTCAGAAATCAGCACTGGAACAACATGTGAGCTCTCAAATGTTCACCAAAGCGTGAGAGTCGAGCAGAGCAATGGAAAAAAGGGTTCCACGAAGTTTTCTTTCTCTTGTAGCTCTGGCGTCAGTCCCAACATCGACGAAGTAAGCTGCTACAACGATGGAAAATTCTACAAGTCAAAGTCCGACAAGAAGAAAAATCGCCCGTTCGACACTGCGACAGAAATCACTTGCCAAGGTTCTTTACAAGAAAGCTCAGGGCTTTACATAACCTTGTATTTTAGGCGGCGGAAGCTCTGTTCTTGAACAAAAGTGCGACGAAGCATTTACAAAATTTTTCGAAGATAAAAACGTCGATGATAAAATTCAAGTGCCAAGCGGATTGAAACAAACCTCAAACGGAATCGAGCTGGACTTTTTTTGCGTTTCGTCCACCAAAATGCTTACGGTAAATTGCAAGCTTAAAAAAAGCGCTAACAGAATTTCAGGCAAATTGTAAAGAAGGAAAGAAAGGAAAAGTGAATGTCGAGCTACTCGGCGGAAAATCAACAAAGAAAGCCTTCAAAAAATGCTAAACGTGATCTTCCTCTTTTTTTTCAATAAATTTTAGCGTTGCAAAACTGTTTTATGGAAATTTTAAAATGCAAAAGAATGGCCAGTACGGGGATCGAACCCGCGACATTCGCGTTATTAGCACGACGCTCTAACCAACTGAGCTAACCGGCCATGCTCGACAGTTCAAGCTTATGAATTATATTTAGGTGAAGAGGAGAATAAATGACGTTTTTTTCTGACGGTTTTTCTGCACTAATTTTACTCTGAATGAACAAGCTCATCAAGTGCTTCAATTTGACTATTCATGTCGAAGGCTTTTGACCAACTTTGTAAGCAATTTCGGGACACGGGAAGCGCGCCACTTAAGACTCTAAAGTTTAGAGCATAACTTTCGATATAAAACTTGTAGAAATGTTCTGAGGACCATTTTGATAAAAAGTTTACTTGGTCTTCCCCCTCATTTTAAAATGCAATTTTAAAAAATATTTTTATTGAAAAACATTATTATTTAATTTTTGCGTTATTTTTAGTGGTTGTCATCTGAGGTCATGTGACCCCGGATTCCGGGAATAATAGTTTTTATACATTTATTATTCCGCAAGTCATCACTGGATCTTAACTTAAAATTGACGAGTAGCTCTCCTGGGTCTAATTAATTGAGAGGCACTTCTTCTCCATCAGACTTATCTCTCGCTTAGTTCTTCGAAAATGAAAGCCACAAGTTTCCTACTTTTGTTCTTTATCCAAGAGAAGTCTCTTATAAACAAGCTTTTGAAGATCGATCAATTTTAAAAGACTTCCGAAGTCAACGCAGGAAAGGACTCGATCAGAAACATTGACCATGTGGTGAGTCAAGTGTTGCAACAACAAAACACAAAGTGCGACAACGATGTGTGCAATAAATGCTTCAAGTATGCCTACTCATCAATCCCGGAGACAACAAGGTCAATTTAATATGCCTTTTTTGATTCTGATGATGGTCTTTAGCGAGCTCGAGACGAAGATGAAATGCAAGCGTATCTATCAACTACGCCAATGCTGCAGTCATTACATCATTGCAGAAATAATCAATAACGTGAGAGCTTCATTGAGACGTTAAATTGATAAAAAATTCCAAAATTAAGAAAACTGAATATTCAACTGATGCTCTAATGGGAAAATTTGCGAGATCAGTTCCAGGCGAAGAAGAAGAATGCGAACTTCTACATGAATTGAAGGAGATTACAAAAGTGTAAGTTTTATATTTTTGATACAATTGTAAAATTATATATTAGGTCTGTTGAATATCGGGTCATAGGATTTCGGTTGATGTCACTTTCGATACATCAGTGGCGACTTGAGTTGAACACTCGTTCGTCGTTTTCACGTGGAGTTCAACGATCGACTGTTCCGCGAAAGCTGTGGCTGAGAGTGAACCTAGAATCCCTAGTAATTAATGTTAGCCATTCAAACTAAAATTCGTAAATTTTAGTTAAATTTCACAATAATCTGGACAATTACTTGATCAAACTAACCTAGTCTAGAATTCGAGTTTTCTTGAGTAGAATGAAAATGTCTCTGAGCCCAGACTTCGATTCTCTTAACAGCAAAGCATGACATGAAAAAAACTGATAACACTATGACCGTCAAGATCAAATACGGCAGCATGAGCTGTCTTCAAGCTCATCTGGTCAGTTTGTACTTATTGGATACGCTCGCTTGGCCTTTGAGCGCGCGAGAGTCTAGTTCAATCTATTACAAGGGATGAATATTTTACTCGCAATAACTCGCTAACGGAATAGCGCTCAATGCTGCCGTCATATTTGAAAGTATTCTATTGTCAGCATAAATAATTAAGCTTATCTCATCAACCCACTGTAAGACGATTCTGACGAGTTCAAATTGAAACTTTCGAACCTTTTATCTGACCATGTACAAGGGAGGGTATGAAGGTAAACTATTTAAGAGTATTTTTTTTTCAAAGATTGGACTTTTATATCACATTTGAGATTTTTGCAGTCATCTTGAAGCCGAACACACATGGACATATTTAATAGGTAGACTAGCTTTGCACGAGAATCTGACTTCGATGATCTGTGGTATACTAACGTCAAGTTCTTAAGTGCTTTTGGGCTTTCCTGTCATCATAGTAGGCCCTTTAATATGCATGGGAGCTGCCTCAGTTTTGAATGACCTTTGTGACAAGTGGGAACTCGAGCAAGCTGAACGGGTGAGCACCAAGAAGCACAAGAAACAAGCAATTTATGCCCTGCACAATGCGCTGATGGGTGATATTGCCTGATAATAAATATGAATCAATAAATGCGTTCTGTCAAAAATAAAGTAATGACACAACACGTTGAAAACTTTTTTCCTATGCGTGTAATTTACGATTAATTACAGTGGCAGTCATGAATTATGCACTCATGAGAGTGAATCTCCTCCGCCCGGAAGAGAATGCATTGAAGGAAGCCAGAATATGAATAATAAATTAAATAAAAACTTTCCGGGAGGTAGAGTCAATAAATAACAGGTGGTCAGGTGGCAAAGGATTGAAGTTTTTCATTCAGAGAACATTCTTTTATCATTTCAATTTCAAAATAAATACAAATAAATTAATCTAAAGCTCAACGTTGAAAGCAAGGCCGATCTTTGGTGCCTTTGGAGCGTCTGAGACTTCGTAGGCAAGAGACAATTCTAGTGTAAGAGGCGATGCATCTTCCGGTTTGCCAGATGACTTGAACATCATGTTGTCAGTAAGTGTTGCTATAAACATTCTTATTTTCTAGAATTTCTCTTGGTATTTACCTTTTATCGAGCTCGGGATAACCTCACCAGGCTTGCCTTCGAGACCAACCTTGATACCAGATTTGTTGTTGAAAAACTTTGTATGCCAGGCGACGGAGTAATTCATCTAAAATTTGTCAAACGCACGTCATGAATAATTGCATACAAGATGTGCTGCGTAGTCATACTCGCAATTGAGCAAGTATCCGTGTCTTTCAGAATTTGCCCACTGATTGAGCTCCATTCGTTCAGCCCTAGCATTTTTTAACTAGAATAGATAAGTAAAATGACGTACTTTGGAACTTCTTTCAAATAGTGAGGTGACTTGATGGCTTGGGACAGGGACATTCCGTCACCAGCAGGCGATGACGAAATTGTGATTTTTGCCTTATTTTCGGCGCGGCTCCATCGCAAAGCAATTGAATCATTTGTATCGAATGCATGGCACTGCTGATATGGACTTGGCATCTTTTGGAATATTATGTATGGTGAGGTACCAAGCGCAGCTCCAGCAGCAGCCTTTTATGACAATAAATGAATCCCGAAAATTAAAATAGAATTACCGTAAGAGGGCCAGTAAGGTAGCTCATCTTGTTGCCATCATTTGCAGGAATTTGTGTGCCCATAGATCCGCCAACATGAACGTTCATTCCACGGAAACTTCCGACATTGGCGACAGCTTCGATCTCAGCCATGCATTGTCCGCTGTAAATACCACTAATTCCGCCTGGAGCTTGTAGAGTTGTGTTCACTAAAATCGTAAATAAAACTTTGTTATCAGAAAACAACCAACTTTTCATATTAAGAGGACCCTTTTGGATGGTTTGTTTGTGAGCAAGAACCATGACCTTCCACTGGTTATAATTAGCTTGATTCATGAATACGGTCTGTGAGTTTCGCCCGTGTGTAACTAGCTGCATGCCTCCAAGATCGCCCTAATTATCTTTTAAACATGAAAGCAGAGTGAACAAGACCTTGATCATCTCCGAGTAGTTGAATGGACCGATCATAAGTTGCATGTTAGGAGCAAGCTGGCCCTCATAATTAACGAAATCGTTTCCCATCCAGCTCAATGTTTTCTTAAAATAGAAATTAATGCACAGATTAATTAGTTTTCGAAACCTCAAATTTGAGCCCGGGAACGCCAAACATGGGCATTCCATTTCCATATTGGAAGTTGGTTGAAGCTCCAATCCGATCGTTGAGCTGGCAGTTGACACCCATCTTCAACCCGTCAATTGTCTGTGGCTCCATCATCGAGTTTGATTGATCCAAATCCTTGAGCAGAACAGCTGGCGGATTCATCTACAGTACAACAGTAATTGACTATTTATGAATATAAATCTTACAGGAGCAGTTGGCGGCTTCGGCTGACTAACTGGGGGCGAGCAATGTCCAGCAAGGACTGGGTCATAAATGTTCAAAACACGATCAAGCAGACCAGTCAGCTTTCTGGCAGTAGGCAGGACTGTGAAGATCGTCTCTGCAATTGGAGAAGGTCCTCCTCCTTCGTATTCCGCCATTCTAAAACAATTTTTTTTTACATCAAAATATTTTTACGCATTAATTTCTCGTGAAAAGGCGTGGCGGAGAATCGAAATTTATTGCCTCGGTTTAGGGCGGGGAAAAATTTTAGCCTTCTTAGCAAGATAGATTATTTTTTCAACTAGACAAAAAGAAAATACTCTTTATTTCTAAGAGAATGATCGAGCTTAACGGTGTAACTCTCAAAAGTGAGACCGTTTTAAAACTGCAGGTATGGAAAGTGATCTATAATATTCGAATAACAGAGAATAGAATTTCAACGAGAAGGTAGAACTTTCTGCGGATGCGTGGAAACGGATCGACGAGTCACGAGCTGTTGTCGACGAAATCTTGACTTCTGGACGCACAAAATACGCGGTGAATACTGGAATTGGTACTCAGCTTGGAAATGTCGTGATTTCCGAAGATAACCTCATTGAACTAAACGAAAACCTGATCCGTTCACACTGCGTTGGAACAGGAAACCCAATATCTGCGGCGCGCACGCGATCATTGATGGCCGTGCGTTTGAACTACTTTGCTGATGGATATTCTGGTGTCAGTAGAAAAACAGTAGAGTCACTTCTCGGCGCTCTTAATAAAAACTGTCTCCCAGTCGTTCCTGAACGAGGCTCAGTCGGGGCTCACGACTTGGCGCAACTCTCCCACATGACTCTTGGTCTCCTTGGCGAAGGACAGATGTGGACTGGAGACAATTTTTCGGATAAGTGCGATGCAAGGAAGGTTCTTGATGAAAACCAGCAGGAGAAACTGAAGTTGCAGCCAAAAGACGCGATTTCAATGATCTCAGGCAACGCCTTCGCGGCAGCTCTTGGAGCGGAGGCTGCTCATAAAGCCAACATGATCGTTAACGTCGCTGATATTGGTAAGTCGTTAAATATTGGCAAAAGATGAACTTGGTATTTTATTGACATTATATAACTCGGTTCTTATAGTCGCTGCAATGACGATTGAAGGATTGGTTGGAACAACAGATGCATTCGATCCAGATATTCACAATGCACGACCCCACAAAGGCCAGATCATTGTCGCTCGGAAAATTCGATCGCTTCTGAATAACCGGCACCAAAAGTCCGCTATCGGCCAGTCTTGGGCAGTAACTCGTGTTCAGGTACAATCTTTTCTTTTATTCCAGAGACCACCTTTCAATTTTTAAAGGATCCATACACACTGCGATGCATCCCTCAAGTTCACGGAGCCAGCCATGACGTTGTCGAGTTCGCCACAGAGCTGATCGAAAATGAGCTCGACAGCTCACAGGACAATCCGATGGTGCTTATCGATCAGAATACGACAACAACTTGTGGCAATTTTCACGGAGCGTACATTTCAAAAGCTCTCGATTATTTGGCCATCGGTGTGCATGAGATCGGAAACATGGGCGAGCGACGAATTGAGCGTCTTCTTAATCCAGCTTGCTCTGAGCTGCCTGCTTTTTTGACACCAACAGGTGCTGGTAAAACTTTGATTTAAATCGAGCAATTTTTAGGTGGCATTAACTCCGGCTTTATGATCGGACAAGTCACAGCTTCGGCACTCGTATCAGAAAACAAAACGCTCTGCCATCCCGCTTCTGTTGATACAATCGCGACATGTGCTGGTTATGAAGATCACGTGAGCATGAGCGGCTGGGCAGCGCGAAAAGCCCTCACGGTTGTTGAAAATGTAGAGCGAGTTCTGGTAAGAAACGCATTTCTCAAGTTACAGTAAAAATTCGTGCTAAGGCGATTGAACTTCTTTGCGCATGTCAAGCTGTTGATCTTCGGCGACCTTTGACATCAACTCCGATTTTGGAGAAAGTTCACGCCTGCGTGCGAAGCAGCGCGCAATTCATGACAACGGACAGAGTTCTTTCAACTGATATTGAAGCCGTCGCGCTCAAAATTTCAGACGGAACAATTTGGAATATCGTAAAAGATCATATCGAGGCACACATTGACTGAAGAAAAGAGATTTATTATAAATAAACATTTCACATCAATTGAAGCTGACAATAAGCTGTTGTATGAATAGTAAAAATTTGTCGTTATTTTTGACAAATGTAAAGGGCAGGAATAAATGAGTCCATCGGTGATCTGGTCGGTAAAGAGTAGCTCAGGAGTTGAGGATATTACAACCTGGAGTTGATTTCGAACGTAAGCTTTACCGTCTAATAAAATTGAAACCCTGATTTTTACTATTTTCGTGTACCTTTCCCGAGAACGACGCCTCTCTCGACTTCTATCTCGACGTCGTTCACGCTTTTCTCCTCTATCGTCTCCTCGGTCACGTCTTTCGCTTCGATCGCTCCGGATGCTTCTCGGCTCGCTTCTGTGGCTGCTGCTTCGACTGCTTCTGTCTCTATCGGGACGCCCAGCGAATTCTGGGCAATCGTTTGACTTGTCCTGAAAGAATAAAAGCAAAAAAACAAGCAGGAACTAACAGGACGTTTCTTAAACTCAGGGCAATCGTCATCAGCGGGACGATCACGGCCTCCACCTCCAGCAAATCCACGACGAGGGCTTCTGCTCCGACTTCTTCTTCGTCTGTCCCGATCACGTCGGTCGCGATCTCGGCCTCCGCCTCGTCCTCCGAATCTATCATCTTTTATCATCGGCTTCGTAGACGGTTGGCCGTCTTCATCTAGCTCTGCGAACTAGATGTGTATTCAACTTTTATTTTATAATTTCAACCGTACTCTTGGTGGGGAAATTCTTTCTCCTTGAGCCGCTCTTGAAAGTCTTTTCTGCTCAAGAGCAAGTTCTTTTTTAAGCATTTCGATTTCCATGTTAGTCGCGTAAACTCCTGTTGCCATCGTATCTTTTGCTATTTTTGTTTGTTTAATTTTTCTGTATAAACTGACATTAAATTACATTTT
>Ga0209092_10004687_pt1 | contig 11306 bp, 7 predicted proteins | sample FraStrMetagenome_FD_187446 | JGI IMG/M metagenome (GOLD analysis project Ga0209092, IMG submission 187446) | Marine eukaryotic phytoplankton communities from Arctic Ocean - Fram Strait ARC3M Metagenome (SPAdes) (version 2) | ecosystem: Environmental > Aquatic > Marine > Oceanic | place: Fram... | reverse complement strand
CAAGAGACCAATGATAGACTCAAAGTGATCTAAGCAAGTCCCAACCTTTTTGACTAAATGACTCTTTGTCGCAGATATCAACAAGGCTCAAAGCCAAAATGGGTAAGGAAGGAGTAGTTATTTCTCGAAACGACGTGCCGTGTTTTATTCTAACCTCTACTTTTTCAATCACTTCTACCTCTGATTGCCTCAAACAATTAGTGATGATAGGCTTACATCTGCACAAAAACTGAAGTGGTCTAACAGGTTCTTTTGATTCTTTGCAATGTTTATAAAGTAAGTACTCAGCTTTTTCTTCAATCGATAGAAACTCAAACGCCTTCATCAATTTTCTCGGGCGTTTTCTGCCCATTATTTCGACAGAATTTATGTTTTCTGTTGAAGACTTTAGATTCATGCTGAGACTTTCACTAATTACACTAGAAATAGGGGACTTTAGAGGTATAGACCTATTAAAGATGACTCCTCCTTCAATATTCCAAGCTCCTTTTTCTATCTCGTCTATATTTAATTCTTTCCCGAGAAGCAATAACGCGGCCTCTCCATCTGCATATAATTTTGCTTGACCATCGCCATTGAGTACTCCACTGCACTCCCACCTTATAGCAGCAAATTCCGTTGGACATCCGTTTGGGCAGCAAAGAATGGGATTCTCTTTTGAACTTTTTTCTTCGTTTGAGATTTCTATTTTAATTTTTTTGTTTTTATGTCTTGAATAACTATTATGAATTTCGGAACCAGTTGGTACACAAGAAGTACTGGTGCTATAAAGGGTACGAGGAAGCGGTAAAGGTTGATGCCAATATGAAATTTCTTGCCTATTTCTGTCACTATACTGTACAGATTCTAATCGTCTCAACGACAAAGATGGTTTATTAGTCTTTTTATCCATTTTTCTCTTTACTAGAAATTTGAGGCACTTTGTGCACTGGGCGCGAGCACGACAGTATCCGATACAAATTAAACGTGAACCGACGATACGACGTACCAGCGAGGGAGCCAAATTCGAATTAGATTCATTGCACAAATCTTGACACAATTTCATTTGGAGGTCTTGTATGGTGACTTTTGGAACTCCGGACCAGTAAGAGGAGAGGTTATGACTTCTTTTACCAATGATGTTGCTAGAAGACGTTTTGCTGGGACCCGGCAGTCTATGAGGTATCCGTGGAAGTATGTTCATGAAACTTTCCATATCGAGATCGTCGTTCGTTTGATGAAATGAATCTGTATTATTTAAATTATGTGTGATAAATGGCTCTCTTAAGCAATGCATGTACGAATCATTGAGATCACAGGTCCACTGTTTGTGACCTATTGTATCCGTCTCAATCGAAGACAATGGTATCTTTACGACAATGAAATAAGTGAATTTGGGACAACCTCTCTGGTCCTTTAATCCCCCAAGGACCAAGCTATTGCAATTATTAAGTCCTTCTACGGTCTGCCACCATGCGCATGCCAGATTGATTATGTATTCATTTTTATATACTCTTGTATCTCTGTTGTTGATACACAATATTTCACCAAGCGCGGCCTTCATTTCAGTTTTATTTATATCTGAGATTAATACAGGTAACCGAATATCGATGCACTGGACCATTTCAATTGGGCGAGTTTTATACTTGAATTCTCTGGTCACTTGCCCATTGATGGGTATGTGACAAATAGACACTATCAAACCCATGAACATCTCGTTGATTACTTTACTGTTTCTGAAATGATGATGCAAAAATCTTCCAACTGTAAAATGTTTCGCTCCTGTCGAAGACTTTTTCGCCGAAAACTTTTCTCTTTCTAAACATGAACGCAAAGAGAAGGTTTCACAAGGACTTTTCTTACTGATATCATATACATGTGGTTTTCTCGAATGATCAGGCAAATCAAGGTCTGATGAATTCATTACGTTAAGAACAGTTGAAAAACTTTCTAGTGCATTGGAACAAAGCAAGTGAACTGAAGCAATGAATAATGTTTCTCCAACAGTCAATAAAGTACAGGTGCCTTTAGGTAAAATCTTTGATTTGGCATCATTTTGTTCTTTGGATATAGATGCAGGAGAAAGTAATTTAAATCCCGAAAGGTAATGCTGATTTGTATTGCTTTGTGTCCTTATGTCTCCTAAACAAAAAAAGGACACAACTACAGAATTAAGAGACACCAGCGATAAATCACCAGTCGAATGATTACATGAATCTTGAGACCTTTCAAGTCCAGATGATGAGTGATCATTTACATCATTTGTTGATGAATATAAAATGATTGGTAATCTAGTTTTGGTATCTTGAATTGCATGAATTTGATTTTGATTTGTATGTGGATTCCATTTTGTTTCAAGAATGCCTGCAGTAAAAACTTCATCTGGAAATGAAGTGAGACATGATACACTACAGTTGAATAAAGTTGAGAAAAGCGTACTTCCAGTTAGATGGTCTGATCCAGTCCAAGAAACCTTAAATCTGTTGTCAATGATTGTATTCTGTTGATTTCTCCAAGCTTTTTGTTTTCCAATACTGATTCTTATCGATTCTAACTTTTTCTTCATATACTTCATACAGCAATTATGAATTTTCTGCAATTCAATAATAGCAGGTTTATTGCATGAGGAACGAAAATAAGAGTAAAGATTCATCTTTAGGTCATTACTTCCATGATCAAAAAATTCTATGTAAGGATCACGATGAGAAGTCCTCCCTGGGTTAGGGATAATCTTATTGGGCTTACTTTTACAACAACTTTCATCATGGGTGGACTTTAAATGTACGGATGCGTTTGTCAAGAGGAATAATATTCTTTCGAACGTGGTAGTCTTATTTCTTGACGTTAATATGTCATGCATCCTTGATTCTTTGTACCATCTGTAAACTGTCAGTCTCCATACATATTCATGAATATCTTGCTTCATGTTTTTAATGTATGATTTCTCACGCAAGTCGTTCCACGAGCTGCTGCCTTCCTCTGAAGCTACACGATCATTCATTCCATCTTCCAACTTCATGTTCCTTGTTTCTGATTCACTCGCAGTTTCAATTATAAGTATTGTAGAGCGACAATGAGCAATAAACCCAACTAAGTCCCTCGATTTGTCCTCACTATTATGGTCGTTTTGGTCAGAAGAGTCTGCACTCGATGGATCATTCTCGCAAAATTTTGTTGAACGTAATGCAAAAGTAGTATCTCTTCCCCAAAGGTAAACTTCCTGAATATTTATTAAAGTTATACGGGCGCCCACTCTCAAACCAGCAGATAAACTCATTAACATAGGGAAATGAATTAAGAACAAGTAGAACGTTTTCGAATTAGATGTGAAATGTATTTCATATGCGTCCTTTCCAAGAATCGGATGAGCTTTTAGATTGCTCTTTATAGTAGCTTGAACACTCCGAAAGTTTTGTGGAATACATGTTAAGGATGGTTGAATTTGAGTAGTGGACCTTAACGGATACTCCGAATCGGACAATGATGAATTAATAGATTGGAATTCTATAGAATATTCATTCTTCACTACAAATACATAAGAGGGAACTCTAATCGACAATATCTTGAGGCCTTTTTCACGGAAGGAATTCGGAATATGCCACTTTTGCCTCCTTGTGTTTCTCAGCGTGATGAAATCACCAGGAATTAATGCAGCTGCCATTTTTAAAGCTTTTAAACCTTTTAAAACAACCGTACAGGAGAAAGATGTCTTTGGTTCATACAATTCCATAAGGGCAAAGGGGTCATGTGGGACTGCAATGATGGGTGAAATGGCAAGAATTGTTCCCATTACGGAAACCGTCATCTTGTTTAAAGCCCTTCTCGAAACTGTTGCAATGGTATGTTTTTCAAATTTGAGAAACTCAGATAAGGTAAAAACTTCAGATTTTGTTGATGCTACAGGTCTTGTTGTCTCATTTTCGTTTGAATTCATCATATGATTGATATTGTTTATATTCTGTTGAAACGATGGAGTATTTGATCGCGGAAAGATTTCCCCGTCATTACCGCTAGCTTTCACAATAATTTCCAAACCGTCACAGTGAACTTCGATAACACGATTCTTATCCCCTCTTGTTGAATCAATCATTTTATTCTTTTTTTTGATGGAAACGAAAGAATATTTGATAATGCATACTTCGGTTCTGCTGCGTATTGCATGACATGCTAACTTCATCAGAGAGCTTGGTAAGATCAATGGATGAAAGTCATTTGTTATTACGGAAGATGGCTCGAAACATATATTTGATGATTTTGATGTCTCATTTCTATTCGTCTCTGAAACAAAACCATTTTCTTGTCGAATTTTTGAACTTGGTCTCGATGGATAAAACACAAACCCAAGAAAGTCATCGAATGCATCATTACTATCATGTCCTGGATGTTGGCGTTTTGAATAAGGTGTATTTACTGAAAAATTTAAGGAGCAATCTAGTTTTCCATATAATTTCATCGGTGGCGGCATTTCCTGGAATCGTTCTCATGGCAAAAATTTCGTGCTTTTGTGTTTTTTAAGAGCAACAAAACAGCAGTGTTGATTTGAGTCGTATTAAGTTGAGTATACCTGCTGTACATCAATATTATGATTGTTCTGCTTGATCGCTACGACGATAAGTATGATGGTACAGCATCAATGTAGAGGAGAGTATTCGCCCCCCACAAAAATCTGACGTACCTAGGAACAAAAACAGCGAATCACATCAGAAAAAACCTGTCCAATCAATCCGGAACACATCCTCATACAATTTACAGCAGACAATTGCAATATTTCTCCCCATCCATACGCATTCAATAAAATCAAAGATGGGTTGGAGCATAAAAATTACGCTTTTCCTTCTTGTAGCCCTTCCTCACTTCATTGATTCCTTTTGGGTTTCTCCATTATCATCATGTAGACCTAGGTTAAACTCACTTATCATACCAAACTATTACACAGAAATCTCAACAAGGATAGAAAAGAAATCAGTTGGCTTGAATATGGCGTATGGCTATCAAGATGGCCGATCTAAGCGTCAAGAGCGCGTAGGTCATTTAGTTCGAAGTGAGATTGCATCCATTATCAACCTGGGGAATCCCCTATCAATCTCAGATGAGAATATCGAAGACGAACTTCGTCGTCGTATAAGTATCGTCAATGCTGATGTTTCACCTGATTTAAGACAAGCCCGTATTACTGTGAGTATTATTGGGCAATCTTCGGCATCTCCAGAAGATATGATGGATAAAAGACGTGCTTATAGTTGGTTGGTTTCAAATGCTTACTCTATTCGACATGAATTGGCAAAACGATTAAGTCACTTAAAAGTATTACCAAACTTAACGTTTGTAGAAGTTGACGTCGCAAGCGCCGTGGATGTAATGCAATTGATTGATAAAGTTAGCCAGGGTTATAAACGTGAAAGTTTGGAGGATGATGACTTTGATTATGATGAAGATGATGATGATGATTTCGAATTTATGGATGATGAAATGGATTTTGACGATGATGGAGAAGACGATGACGATTGGGATGATAGTGATGAAGAAGGTGATGATGATAATGAAGAGAAAGGTGGAAATCGCCCAATACTGAATATTGAGGATTTGTAAGGTAGTCTTGTTCAATTATATTATAATATTGACAGTAACACTATTTTAATCTTGTAAATATTAGCATACAAATTAAAGAAGGAGCATTTGAATCGAAATTCATTCTATCAAAATTAATCAAAATTAAAGATAAGTATCTCGAATGCATTGTGTTCGGAACCGCCCTTCTTGTTGTTTTCTAATTAAAAATTTTATTCATAAGTCCCTCTGCAAATTCACTATCACCCAAAACTCCTCCTCTCCCTAGATTTGACACACTGACTCCCTCTTTAAAATGATGCACATTTTCGCCAAAATAACGACTCATTGTATGGTCATAGCCCCAAGCAAATCCATTGGGGTCTTGCAATACTTCTTCTCTTGTAAATAAGACATGGTTACCCTCTAATTCATTCCGATTCTCATATTTGCTAAAGATAGTACTTAAATCCCGATAAGATATTCGAGCTTCGTACAAAGCACAAACATAACCATAATCAGCATCTTCTTGATTTGTTGTTGCATCTACAACATCTGTACGTTTTTTCAAAATATGTGGAGCCTGATAATGATAAGCAAAATTTAAGAAGTGTATTCCATTATGCACCAAAACATCTACAATTTCTGGGGGTATTTCCTCTTTTAATTCACGAATCAATGTTCGGAATGGCTGGTTATTATCTACAGCTTCAGCGTTCCCTCCATAAATGCAAAGTGCATTCCCAAATATTGGGACAGGATAGTCTGGACTTTTCCGTTGTAAAAGAAATCTGTCTGTTTGTGGACTGAGATATAATTCATCTGTTTCCGTTACTCGAATTATAACAACAGCAGCTTGTCCTTCCCGATGTCGGTTCAACGTTTCAGAAAGATGATTTTCCATTGATTGCGAAGATGATCCTTCTCTTGCACGGCTTAATACATCTATGACTTCCTTGTGTTTTTCATCATCGTAGAAAACATCGTCGGTCCCTAGATATCTCATGAATTCCAAGGAAGACATTAGAGACGTTGATGCCACATATGAGTTCTCAATGAGCTGCACAATAAATAATAGTACGATTGCTACAATTGAGACAATTGTTACTAAGTTACGTTTTCGTGCCATGGTTCTTAACTTGATTATAGTCGAAATTGTTGATTCAAAAGAAGTATATGTTCTTTGTGCATTTTGATTTCGTCTGATTTATGACGAGTCTTAACGGAATGGGTCATAATTACGTACCCTACTTCCTTTTTAATTATGAAGACACGCTTCTTATGACCGCATAGTAATTAACAAAGTTTTAAAAATAATAAAAATGAATATAATACTAAAAATACCTGGCCATCAGAATAACAGCCGTCCACCTATTTTTTCTTTGAAGTAGAGTATATTTGAATTTTGAGTCCAATTCTGGTTTCAACGAAGAAAGTTCGCTTACCACAAAAAACTTTCTCTCTCTTGAATTAGGCTTCTTTTTCTTTTTCATATTCATACAATTACGATTGCAAACTATGTCGTCGAAGCTTATTCGGAAATCTCTGCAACAATCAATAAACCAGAAAAACCACGAAAATGATATAAATGAACAAACTCGACTCCAACTGAATACATATCCAAAAAAGCAGAATCAGCAGACAAAGACTGAAATGACAAACGAGGAGCTATTGCAAGCGCAGGTAAAAACTATGGTTATGTTTGATAAATATTCAAATCGAGTAAAATCATCACAAGCTCGGCTCAAAGAAAAAAGAATGAAATCTTTCGAACATACTAAACGCATGCGGAAGAAAGTCCTTTCAAAGACGACGATGAATAGTGGAGTAATATTCAATAGTCGATCCAGTAGCTCCATCAATAACTCGAAAATATTCAAGGCGCCTAAGACGGTTACAAAAGAGGGTGTGAAGAAGGAAAGAGAAAAAAGAGCTATGGAAGAATTAGTAAAACGCTTCAAGAAACACAAAAGCAAGAAATCTAGATAAATTAAACTATCTCCATACATTCCTTGAAAAAATTGGACAGCTATAGATTTATTTAAGATTATGTTTGATAATCGTGTCTTTGCATTATGGTGAAGCTTTTTCATTTGATGTACAATAGCGAACACATTCATGAAGCTCAAGAGTTTCCCAAAATGTTCCGTATTGCTCTAGACCCTCTAATTTCTAGAACCTCAACTGTTACCATTCGAATCACACTTTGAATTTCTGCAAATATTGGTGCCGCCTCTTCCCGCCTTTTTTCATCCCCCAAAAGAACTATAAGACTCTGTAAAAGATCCATGATTGCATCTGTTCGTTCCCGTCCTTGCTCCATTACAATGTTTACGTTATTATCGGCACTATCATCCATAAAATTCCTATCTGCTAATCCATTGCTTGGATAATTGATCGACATTGCAGATTGAACCATATCCAATAGCCCTCGGATTTCTTCCATTCTCTTTTCGTTTACTGGTCCATTACCGCCAGGTAAAGGTTTTATGAAACCACCAGAAATACGCATTAGATTTGCTTCCCCAGTGCTAGCCATACCTAAGAGGATGTTGTGAAGAGGATGTTGTGAATACAACAAAAAAAAGAAAATTGCACTATCAAGAAACTTTTTACGGTTTCTCTTTTTCAACATACCATCAATTGCTTCTGCGATTTCATGTACTAATGGACGCTTCAAGAATAAACCTGTTTTGCTCGTCAAAAACTTGTAAAATAGGGTGATAGTCTGTCTAGAACTTTGAACTTTGTCATCTTCCGACTCAGTATAGGATTTTTTGCTAGCTCTCTGAGCAAGATTCAAAAAATCACGGAGCTGTCTCCATTCTATGCGCTCACCTTTAAAACAATCGTTTAAATGAGAAAATATAAAGTCAAGTTGCAAATGCAAATACAATTACTCGTTCCAGTGTAACTCACCTTTTCCGTCTACAGTTAGCAAGCGAACAAGGAGATTAGTTAATGCTTCAGGGGTCTCTTGCCCATCGTCTTCTGGAGAAAGAAGTTGAGCTAAAACAAACGGGTATGAACCCCGAACAAGACGGAATTTGTTGTCAACATTCAAAGCAAATCCCTCCAAAATAGTCAAACTTCTTAAAATCGTTGTAAAAAAGGGTGGGGTCTTAAATTGAAGAACATTCTCTCGCGATATTTCGTCAAGTTCAGCTTGTAGACTTGCGAAGTTCACATTGCTCGCTTTTCCAGTTCCTCCTGTTGCTCTCTTTAGTGCTTGACGAAGACGTGGTACAAGCAGGTCCAGTTGAGTGCTATCTTCAAGAAATCCTAGCTGTACCAATTCAGAACACCATACATAAAATGTTAAATAGATTTTCAAAATTAAATGATGTACATTTGAAACTCACCTCAAGCAAATTTTCTGTTATCAGAGATAAATCTTTGTTTTGCAATCCAATTGCAAGACCGATTAAACCGTATCGTTCTTCTTCTGAAATATCAGACATCATTCCAAAATCAATGAATGCAAGTTTCTCGTCCCCCGTTCTGAGTAAATTTCCACGATGGGGATCAGCATGAAATAAACCAGTATTCAATAGCTGATTAACTGAGCATCTAAGTCCAGTCCTGACCATCTCGATGCCTCCATCATTAATATCCCAGGGGCCTTTTTCTCCTTCGACCCATTCCATAACTAGCACTCGCTTTCTTGTTAGTGGCATACAAGCTGCAGGTACAACTACATCACCCCATCCACCATAAAGCTCTCTAAATCGTTCACAATTGTCAGCCTCTCTTATATAGTCCAGTTCGCCAAAAAGTTGCATTCCAAATTGGTCAGCAATCGCAGGTAGTCCACCTCCACGAAATTTCGAAAGCCAGAAGGCGGACCTCCTAATCAAGTACATATCTAATGCAGCAGATGCAGCAGCATCTGGTCGCTGTATCTTTATGGCAACTGTTTTCCCTCCCCATTTCGAAGCCGCTTCTTTGCCAATAGCAGCTTCGAGCATAGGTCCACGTCGAATGCGAGCTTTATAAACTTGACCAATAGAAGCAGATGCAACTGCTTTGTTATCATTTGTGAAATCAAATAAATTTAGTATTGGATCTTGTTTAACTTTTTTCTCAAGTTTTGATAGTGTTTTAATACGATTTCCATCGTTATCAATTTTTTTCTTTTTCGTTCGAGAAGCCCGAGCAGCTACTTCGAGATTTGGAAGGATATCAGATAATTCACTACGAATTATATCCATCGCCTGATAATCTGAAAAAGAACCTACTGCATCCACAAGTTTTGAAAGTTCCTCTGCCCAAATCTTATTTTTTATTAAATCAGGGCGAAGACTTGCAGCTTGACCAGACTAGAATTACCATAGAAAGAAAGGTTACATAAGAAGAAATCATTTTCTAAATATTCTTTGAAGTCTTTATGAAACAAAAGCACAACAATTGATACTACAATTATTTAACTTACCTTTATCAGTGCAACACTGCCAGATCGCACCAGAATATTACGTAATTCTTCTCCTCTCTTTCGCTGTACATCTTCCTTCTTGTCAGAATTGAAGGTTTTATCAATTAGTAAGCCAAAGTACCAACCAAGCTGAAGTACAATCGGAATAAGAAGAACACATATATGAGCAACTTTTGGAAAATTAATACCATAATATGTAAAGTTAAAAAAACAACCTACCATTGGAAAGCCCAACGAGTTGAGACGCCATCCAACCTCAAGAGGGCGACGATCGTACCGTTCACAGATTTCATTTGCATCATACCCCGTGATTGGCATTGGTTTTTTAGTAATAGCAACACTTCTATTCGAGTTGGTAAATGTCTTGTAAGTGTTGGAGTCGACGCTTCTTTGAAATCTAGTGCCACTCCATTGTAAATCAGATCTTTTTCTGTTCTTCCTACTTTTTCCTTTATCAGTTAAGGAGGACTGTGAAGGAGAGGACGCAATCATTCTTATTGTAGTCTTTTTTCTTGATTTGAACACGTTTGTGTTCGTCTGAGGTAAAATATTGTTCGCATTGCCATCTTGACTCGATAGAGATTCTCGTGCTCGTGAAAAACCGCAAAAAAAGTTCCTGTGTAATGCCGTTGCATCCAATGATTGAGAATAGAAAGCTTGCGCCGGTTGGATATACCAGTCCGGGAGACCTACACTTAATGCATATACTAAAAGAATGCTCTGCCTTTTCATTGAAACACTGTCAACCTCCTAAACTGTGAAGAATTCAATTGTATTGAATGCAATGGATCTCACTATTCATGCAATATTTTCTGTGAAATGAAATGTAGGCAATTCTATCCTTTGAAAGCGCTTGAATTATTTTTTGAATGTATCACCAAGAAGCTTGGGTGTGAAGATTAAACTTTTTTTCTCTTGAATGATTCAATAGTTTTTGAAAATGAAATAAACACGTAACATATGGTCTACTTTCTTGACATTAGTAGGAAAAGATTGCTTTGACGCCTTGCAGTTGGAGATGTCATGTGGTCATGGCCAAATTTTTTAATCAGCAGTATTCTAAGTACATACGGATGAAACGACTAAGGTCCATAAAACCTACATAGATTTGGCTCATATGAATTATTTTAATTAGGGGAGGGGTTATACTTATTGGTTGCAGTTAATCTTCACAACACTCTTCCCTCTCGAAAAAAATCATTGGAGGTATACGACACTTTCACGCTCCATCTAGAGATAGAGGGGGAGCTGCTGTACTCCTATGGAGAAGAAAAACTCTGTTTTAGAATACTTCGTTTGGAATGAAACTTTCATCATTACTTTTTTGCTAGAAAAATAGAAATACCTA
>Ga0209092_10004685_pt1 | contig 11308 bp, 6 predicted proteins | sample FraStrMetagenome_FD_187446 | JGI IMG/M metagenome (GOLD analysis project Ga0209092, IMG submission 187446) | Marine eukaryotic phytoplankton communities from Arctic Ocean - Fram Strait ARC3M Metagenome (SPAdes) (version 2) | ecosystem: Environmental > Aquatic > Marine > Oceanic | place: Fram... | reverse complement strand
AGAGAAGAAGCACAGAAAAGTGCAATTAGGCTTAGACAAATAATACACATATAGCGTACATTAGCATACCCACCTAAATGTCTATGTATGTAACGTAGTTATTACTGATCTAATATTGCTACTTTTACTATGTACTCTACTTTTGAGACAGCCACATTTAAAGGAACAGGCGCAAGGCTTGAATCGGCTCCCGATTCACACTGACATAGAAACAAATGAATGTTGCATATCTAAATTAATTAAATTGTTGTTAGGTAAAGATATATTGTGAGCTAAATTGTCCGTGTCAGCAAATTCAGATTTATTTTTAACGTTCATTAACATGATAAACGCTTTCGATCGATCTATTTCTTCATGTTATTAGATGCTTCAAAACAGTTTCGAAACTCGACAAAAATGAGAGGGAAAAATAAGAAAAAGCAAGCCAAGGATAATCAAGATGATACTCTAGTACAAAATGAATATGAGGAGTTGATCACAACACTGATACAATCTCAACGAATAAAAAAGAAACGAATGATGCCAATGACTGTCTTCACAAATATGAAATCGTTTCTTCAAAACCACGCATCTGGATCTGGTTTCATAAAGCTAAGTGGGGACAGTGATAAATCTTTGGAATCAAATGATTCTGATTTGCATTCGAACAAAACCGGGATCACACTTCGCCAATTACGGATTATATGGGACTTTGCAGTAAACAAATGTGACCAGCATCATTGGGGATATGAAGGAAACGATGAAAATAACACACATGCCACACTTACTCTAGATAAAATAACTTTGCACCACCTAGAAGAATTTTTCATTTTACCTATCACACAACAAAAGCAAATATCACTCTCAAATACAATATCCAACACGGCTCTCGGTAAACCTCGGTGGTATGTTACAACAAATAAAAACGTAATCTTTCAAGACCTTATTTTTTGTCTAGAGGAACATAGCAAAGATTTTTCGGTTCAGAACGGCGATCAAGGAGGATTGGGTGTATCTGAAGACACGCCTATTTGGATCAGTTCTTTTTCAATGAATCTATGGCAAAAAAGTCAACTCGAAGAACATGCCAACGTTTATGCACTTGAATTCACCAGGAAAAACAATATTATTGTTGTTGATAGAGAAGCAGAAATATTCAAAAGCGAGGAATTCAAAACTATCATGAACATGAAAAGAAAAGAAAATGATAAGGCACTTTCTATTAGATCGACATGTATTTATACCGCTCATAATCATTTGGTTGATCTAGAAAAACATGAGCATCGTTTTGCAGTAGGAATTACTCCGCATGGAGCAATATCGGACAAATTAGATATTCATACATTTAGACGGGAAGATCAGTTTCCAGTTTCACTCATGGAGACTTTTCTAAATATGCAAATTAGTGATGAAAATTCAATTGGGAAAGAATTGCAAAAAACATATATAAAAACATCAGCTGTCCTTCAATGGATACTAAGTGATGCACTCAAGATACACGCTAGAACAGAATTTCATGATTATTTATCAAAATCTTTAACAAGCATTCAAGTATATGATGCCCCATTCGGATCGAACTTTTTAATAACCGTTGCCAATCTTATCAAGAAATGCGAGAATTTGGAAGACATAAGGATCCAAAACTCAATTACAAAAAAAAATCTTATTACTGATAAAGATGTCAAATATTTAGCGACTGTTTTGAACAAAAAACAAGATGCAATAAAAAAGCTTGATTTATGGGGAACCGATCAGAGCTTTATGCAGATTTTAATAGAAGAGGGAGGATGCAATGTACTCTTTGATACAGATACAAATGGGTGTACAAGAATCGATTACCTCTATATAGAAACAATTCCAGATTATACCGAAATAACCTTCCTTCAAAGAGCATTTTTGGATTCTAATAGGCCACTCTCATCGTTGACCAAACAAAACATTCGATACACTCTGAACTGGGCGTTACTTTTAGAAAAAGAAGACTTGAATGGATACTTGGATTCCCCAGAAGGCGTATTTCTGAAGCAGATACTCAATATGAGATTTTGTCGGAAAAACATTTTATTCCTGACATTGCTGAATGTTGTCATCCAGACCGTCATTGCATTTTATGTTTCTTACGACATAGACTTTACCCAAAATTTCTTGCATATAAGCATTCTCTCAAGCTGCCTTGCAGTACAGTCTTTGTTCGAATTTATCCAAGTTGTCAACAGTATTGAGATTAAGGAGCATCTTGCTTCTTTCAAGAATTTTGTTGATTTAGCTCAGTTTGGACTTGTCTCGTGGTATTTACTATGGAAGAGTTGGAATCTACCTCATCAATATTGGGACGCATATTTGCTTGTAGGAGCAACCGGAATTGTTTGGGTGAATCTTTTATTCTATGCTAGCTATCTTTTGTACCCTTTGGCGATATTTATGTCTGCTCTCGGTCAGGTAAGACTATCATATGAGTTTATGGTTGAGATTGGTCTATAATACCTACTACTAAACATTCTTGTTTTTGCATCTTTGAAAATCTCTTTCTTTTTATAAATATGCACAGATCCTGATTGAGTTGGTTCCTTTTCTTTTTACAACTCTTTTAGCTACATCAATGTTTGCTCACATGTTCCAAGTGGCTCGCAATTTTGATTGTTCGTATGATGAATTCATTGATTGTCCCCAACTCAATACCACAGATTGGTTTTATACACAGTGGGAAGGTAATACCTTCCTTGCATACACCAATTCAGTCAATATTATGCTCAAAAGTGTCATATGGTTTGATGAAGAAGACATGTACGACATTTCCGGTATAGAATATATCATCATGTCAACATATGCCTTCACTATAGGTATTCTTCTTTTGAATGTAATCATTGCAATTGTAAGCAACGCTTTTAAAGATGTGCAAGATAATGCAGAAAGAGCTGTATGGACATATAGACTCACATTGGTTGGAGAAGTGGAATCAATTGAAAGCTCTCTGTCGTCATGTTTGTCATTGATGACAAGTTGTCGATGTTTCAGAAGATCAGCAAAAGAAAAAGAAAAAAGGCTCAGATTGAAGCAACAGAAAGCTCTTAACGCAAGAAGACGCTTTGATTTTACATCGGAGCATATACCTCATAATGCAGAAGAAAAATTGCGGAAGTTGATAGATTGGTGGAGAACAGGAAATGCACGTAATGCTTTGTATGTGCATGACCGCGTGTTCTTGTTTTACTTGTATGCTCCCCTAGACCAAGTAATCAGGCCTGGTAAAGAATTGCGAAAGATTCTGGTTGGTGCAAACAAGAACATTTTCTGGAAAGTGTTTGCATGGTTCGTTGAGCTGATTTTACTATTTTTAAATATTGTGCTATCAATGATATTCTTTTTGCTAGGATTAGCGACACTGGGTTTATTGTGGCCTGGTCCAATGACAAAAACTCTCTTCTATATTAATACAGAATCAAGGGTTAATGCCACGTCAAGATTGTTGAATGAGCAAAGAGAAGAAATAGATGAGAAAAATGAGACAATAGCAAGGCAAAGTAAGTTGGTACAGGAACAGAATGAAAGCAAAGATTTGCAGGAGAAGAAGTTTAAGGAAATATCACAATTGCTGATAGAGCAGAGAAATGAAATTCAATCCAATAGAGACTTTATTTTTAAACAGCATCTCATGATGCAAGACCAGAGTAAAATGTTCAAAGATCATACGGAAAAAGTAGATAATCTGATGAAAATGATAGTTGAACAGAAATTACAAACACAAGAACAGACCACAAAAGAAGGCAATGATAGTAAAGCTTTTAATATATTATCACAGCAAATATCCGAGTTGCTAGGGAGGTCGAAGGAAAAAGATAAAAATTGAAAGGGATGGTTTGAAGGTGGAGCAGCATACAACGAAGGCGATTGAGAGAAATAAGGATAAATAAGTCCTTGTATGTGATTATTTTTTATGTGCTAAGCTCGGCGAAATAATGTTGATGTGGCCATGCGTACGATGTGATTTTTCGAGCGAAACCTCGCTTAGTAAATTTGATATTTGTAAAATTTCTTTATAAAGTTATTATTCATCAATTGAATCCTTGACTCTTTCGCAACTTTTAGAGGAAGAAATCAAATTTTGATACACAAAATCAGTAGCGTAATAACTTTGTATTGGGAAAGATACCTTCATTGATTGAAGTCATTTGGAATTAGAAACATGAACAATGTTTACACAAGTGTAGCTTCTCGAAGACAAGGCGCATTTAATATTGTTCGATTCAAAAGGGCTGAAACTGATAATTATGGAAGTGATGAATGGTGTTCAACATTTTAATTGCAAAACATGGATATTTATCTCATGAGGTAGGGGTTTGTTTTAAAGTACAAAATATGATATATGTGTGAACACTTATTCATGGTCTTGCAGTCATTTTACTTGTATTTGAACTGGTACATTATTATATTTATTTAATGTGTCTAGAAACTAATTTTACACAAAATTGGTTTGCAAGCTAATTTTTCAGTTGCAATCTCAGATATGAAATAAATCATATAGTTTAAGCTTCGGCCTCAGTAGGCGCGGCACTATCATCAATTGAACCATCACCGTTTGGTAATTTAATTCCATCAATGTACTCTCTTACGGAAGGGTCGCTCTTCATGAGCTTCTTCAAAGAGCCAGGAGCGGCTTCGTAAAATCCAGGTAGCTTAACAGGGTGTCCAGCTCCTCCAAGACGTTGAGAGTCATCCTTGTTGTCTTGTTTGGCACGTTCTTCGGCAGTACCAATGTAAACTTCATCGCGTTGGAATCCAGCGATCTTCTTGTGGATGCCGGCAAGAACCCATGATCCTGAGGCGATTCCAGTTCCTTCCAAGAAAAGGCAAAGGCGAAGGAAGATGTAGGTAACAGGGTTGGAAAGCATTGCAATGGGGAATGCAGAAGCAACAAGTTGCCAAGAGATGGATCCAAGAATAGTGGTAATAAGAGCTCCAAGGAAACCAAGATTGAAAAACTCTTGAGCAGCATCAGTAACTCCGAAAACATTGGGCTCTCCTTGTTGAATATTAAGACTGGTTACACGAGCAATAACGAAAAAGCAGGAAACAACACATAGCTGACGACCAATCATGAAACCTGGTAAGTTGTGCCCATCTCCCTTGAAAAGAAGTTCGCAAGTTTTCTTGGCCCAGATGTTATCTCCACGCTCGGACTCTTGGATCTTGGCTACAGCGAAGAAGGCAATTTGCATACCTTCAAGTAATCCAACAACGGACATAAGAACGAAGAAAAGAACTACGGCAAGCCAGTTTGGAACTCCCTTCCACATAGTGGTTTGTCCGTTGAAAAGAGCTTCCAAAGTTACAGCAAGACAGTAACAGAGAACGGCAGTTGAAAGAGCACAACGGAGCCAGAAGAAAGCGGCTTGAAGTCCAGTTTTTTCTTCTTCGCGAGATTCAATCTTCTCTCCAGCAAGAGCGGCAACGATCATTTGCACAAGGTAGGATGCATGCAAAAGACCAGAGAATTCAATAGCCATGGCAACGTAGAAGGTGAAAACGTTTCCCCAGTTGTTGATGTAGTCAAGCATACAGTGAGCAGCATTTACTTGTGTGTTGAGCTGTCCAACCATGCATGTGAACAAAATCATTGCAAATCCAGTAACGAGGAATACATCAATGATCCATTGAGGGAAGTTCCATAGGGTAGCTCCTCCAATTGGGGCTCCAGAGAAATTCACGCAGAAAACAATCAAAACAACCATGAATTGACGTCCAAGAAGGTAACGATCCAAGTTGTCTCCACGATGGCAAAGAGAGCAGCACTTGTAGGAAAGTGGGTGAGAGTCCTTGAAGAGATCAGATTTTACGGGTGCAAGACCAACGAAAGAGGCTTGTCCTCCCTCAACCATAGAGAGCCAGAAGATAGCAATCCACATAACGAAGAAAGCTACAGCAGGGTGGGTATCAGAAGAAAGATTTGTTTGTCTGGTGAAGATAAGCCCCATCACAATAGTGATGGAGAAGATCAACAAGATCGTTGAGTAGGTGTTTTTGAAAAGTGTCCAAGCGTCCGCCATATTTCCTTTTCTTATCAATGTTCAATTCTGTTGAAGCAGGATTTTGTTTTGTGAGCATAAGTTATGGTTTCCTCAATCGCTTCACACTCTATAGAAGCTATAAAAAGATACCAATACGAGTACGTGAAAGAGTTTTTTAACGTACAGAAAATTGCATGAAATACCATATATTGTTCATATACTCCTACTTATAAAGAATCCGTTACAAGTATCCGGTACCAATGACATGCAATGACAGACTGACGTATTTCGACCCAACTTTTCCTCGCCGCGTATGTATGTTCCATATGAGAAATCGGATCGTGAGAAATGGTTCTTTATTTCCAAGATTGGAATCCAATCATATCCAACGATATACTCACACTTAAGTAATAACGATTTTATTAAATCCGAACTTAAAGGATTGTTTCTATAATAAGTCTTCTTTAGAAAGTAAAGAACGTAAATGCGCTCTATTTAATTCAGATAATTAAAGTCGTTTCATAGTTTATTATCTCGATCAGCGATTAAAGACCGTTAAATGAATCAAGCTAGCACATGCGGAGTACAATTCAATTTTACCAAGACCAAAAATGGCAGGTCTTCTTATATACTGCTGTACGTTACAAATGATTTTGTACTCTTACTCAATAACTACTGTGTTCAAAATGTGTTTAAAGGATTTAATTACTATCTTGGAAAACCAGATCCCAGTTTCTGTCTATTTACTTTTTTTTAAATTTCCTACAATTAGGATCGTGCCAATAACAAGATTGTAAATGATTGAAGAAAGCGTTTTAAGATTGATGTTGTATAATAGCTTAGCCATGTGATAAAGTGGATTGTGACCTCTCTTCTCAATACTGTCCTACGAATTTTCCAAGATTGAATTTCGATACATGTCACATGGTCCTGATTTTCCTTTGGGCTTGTTTCTGCTTTCATATCTCTAAAAAGTATCGCATATGAACCACACATTTTCTTTTTCTTACATACAATTTCAACGTAGAAAGTAGGATTTGAATCCAATCCGGTCATGGATTATTCCAATATCGGCTTTTTTTATTCGTTACCATTGAAGATTACTGCCCATGGTATCTTTTCTAATCTTACGCGGGTTTCCTTTGTCTCATATTTTTTGTTTTAATTGTAACAAAATATTCGAATTAATTCAATTAGCATCGTGCGAAACAATTCGAAAAAGAAATTCTCCATCTTCAATATCCTGTGTTTTTCTTCGAATATTATTATTGAAGGACTTGAAATAAAGAGTTAATGGATGATCCTTCCGAATCAGCTATCGATACAGGCAATGAATCTGGAGTCACAATATATTGGTTTCGAAATGCTTTGAGACTACACGATAATCCATCCTTCTTCTCTGCATGTGATAAAGCAAACTCTGATTACTTGCTTCCTATATACATCATAGACCCGGACTATCCATTTGCTCAATCAGATAATGTACGAACTGGGATAATAAGAGCTAACTTCTGCTTAGAAAGTATTTCAAGTTTACAGCGAGACACACAAAAACTAAATAGTCGGATAATATTCTTGCAAGGGAAAGCAGAAATAATTCTTCCAAAAATCTGCAGCCAACTTAAAGCAACAAAGCTAATGTTTGAGAATGACCCGGCAACTCCGGTAAAGGAAAGAGATGAGAAAATCGTCGCGGCTGTCAAAAAAGAAACTGACGACAAAATTGAAGTAATTCAATTCGATACATATTCATTATTTGGTATGAATAAGTACTTGTCCCAATGTAACAATAAAATAGTCCCACAAACATATACAGCTTTTCGAAAGCTTTTCGACCGAATGGGTGAAGCACCAAAAGAGGTAAAGCATATAGTTGAAATTCCGCCTCTTCCAATAAATTATCTTGAACAAATACGAGTTTTGCTTGACTCGAACAAACAAGAAGAATATGAAATACCTAGCTTAAAGGATCTAGGGTACACAAATGCATTAGAAGCTACACAGAAATATAGTGGAGGTGAGAACGCCGCATTAGAAGCTTTGGATCGGATGGTTTTGCAGAGAGAAAAATGGGTAATCGAGTTTGGCAAAAAAAAGACATCGCCTACTTTAAAATGTGAAGGAACAGGGCTTAGTCCATGTAAGTAATATTATTTGAAAGCAAGTATTTAAATATCCTTTTCCACTCACAATTACAATCTTTTACCATGATTTGTGTCATAATAGATGTGAAACACGGTTGCTTATCTCCTAGAAGATTATACCATGCGTTTTTAAAAATTTATTCTAAACAACCAGGATTTAATGAGCCTTCGGACTCACTGAGAAACAGAATGATGATGCGAGAGTATGATTTTCTTCTTGGATATTCTACCCCTAACTTTGACAAAATGGTTGGCAATCCAAAGGCAATTCAAATTGATTGGGACGAGCCCAATTATAAAGAAGATAGTAGTCCAATCAACAAATGGAAAAATGGGCAGACTGGTTATCCCTTTATTGATGCAATAATGACAGAATTGAAGGTTACAGGTTGGATAAGCCATGTAGCTAGAGATGCCGTTGCGCGCTTCTTGACAAGAGGTGAGTTCATCAATGATTGTAAAGTAGGTGAATCACGTTTTTTGAAATTTTAACGCACTCTATTCTCTCGAATTTCTATCACTTTTACAGGTGACTTGTGGCAACATTGGGAAGCAGGTGCCTTATACTTTGAGGAGGCTCTCATCGATGCAGATTGGAGTGTGAATAACTTCAATTGGCAAAAGTCTTCCTGTACGTCTCATGATCCTAAATACTCAAAATGTACTAGTCCTATTTCTTTAGGGAAAAAACTTGATAAAAATGGGGAATACATACGACAATGGATACCATGTTTTCAAAATTTCCCAACAAAATTTATCTTCGAACCTTGGACGGCACCAAGAGCTATCCAGGAAGAACGTGGGATTGTTATTGGAGTTGACTATCCTCTTCCCATAGTGGACCACTCAATAGTAAGATTAGAGAATTTAGACAAGATGAAACAAGCATACGATGAGAAAAGAAGTGCGAAGAAAATGAGAATATAATCTGAATGTATTTTTATTGGGAAGGTATCAGGTTGGCTTGCATCTAAAGTCATGAGTAATGTATAATGCACTTATTAAAAAATATAATCATTATCATCATTCTAGAGACTTTGTATTCTTTTTTATACATCATAGAAAATCGGGGCTTCACATCAATGATAAATTGTACATTGCGGTAAAAAACAAGGAAATAATCCAAAAGCATACGCATTTGGTGTCCTGTGATTAAAAAACGAATCTCAACAAGGTAAGAAAATAGGATCCAAAATTAAAGCATACATCAGATGTAGTGAAACAATCCTCTAAGAACGCAACTTTTCACGGGAATATGAAAACATACGAAAAGACTGATAGGATCGGAATGACACATTTTTCTTCGTGAGCTAGTGATCAGACTGAAGTGGGTATAAATTTTCAGCTGATTATTAATATCACGTTGTTTCCTCTTTACCAATTTTGTAAAGGATCTATCCACTCACTTACTTTCAAAATAAACTCAATATGTTCAAGTTATTGAAAAGAATTGAACTTGGAGAAAAAGTTTTCAGCAACACGAATAATATTTGTTTTGCCAAGGATGATTCCAAAAGTCGTCTGAATCACGAACGATTCTCCCAGGAGGATTCCAATATATTGGTTTCCAATTTTCATTTCGGATCTCCTTCCTTTTCTTACATGTTAGGCATCGTACAAAAGCTCTCCAGAATTTCATAGTCCCACCCCAACAAGCATCTCGGAAACAGCAAAAGAGTTTTATGTTTTGGCAGAGGCCAGCACTGAACGGTAAATCACATTGTTTTGTCCCTTTTAGATAATCAATTCTCACACGGCGGCCAAATTCAAATGTGGTGAGATTAGCAAGTGCAAAAAATGTATGAGAGCACCACATGATGCCTGCTGAAAATGTTAGGGGCCAAATATAAAGATTACTAAGCACTATCATAGTGGTGCGGAACACTCCAGAGTATCTCCCAAAGTCCTTCAACTCTATACTCATTGTCCTGGTAGTATTTGTACTTTCCAAAATATTATTATGATGGTTTTTCAACAGTGATGGTACTACAAAGACAGCCGACTGTATAATCGAAAGGCAGAATATAAATGCAATAAATTGAAAAGTCAGAAACCAATAAAATCTGCAGTGGTTGCGTTCGCCTATACATGTCCCAATGAAGTTGCAGTGGTGATCGAATGTTGCAACACACCGGTCACAAACACGACAATGATGGGATCTGAGAGGAGGAGCGAATTCACATGATTCGCAAACTTTTCGTCTTTTCTTCGTATAGTATTCTTCTTCATATGTTTCATCCTCTTCATCATCATTTGTGGACTCATCACTTCTACGGTTTTGCATCTCAGATGAAGAAGAGTTTTCATTCATCGTGTTTTCTTGATTTATAACGATATTATAAATGTTGGTGTCAGTACTTGAGGATATTTCTTCAGTGGTCAAAGAATGCTCTATCAATATAGAATCAGTGCCGTTTTCCTCGTCAAATTCACACAGTTCTTTCGTCAAATACCCTGGATCAGACCCTTGCACGGCAAGATAAGAAGCTATAACAATAAATGATAGTATGAATGTAGTCACAAGGGGTTGCATCCGTATTGTCCCATAATTCAACGATTTATCTCCATGATTATACCAAATATGTGTTCCAGGGCATGCCAACGTCACAATTATGGTTATTGCAACGTATGTAAAGTAAATACATCGAAAGCGAAAGTTACTTGTTTCGGGAAGTGGCAAAGTGTCGTTAGATATTTCATCATCTCTCACTGGTGCATATTGCAGTGCTGGTGATTGGCTGTTTTTTTCAACTTGTGCTTCATGCATTTTTTAATAAACATACAGCAGATAACAGCAGCATTTGAAGACTTTTTACGTGCGATTGACTTTAAGTTATTCAGCAGCAGATACGAAAGTACAAAAAGGATCTTCAAATTATGTATTTTAATTTGTACTGATGTTCTACATGCAATGGACCAGCGGTAATTGTATCATATTTATTACCGCATCTCCGGAATTCATGTAATAAATCGGCTGTGGGCCCCCCTGACCAGGGCGGGTGCAATGCCCCTTCCATGAAATGGTTATATTACCGAATACCCATAAAATTAGGTATTTTATTAAAGGTAGGATTCTACACAAATTGAGTATGTTGATGGACGAATAACATGGTAACCTTCATGAACATTGAAATATATTCAGCTTTGAATAAAAATCGTCCCTAATAGGGTGAAATGGTG
>Ga0209092_10004683_pt1 | contig 11311 bp, 10 predicted proteins | sample FraStrMetagenome_FD_187446 | JGI IMG/M metagenome (GOLD analysis project Ga0209092, IMG submission 187446) | Marine eukaryotic phytoplankton communities from Arctic Ocean - Fram Strait ARC3M Metagenome (SPAdes) (version 2) | ecosystem: Environmental > Aquatic > Marine > Oceanic | place: Fram... | reverse complement strand
ATAAATTTAATAAAATTTACAACTTACTTTCTATGTTTTTATTTTTAAGATGCCGTGCTTTGACGATGAGATGAATTTGTGTCTCGAGGATAGTTTTAAGCCTCCACATGGCCCTCTTGATTCGAACATCTATCCTGGCGCTTGTTACAAAGGTCAGCAGAAGTCGCAGAAGAATACGTATAATATTGAAGTAAAAATTGATGACATAAATTGGTAAAAAAATGAATTATTTCTAGTTTTAATGATGTTCAAGGGCGCATTCTAATGTATGCGGTAGTTTGCGAATTCGTGGTCTAACGGAGAAAAACCCGATGATCGAGACATTCTTTACAGGAGAAATAATCGGCAAAAAGTATTCATTCTTGACACGCAAGTGGGACGTGGACTTTACAAAGGATCAATTACATTGGAGCAAATTTGAAGAGTTCAAATGTTTCAAAAACACTTTTAATGACGACGATTTTGACCACTCGAAGGTCCAGGAGTCTCCCGTGCTTTTTATGAGGTGGAAAGAGCAATTTTGCTTGCCTGATCATAGAATCAAAGATATAGAAGGTACTACCGATATTCAATAATAAAAATTCAATGTAAAATTTAAATTAAAGGTGCTTCATATGAAGGATTCTACTACGTAGCCCTAACAAAAGAAACTGGTGACATCCGCGGATACTATTATGCCAAGGATTCTGAGCCGGACCAGCTTTTAACTCTCCAACTCGAAAAGAAAAATTCCTCATCAGCTTTCCAATTTCTGTAAAAAATTACTCAAAGTATCATTTTATGCTCCTGAAAACATGTTTATACGAATGAAAGTTTTTCATTTTTTATTTAAAAATCTTTACGAGCAGTAAAAGTTTGTGATGAATAGGCCATGATCAAATTTGGATTTATTGCTCGCTTCGTAAACGAACTGTGCGCAATCGTGTAAACGTGGAAGAGATTTTTTGATCAAGTGTACAAATTTTTGGGCGAAATTGAATCGGATTCAAGTGGCTTTTCTGAGTGATGTTTTTGGCAGCGCTCAAACACACCGCGCGTGCTTTGAATTTTTAGCTTTTTAGAACTGACCACTCATCACCGTTCACGATTCAGCAGAGAACTCGAGAAAAAGCTCATATTTTTAAATAGTTACGGTCTGTAAACAACAGAGGAAACAAGCCTATTTATTACAAATTAATAAATTATTTAAATAAATATAACGTTATTTTTTTCGATTTTTGTTCTTAAAAATATGAGTTTTCTTGCTTAAGATTATAAAATTGTTATTAATATGCTTGTTTGTCTCTGTATATTTCCCTGAGGAACCAAAAATTCGATATCAGTAGCTGTTCACAATATATAGTTCTTTTTCTGCACTGTTCTCAGATCCGTGTTAGTATAGTGGTGAGTATTCCCGCCTGTCACGCGGGCGACCGGGGTTCGATTCCCCGACACGGAGAACTTTTTTTCAACTTTAGAGAAAAATTTGATTTTAGAAGTACAGTTTGAAATTTTGAATCATCATACGGTATGATACTGAATGATTGATACATGAATGTTGAGTGTGTCGTTTGCGCTTCTGTTCATCCGAAGGGACCTCATGTTTACGATTTCGTCGAGGACGCCGACGAGGACTTGTGTTGTCCGATTTGCCTCTCGCCTTTTTTGAATCCAACTGATTTGCCATGTTGTCACTCTTTTTGCCGCGCCTGCATTCTCCCTTACTTGAGAAAGACTCCGCAATGTCCTCAGTGTCGAAAAGCAGCTACAGTAACGGATTGTCGCGACTCTTCTTTGAGCCTTAGGTACTTGTAGTTTTTATAAGACTATTCTAAACTGATTGTAGACGCTTGTGTGACAAGATGGCGGTTATCTGTCCAAAATGTCCGTACAAAACTGAGCGCAGTCTTCTTTCTGATCACCTGACAAAGTGCCGCTTAAAATCGCCAGACGAAAATGAGCCAGGTCCATCATCGACTCCGCTTTCTTCACCGACAAAGCACAGGCTAAAATCCGGAAATGGAAATGAATTCGCTTATGAACAGAACAATCGAGGGCGAGAAAGATCGCGAGATCGTCTCAAACCACTGAGATGGAAGAAAAGCAAAGATAGGCTCGAGCATCGGAGTAGGTCACGAGATCAGCTGGATCAGGGAGGCAGAAGTAAATCGAGGGACAATTTAAATCAATGGCGGCAGCAAGCAAGGAGCAGATCAAGAAGTGTTGAAAATCTGGCTGGACCAGAACAAGTGCACGACATTGCCGCTGCAATTGAAAGGGATATTGAGAGGATTAATATTTACCAAGGTAGATTGTAGATTTCTAAATTTCTCTATAATTATGCTAGAATCTCGTCGAACGAATACAGACGAACGCAGAAGAGCTCCTCAAGCAACAGCTACAGTACTGCAACAGAATACTTACACAGCGCCAGCTCAGCGCTCGCTCGTCGATCGCTCAACCCGACAACGATTTGGAAGTGCCGATAATCTTGATCAAATTGACTCGCGCTCAACTCCGAATTTGAATGAAGCTTTTGCGCTCGAAACATCGGACGATTCTCTCGGCAGCAATCATCGAAATTACTCAAATATGATCATCCAAGGTTTTTTGCATCGCTACAATTATTATGCTTATTGTTGTGGCCCAGACAACAAAGGACTTATTATGATACTTTTCTAGCGCCGCCAAGCTCGCCACAGATAGACAAGATTCTTGACATTCGAGTGCCAGTTACAGAATCAACTGGGACATGTGGGGTTTGCATCGTTGGCGGGTCAGATACTCCACTAAGGGGCATTGTCGTTCAACATGTTCTGCCAGATACTGTTGCTGGTAAAGTTGGTCTTATCAGATCTGGAGACAGGTAAATTCCGTTCAGTTTTTATCAGTTTGAGAAAAATTTGAAGAGTCATGAAAATAAACGGACGAGCGATGGATGGGCTGAATCACTCTGAAGCTGTTACAATTTTCGCCAAGTGCTGCGCGGAAGTTATCGGCCGTGAAAAGCGAGAGCTTATTCTAAGTCTCGTCCGGCAAACTGGCTATGATATTGAGGAAAAGCACGTGCTGACGATTCCTAAAGCACCAAATCAGCAAGTGGGAGTTAAACTGTACAATGTTGTCGACCGTGTTGTCATTTACGATGTTGTTCCTGGAAGGAAAGGTCTTATTTGAATGAAAATCAGTAAAATTTTAAAATAATTACATTCGCAAAACATTTAAAAGTCTTGCTTACCACGACAAACGCCTTCAAGTCGGCGATTACCTTCTTAAAGTCAACAACATCGCCGTAAGGAGCTCCGAGGAAGCTGCTAAAGAAATCTCTCGACTACGTAATCATGACAAAATAAACCTAACAATTTCACGCACTGCGCGAACGATGAATTCCAATTCTGACCGTCCTCATTTAATCATTCCAGACCAAGTGACCGCTCGTCAGTACTCGACTGTCAAGAGTAAACACAGAGAGAAAGTTATCGTGGTCAAAAAGCAGCCGGGAGAAAGTTTGGGACTCGGAGTTGCTGGCGGACTCGGATCTATTCTCGGAGATTTGCCGGTCTTTGTTCTTGAGATCTCGCGCGCAGGGATTTTAGCCAAGGATGGCAGAGTCAAGCCTGGTGATCTCATTGTTTCAATCAACAAAAAGAAAGTGGGATCGATGCGACACAATCAGGTTGTTGAACTTCTAAAAGATATTGCCAAGAAAGAGAAGGAAATCAAACTTGTTCTTTGTGAGGTAAATAATTTTCACAGAAAATTGTTATCTCACTAATTTTAGTTTGATTACAAACACCGAGAACGAGAAGAGAACGCTTCCTATCGAAATAATATCTGGTCCCCAACTTGGCGGCATTGGCTGGCACTCCCTCCAAAGTTCATTATTTATCGCGAGACGACAATAAAGCGTCAAGAAATTCAGGGTCTAGGACTTTCAATCGTCGGCGGAGAAAGCCAGCCAGGTAATCATAAATTAGAAATGACGAATAGATTACTATTTTGATTTTTATAGTGCTAGTGAAGTTTTGCTCGCCTGGTGGAGCCGCAGCCGGTGCGTATTTACGCTCAGGTGATGAAATACTCGCCGTGAATGGGCGAAAAATCACTGATTCCAATCAAGACGAAATACGAGATTTATTATCTGCCAACTCAGTGCGCCTAACGTTTATATCCTGGCCTGGTTGCCTTGTTTAGTTGCTTTTATTCTGTTTCAAAAGAGCTTCATTTTTTTAACTAGTTCATACTTTATTCTACCATCCCTCGATTATTTAAATATCAAAAACTGTCCTTTCCATTCCTCACTGGCCTTTCTTCTCTTTTAGTTCTGAAAATTATATTCCTGTTTTTTCTTGACATATGCTTCCGTTACAATAAGAGGTTTAACTGCAATATGATTCATTATAACTTTACGATTTGGTACTGAATTTGACTTCAGAAGATGTAGATTATGTCGGACAAGCGGAAAAGAACAAAATTGAAAGAAGGTGGGCCCAGAAGAAGTTCAGGTCCACCTGAATCTCTTATTGGTAAGTCAGCTTCTACAGAGGGGCAACCTAACTATCCTTATTTTCTGAAAGATTCAAGTGGTTTGGAATATTACACAAGTCTTGAACGATTTCGTGAGTATAGTTGTCATAGGGTGATTATAGAAGTGGCATTTTCGTAATGGTGTATCATTTCGGTGTTAAATATACAGTCAATATTTGTTTGAAGATAATGACATGGACTCGGACCGCATGAGTATTTCCTCCACATCTTCCAGAAAGAGTCAGGCAACGAGATGAGAAAATCGCGACCTTAAATATTTGGATTGTCTGGGAAAGATAAATCCTCGTTTGAGGAAAAAAGTTGTCAAGAATATTTCTTGATTTTCTCCAAAAAGCGAGAGCGTGAACTGCGATCAGCAAGAAAGCAGAAAATGAAAAAGAATTCAATTCGCAAATCGAATCGCCATATTGCTAAATACGACCCTGAAAGTGCCATGACTTCAACAGTTCCAAGGAAGGTTTTGCTTGTGCTTGATAAATGTTTATGTTTTGTATTTGTCTTGGAAGGCATCCCTGCTTCTGCGCGGGTGTTCGTATAGCTCCTTAGCCTATTTCGATTCAGAGGTGATAATGTTTGAAGGGGACACTAGTGACGAGGAACCCCCACCAGCCAAGAAACCTAGAAGACGAATTCGACGCATTTCTGAGCGGAGTCGACGTACTATCACCGCCAAACTACCTCCTTGTTACGGACCTGACTGCAATCAAGAGGTATTATTTTCTATTGAAATCATAGAAGAGAGTTTCATAATTATCCAAATACCAAGCTCGAAAATCAATAAGAAATCTGAACAATGAGATTAACTCGTTAATGAACTCAAAAACAACTTTATTGTCAGTTGTTAAAATAGAGAATTCAAAAAGTCTTGTTCATGTTTGAACCTTCATTTGGGATTCAGATTGAAAGGAACAATGAAGATGGGCCAACAGATGATCGTGAACTTCGCAAATTACGAAAATTGTTCTGGTCTAAGACTGGAAAGGGGGCTGGGAGGCCTCGTAAACTAAAGGTAGAGGGTGTTATCTACTTTTATATGATGGTGTACGTTATCAACGCGATAGTTATCAAAAAATAAAAGTTAGAAAGAGATCGAAAATGGTGGTTATTTTGTAGCTCGTAGTACAATTGTGAGTTCTTATGAGTCTTCACTTGTTTTGGACTAATTTCGTGGGATTATTCTTCTTGTGACTTTTTACACGACATTTAGCTGGGTCTTTAGTTGTCTTCCTTTCAATCCTTTAGTTCTGGCTCACCATCGTATCTTTTTTAAACAGAGAAATATTAATAGTAAAGTCACTAAAAGTATGAATTTCATAACAGAAGAAAGCCCTTTTACGATGCTGATTCGAAGCATTCACAATAAAAATGATCTGTCTTTGCAAAAGAAGCCTAGCGAAGTCATTAATACTTCTAGTGACCAGATCGTTCGTAAAAAGAAATGTTCACAATTTATTAAAATTAACTTGTTCTTTTAACGTTCAAACTTTCCACCGGCGGAAAACAAGGCCCATTGACAAAAAATAACAATAACACGAGCGGAGTTAGAGAATAAAGATGAATTCAAACTCATTGAATGAAAAGAGAATTAATTGACTTTGATAACGCTTTTTCTCACACGCTCAGCTTATTCAAAAGCAGTTATCTATTTGATTAGGAGCATCGAGAGTTTCTTCTTTCCTATTGCGAGCATAATTGCTGGATAAATATAGAATAACGACGGCTTTCCTTAAATTTGGTGTGATTGGAACAAAAGATGAATCGCCGAAGCGTTAATTTTCTATGAACATTTAAAGCCTCGTCTGCTTAGAGAATTTTCCAACGATGAAGAACTAGACGACTTTGTTGAAAATTTTGCATCCAAGATTGGGTCCTCGTTGATTTCATTTTCGGTCACTGAGTAATTTTCTCTCGACCACACTAAAGCCAAATAGTATTCTCTGCCTCTGTCGCGATGTCAAACATTTGATGGATGTCAAAGACGTTATCAATAAACGCAGAGTCTTTCGATATAGCGTCGGCTTGACAGAGGTTTGCGCCTTGTCCCCAGATCTTCAAACATTTGCTCATTCATATTTAAAAAAAAAATTCATATTTAATAATTTTGATAACTGGGTGACGAGTAGATTTAATCGGTGCTGAAGGGTGCTAAAACACAATTTGTCTGTTAGGATAAGATTGGAACGATCGTCAATCTGAAACAATATATAAAAAAGTGGAAAGATAACACCCCTTCCAAGAATAAGCTGCCTGACGGACGGTATCAAAGCCAGCGCCGGAGGTTCGCGAGTCAGGCAAAGACTGTTTCTCAACTCATGACTTTTAGATGCATTTTACAGCCCAGCCAAAATGTGAAGGAAAATATGAAGAACTTCTGGCGAGAAATATACGTTTTTGACTATTCTAACGGAGACAAAAGACGAACCGAACAAGTTCGAAATGCTGATTTCGACGATTTTTTCAGAAAGAAGCGATTCAGTGAATCTTTTGGTCCTCACGCTCAGTTTAAAGAACTTGCAGCGATGGTGTCGATACCAAACGAGCTTCGAGCATTTGCGATTCAGCGCAAGAAGTTTGGGCGTACTTTGAAGATTGACTACGACGATGAAGACTATTCAACAGATGCTACGGATATCGACATTACCTCGCCAACTCATGAAATGGATGTCGCTTCACCACCTTTAACTCCTCTGTCACGAAGCAGATCTAATACTTCAGCAAGTGACAGACCAAGTCTTGATGAGTCCAAAAGCTCTGCAGGTACATCATTTTGCTTTTTACCTACAGTTATTATTTTTAAGGTGATATAACACAACTCGCTTCGCGCTTTGACGATCTCGAAACTGAAACCCAAAATAGTCTTGAAGCAACGCCTCGTACAATCAGTCGTTTCAGCTCGTACATGAGTGAACCGGCATGTCACCCACGCCACGACATGTTCATTTACGAGATTCTGAATACTCAGCTCAACGCCTTGTGGATAGAAGAAACATTTGAAAGTCTCGGCGAGCTTAAAACTCTTTTTCCTCATGAAAAATGCTTCATCGAGGAAGTAAACGATCCGAGAAACGAAACGACTCAGATCCAGTCATTTTTAAAAGATGAAGCAAAAGCTCTGTCGTGGATGAATATCGCATGTGGTTTTATGACAATCTTCGAACGTCACGTATCCAAAGTCATTGAGTCCTTTCAGCCAACCAATCTCACCGACCTAGAAAGCCAGCAGTACGATATTAGTGGTGGAACAACACAGAACTTCAAATTCTGGCTCAAGGAGCAGATAAACAAAACAGAAAAGGATGCAAACCCTGAAAGTCCTTTTTGCCAAAGAGTGTTCGTCGAAAGCTTGCAAACTCACATCTCAAGATTTACGAAACTGTCCACATCAACGCTCATGATGATGGCAAACTCAAACATCTCCAACCCTCGTTCAAAATCGCGTGTTCAAGAACCCTATCGAATCATTAACCATTCCATCTTGGAAAAATTGATCTCTTTTCTGCTTAAAGTCAGGCCATACCTCGAGGGCAAAGACGAGCTCCACACTGATCTTGAAAAACTTGTATCGACGAAAAACTCGTCGAATGTGATCAACTGCACTCTCGCGGATGTTTTCGAACGCAATATCTCTGTAGAAATGAATTCAACGTGGCTTCAAACCTCGCTTCGCAATATCCGAATCCGCTACGTTCACAGTGAGTTCAACCCCGACGCCTATCCCCTTCCAGAATGGTTGCCTAATCTGACCGGTCTCTACACATTCCTGCTCGTTACACTCGCTCGTTTCCCAATGACTCTTTGCAAACATGTTCTGGAGAAGTTTGAAAGCATCAGCTCCCACACTGCCGATCATTCCAATTTTATCGCAGAATTTCACCCAGTTTTCGACCAGTGCGCCGTCACAATATTCTGCATTGAAACACTTGCGCTCACAGAACACTCATCAACAAGCAACTTACTTTTCAACACTGTCTACGAGTTGAAATCCAACTTCAAAAAGGAACTGATAAAGATTTAAATTCAGTCATTTCGGAATTTTTCAAATTTTCTCAAACTAAGAGCGAGAAAATGCTCAATCTTTATCACCTGAAAGGCCCTTAAATGTTATTATGATCGGGTTGTCATCCCACCTAAAGTCCACCTGCTCTCCAAAGACTTTGATCTTCACAATATTTTGCAGCGGATGAATAACATCTCCTTGTTCGACTCTGACGCTGAATCTCTTGGACATGTTCTTAAATTCGAGATGAAAAGATTCAAGGATCTCTCTCGTCGCATGCATATCTCGACCAAACCACGTATCATGGATCTTTTTCAGGACAAAGCTCTTGTTCTTATGGACGTTCTGCGTTCCTGGTGCAATGAGAGGATAATCAAGACCCAGCTGAAGCACTTGGACGATTTCTTGAACATCACAAATGAGAAAGACTTGCGAAAGCCGCAGATAACCCTGCCAACCGGGATAAGCTTCGACCGGGTACCAAGTGATACTCTTGAGCAGGAAAACTTTCGCGATCGAGTTCAAAAAGAAATACTCCAGCAAATGCTTCACAATCTTCGTGTTGGTAAGAACACCTTCATCGACAACGAAGCACGTGGTGTGTTCCAGTTTGCATTCTACTTGCGGGAAATTGCGGAAAAGGCGATAGGTTATCGGTTGAAGAAAACAGCTGGAAGAGACATTTCGCAGTACTTGCTCAATCAGGATTTTTGCATGATCAGAGTATTGAATGACGAGGATTCGGACTTTTGGATTTTCTGCCATTCAGAAACGATCGACCGTTTTATCAATGGAAAATCAACCGTTCTTGAAGAGCTTTTCGATCTCATGCAGCGTGTGGAAACAGTGACGCCAGTAACGAAAGACCTTCTCGTAGAAGTCGATGTAACAACTGATGGCACTCTTTTCCGTGGAGGCCCGATCGCAATGATTCTCGACCAAGATGAGGAGCCTCGTCATTTCCTGAAGAGCACGCGTCGAGCCTTCTCCGAACTTGACACAGGTTTCACTGGATCTCACCAGATCGCGTCACCATTTGAAAAGAAAGCAGCCTTCGATTTTCCATCACCACGAAAAGCAATAAATCTTCAAATGGAAAGTCAGCAGAATTCACAAGAAAAACTCATTGGAGCTAGCCAAGAAAGTGCAAATTCCGACTCGATCTTTGACTCTCAAAAAACGATGAACAGCTCCTTTAACGATTCTCAGGGCACCGAAGCTTCGTATTCGCAGAATAGTCAAGCAACGCAGTCCGTCGAAGGAACAGCATCCGAGTGGCATTATGACGATGGCATCTTTATTTTTAGAAAGTCTTCATTCAAGGATTTTAAATGGTCAGGAAAAGTATTTGAAATCAAGCCCGATGCTCATCGGATTACACCTATCTTCGATATCGATATGCAGAGCGAGTGCGAACTGTATATTCTGACGATCAACCCAGGAAATGAACGATCGTTCACTCAGGATTTCAGAGATTATTTGGAGCTTGTCGTGAAGCAGACGGGAATTACTAAAGATGCAAAGAATATGGTTCAATGTCTGCGCGATTCTGTGCTGAAGACCACAATAACTGTAAAAAATGTCATAAACGAGCAGCTGCGCGTCTTCAGTGAAATACAAAACGCTCTTCTCGATGTCAAAGACAGAGCTGTCAGCGAAAATGAAAACTTCTACCACCAAGAAAACCTAGACTATTTGGAGAAAGAGTATCCAAATGCCATCCGCAGACTGTACGAAAGCTTGAACAACTCTTACTTTACCGAAATGAAGAAACTCACGCGCAAGCCAAATAATGAGTTCAATTCTAAACACGCGTTCTATCAATCATATCAAAAACTTGCGCTTGAAATTTTCTACGACTGGACTTCATTTGAAACAGAAAAAATGCGATCTTACGCCACAGAGGAGCAATACAGGTCCAACCTGCGAACTGGACCAGCAACGCTGGAGCACAAACACTTGGACGACAGCTTCTTGCAAAAACTGAAGCGACAAGATGAACAAATGTACCGAGATCACATTGATAGAATCATGAAGGTATTTGACAAAAAGAAGGACATCAATGGAGAAGCGAAGGCTGTTGATAACAGCCGAAAGCTGTTTAGCCAAGCAAGCACAGATCTTGGTAGCGAAGGGAAAAAGTCGTTCAGAAACAGATGCAGAATTTCTACGACAAAAATCGACACAGTAAGAACAGAGAAAGCTCGAGAGCGAAAAACTGTAGGCAAAGTTTTGACGGAGTACTACGACGAAGATGATGAGGAAGAGGAAGTTGAAAATAACGGCAAGAAGATCAACTTTGACTTCGATATCGTTCGCGACAATATTGCACAGGTAAGCAATGACTATCTCGCTGTTCTTGACAATTCATGACAATAGGGGGCTTTTGGAAAGGTTCACCTGGGAACCAGACGAGACAACGGAGATCAAATCATCATCAAGGAGATAAAAAAGAACAATAAAACTGTCGAGGAACTCACGGTTTATCTGTACACAGAAATTTATGCGAATGAAACACTCCACCATAAGAACATCGTCATTTACTATGGCCAGTATTTCGTGAGTGCAAACTTCTCACTCAAGCAATTATTAATCTTCCTTTAGCAAGAGGCGGACTCGATCAAAAACGACCTGCGGACGTTCTTCTTGTTGTTCGAGTACTGCGAAATGACTCTTGACAAGGAGGCGCGAAACGGTATTTCGCCGACGATGATAATCGCGTATACCACGCAGTTGATGGATGCAGTAGAGTACATGCACGCAAACAGCTGGCTGCATCGCGATATT
>Ga0209092_10004682_pt1 | contig 11312 bp, 8 predicted proteins | sample FraStrMetagenome_FD_187446 | JGI IMG/M metagenome (GOLD analysis project Ga0209092, IMG submission 187446) | Marine eukaryotic phytoplankton communities from Arctic Ocean - Fram Strait ARC3M Metagenome (SPAdes) (version 2) | ecosystem: Environmental > Aquatic > Marine > Oceanic | place: Fram... | reverse complement strand
TTATTGTGCTTGAAATTGAGCTTTCTTTCTATGAATAAAAGCCGCTCTAATAGTGAGCTCAAGGATATATCTTTGCAATGATGTGTATCTAGGATCATTAACTTAATCTTTTAGATATTTTATAAGTTTTGTGACTGTTGAGTTTTCGATCGTCTTTTCACCAAACTAATTTTTTTAAATTAAATTGCCAATGTATTTTTTCATTTTGTTGGAAATGAAACACAATTATAAAGCACATTTTATGTCCACACTTCAAAAAATATCGTGAATGAATTTTTTACACTCATCCTACGTAATTTCGAGCTGTAGTATATATACCATAAATTGGGTAACAAAAATTACCCAAATTCCTCATATAGGTAGTTATATAATTATGATTATTTTTTTTTTACTAAAAATACTATAGTATTATTATTATTATTGTTATTATCAATTGTCATGTTTGACCACAAAGCAAGCTAAAGGTTAATTTCAAATGATATTATTATTATTAATTGTTATTATTATTATTATTATTATTAAAAATATCAACAAAAGAGCGACAATCACAAACAGTCAGAGAGAGGAAGGAACGTAAAATCATGCTATCATTCTTCATAAGAGCCTTCACTATTGTACACGTTGCTCATGGAATGACATCTCCACTAAAGTTTCACGTTGCTCCAATGCAGGCATACACAAATCAACATCTACGATATTTATATGGCAAATTGAATTCAAGTGCTTGGCTATGGACAGAAATGGAAAAAACAAATGACTTACTTCACAGTGAGACGGCATATAGAAAACGACTTTCTTGCGTGGATCGTGGCACCAAAAATCCCTGCGTGCTTCAACTTGGAGGCAACAATGCTGCTGATTTAAGAGAATGTGTCCGTCTAGCATCAGAATACCATTATGATGAAATCAATTTAAATTGTGGTTGTCCGAGTATAGAAGCTGGAGGAGCTGATTATGGTGCAGTTTTGATGAAAGATGCGGATCTGACGAGAAACCTTCTTGAAGAAATGAATAGAGAATCTCTCAATGCGCAAGTTTCAATGAAAATTCGATTGGCTGCTCATGACAATTTTATTGAAGACAGAGAAGAAAGTTATGATCATCTCTTGAATTTTGTGAAGAAAGTGATAGATCCACTTTCATCTGCTGATGCTCCACATATTGTTGTTCACGCAAGATCTGCCATTTTGTCAGGATTAAGTACAGTGAAAAATAGATCCATACCACCATTGAAGCATGATTATGTGCACGAGCTTTCGAGAGATTTACCTCATACTCGCATAACATTAAATGGAGGGATATCGTCCATTAAACAACTTTATGATGCGAAGAATTGCTGTGACACCAAAATTGATGGTATTATGGCCGGGCGTTGGCTTTTACGGAGACCGTTGGATTTGCTGGATATCAACCATTTCATGAAAAATGAATATGTAAATATAGGGGATTTCTATAACAGTCGCGATGAAAATTATGAATATATTCTAGAGAAAAAAATATCGTCAATCATAGAATACGGGACATATGCGAAGACACAAATGCAAGAAGGCATTTATAGTAAGAGTGATATTCTATCACCCCTTTGTCTTATCGCCTTTCAGTTAAGAGAGGACACGAATGCATTTGAGGATGGCGATTGCCACTTGGAAAGAGAATCCTTGGAACAATTGCAGGATGCGCTATACGAAGCAATAGTATGCACCCTTGAGGATAATAAAGATACAAAGGTAGATACCAAAAATAATCTAAGGGGAATCATGAAATCAATGAAACATGCTCTCGGACCAAAGGTTTTCAACAAAATAAAACGGAATAGAAATGAGTTATAAATCGTATTTTGTTTCGTGCATTTATAGTGAAAATGTATGCTTATCATAATCTATTTTATTTTGCAACATTAAAATGTACAGTTTATCAGTGGTAAGAAAAATCGAGAGTGACCGTACATTGCATATAACAGCTTCTCATTACATTTCATTTCAAAAATGCACTTTGATCAGAAGTCAGGATCAAAATATATATGTAATCATATGTTTGACATCTATAATTGTATAAATATGCAATAAGCAACAAAAATGATCATTTCGTGTAGATGGTTTGCTTCTATTTATTATCCTGTCGGATCATAAAGTGTTCTAACATTAATTTCAAACATGAGTAAAATAGAATTACCACAGGAGTTTAGCATCGTTCTTCCTTTCCTGCAATTTGACAAACGAGAACAAATAGAATTTCTCCTTTTCAACAGTAAAAAATACACAGCGACAAAAATTTGTTTAGGCAAGAGTCTGGGTAGTTTCGGCAAAGATTGGTTTGCCCTGCTTTTCCATGTTGATGATATGGATCATGAATCCAGCGATTCCAACAGCGAGAACTCCAAACACAACAATCAAAGCAATTCCCCAGCCAGGGAACTTCTCTTCTGTCTCAGTGACAATCTCGACAAGAGGTTCAGGCTCTGCGTTGAAGGGACTGTCATCAGCAATAGCAATATTGGAAGAGGATTCACCGGGGCAAAATGTCTCCAAGTCAACCCCCTCGAAAACAGGGAGACGAGTGTAGGCACGAACACCGCTTCCACCAAGGGCTTGACGGCCTTCATTTCCATCTTCAGTGATAGAAGTTTCAGTGAAATCAAAAGTAGACAAAGGTTCCCCATTTGCCATGGCTACGATGGCCTCAGCGAGATTGAATGCTAACGATCCAATTCGAACTCCTAGAGTTGTGGCACTAAAAGGCACTGTGATGAAGTGCCTCTTCTGAACGGCACGTAGATTGCATGTTTTTTCGTTCTTGCAGAGATTATAAATCTTTTCATCTGTATAAAGATAAGGAGTAAAGCGACGATTGAATTGAGACGAGGCAAAGGAATGAAAATGAATTTAGAACATTACAAAATTTAAAGATAGGAGCAAACTAAAACCTACCTGCTTTGTCCCAAGCAGCATCAACTACAACGATAACATCAGGATCTTTTTCAACAATCTCGTCCCAAGATGCGTCAGCCCAACTTTTCTTTTCTTCCACTCCTAAATCACCGAAAACGTTTTCAGCTCCGGAATAGTCAATGATTGAGTTCACAGATCCACAGCATGCACCGACAAAAGGAGTCTCATCGTCCCATGAATCTAGCCAGAACACAGAGAGTGCGCTATCCTCTGAGCCATGAGTTTTGACAAGGTTTGTGGCTTGTTGGAAGTGATTTTCAATAGTTGCAATTAAAGAAATTGCAGCCGCATTTGCATCAAAAATCAGAGCAATCTCAAAAATTTCTTGAAAGAGTTCGTCAAGAGTAACCTCATCAGGTCTGTGGACGGCGAGTTCACAATAGGGAGATTGCAAGTAGGTCTGAATGTTGGCCTCGTTCAACTCAGAGCGACAATACGTAGCATTGCCCCTGCTTGTTTCCAATGTTAAGTCGCAATCTTTGACTACGTCGAAGTAATCGATGCGATTATCATCTTCCTTTGTACTAGCTTGAAAAGCGCTGCGATAAGATGCGTATAAAAAGTCTGGATTGACTGATTTGAGAGTTTCTATATCAGGGTAAGTGTCCGAAAGCACAGGGATTTTTGAGTAATCATCAGCGAGCTCGGGCCAGATTTCGTCATCAATGTAAGCAGTACCGACCATATGATCAGCTAGACCCAATGCAAGCATAACTTCAGTTGTGCCTTGATTCAATGTCACAGCTCGTTGTGGAGTTTCGTCGATCCATGACTTTACTCCACAGTTTGTAATGCCTACTGGATAAATTGTGGCATTGCTTTCCACAACTAAGCCCAGAGCAAGAAGGAATATTTTGCTTTTCATCATCTTCAAAACAATATATAACTCTACCTAGACAATTTTACGAATGTCAAAATTTGTAGCAGATAAATTGTGGACAAAGTTTAAAATAGAGTATCTTTTCTCTAAACAGACAAAGATACCATGAGGATCTAAATTTTTACTGAAAACATATGATACTGCACGTGGTGAATGAAACCTGTCATCAACGTTGATACCATAGCTTCACAGTTTGTGATATGGCAGGCCAATTAATGGCATGCGAGAGGCTGCTTTTTTGAATGATTGAAAAAGTGAGTGTTAATTAGCCTAAAAAGGCTTTTAAGGCTTTTAATAAAATTACTAACAAAAAATATTCATTCCTAAAATAGCCAATCTTTAGGCCAATTCGTACTGTCTCAAACGGTATTGATTGGTTCTTCCAACCAAACAACAACCATAATACGGCCAACTTTTTGGATTTTCAGCCTGAAAAGGTGCACTTTTAGCCTTTCTAAAAATGAAAAGATTTCAGGACTTATGAACTGCAGTAGAACCGAAATTGCTGAAAAGAAGTACGTGTTGAACATAAAGAAGTAGGAGCACCATTTCACTTGCTATTTATTAATTACTATATCATATCTTCATATAAAACAACTGCTGTTACTTAGGATCGTGAGCCTTTAATTCTTGCACGATGTCGCGCGTTTTATAATGGATCTATATTTTGTTATAGGTATCTTATTTTAAGAGCAATAATTCGGCAGCACTAGGTTCGGTCCCTACCGTCTGCGAAAGTCTATTATTGTTTTCAACATGTCAACATCGAATTGAATATAAATCATTTCACCCTCATCCTGTTGTTGGTATTCAACAATGTGATGGTCTTCTAGTTCTCTCAAAACATTGCGTAAAGCTAAATCAGAACTAATGAACATATTCCTTTGACAATTTTTGAAAAGAGTTTTGTAGGGTATTAAAGTTTGACCATTCTGTTCAAATTGAGCCAATTGAAGAGAAGCAAGTTCTTTTATTACTTCTGCATGGCGAGGAGCCAAACTTCTCAAAATATTCTGAATTCCTGTGGATTGTTGCTTGACCTTCTCCTTCTTTTGATTTTTTGATGCAGGATTGGAACTTCCGTGAAAAACTTCCTCATGATAAGGATGATAGGTTGTAACTGATTCCCATAACTGGAATATGTAGAAATAATTGCCATGGATCATTACATATAATTATGAGAAGAAACTTTTTAGTGCCCTATTTTATTGAAAATATCATTCAATGCAATATTGACTCACCCATGCAAATTTGGCATCTGCTTTCAAATCCCACAATACAGACGGTATATTTACGTGGTCTGTACTTGCGACGAGTCTAATAACTCTAGGTTCGTCCACATAGACTCTAGAGAAAGATGGCGAATTGGGCTTTTTACTATAAGAGGTAAGAACCGCCAAACATTCTTGTGCAATGTGGTTTCGCAGGACTAGGTCAACATTATGAATCACGAGGAATATAGGGCGTGATCTTGATGAGAGTTTTTTCGATATTTCCATTGCACGTTGTATTGATCTTGGAGAGTTTGTAGAAGAAAGGGATGATGCTTCCATGTATTCAAAAGATTTACTATAAATAGGATTCCAAATGGCACATGATAGAGAATTTCCAAAATTTGTCTTCATTTGTTGCTCATGCTCAAATAGGGGATCTCTTCCTCCCAAAAATGTACCTACAAAAATATCCAACAATTCTGATATTGTCATTTCTTTGTCGTAGCCATTCAACATTATAACATCACCTTCCTTTCTTAATTCCTCTGTAGCTAAATCTTCTAGTATTTTTTTTTTGGAACCAAATCCATAAAACAAAAGAGAATGGTTTGTGCCCAAGATAAATCTCCATTTTGGAAAGCAAATTTTGCATGTTGCAAAGTTCAAATTGATATGTTCTTCATACATAAGAGGAAGATCTCGTATGGCTATAACACTCGCTTCAGGCGACGGCCATGGTGGAAGCTGTGTTTGTGACACTGATTCTTTTATTTTTATATCATCATTTTTGTGATTTTCTATTGAGGTAATTAGACCAAACTGCTTGGTGGCAATCAAATTGGTTCCATGCAATCGATGGGCTTTTTTCTTCTTTAAGTTTATCTCTGATGATTTGGATTTAGTAGTTCTCCGAGAAAAATATCTTTCTGCACCTTTCTCTGTAGAAGTCACCGTGACATCACGATCTCTTGTTCTTTTTCTCATCCTTTTTTCATTTTGACTCGTCTTGGCGCAATCTAACTCAACGGAATTTGAATTGCTACAATATTCCTCAGTTTCCGAATTTACGTTTTCGAGCTCATCCTTATTTTTCATCCTTTTCATATCGATGTAAAGTAGTCTCAAGACATCCTCTCTTACGCGTTTAAGTCGATTTATACAGAGATCTTGTTGCGTTTGTTTGATACCTTGACCTTCAAACTTGCCATCTCTCCTAGTGGAATCGATATGTAATACAGGCGGGATTCTGTACGGCTGAACACCTTCTAAACAGTCTTGAATTTCTCTTGAAGATTTAAAATAGAGGCAATCTGTATGCCAGGTTTGTCGCCGTCCTTTGCGCCTCTCTGCTTGCTTCTTGGTGTACATAAGTTTGCCGCTGTCGTTAGCGAACCACTCAAGATCCTCATCGGACGGCGGAGATCTGTAGCAATAATCACTACTTGCTTGGTATTTCCAATTCATTGTGTGGTGTAAGAAATGCCATATTTGACTAAACTTGAAATTATTTAAGCTTTCTGTCAAAAGATAGGCGCGGGACTCGTCATCATTTACATCTGGAAACCATAACGACATAGACATTTTTTCCAATTCTTTCGAGGACCTTCTCCTAGATTCATCTTCTTTACTAGTTATGTTGTCTATTGTAGAATGGTATATCGTGTCTTTTTGTTGCTCCCCGGATGCATTAACTTTGTCCATATCGAGGCGATTTGGTAGAGAAGTTTCGAGTCCAACCTTGATCGCAAAAAAAAAAAACAAAAAAAAAAAACAAATAATGAAAAATAAAATACATGTGACGTTTGTTTAACAGTACCCTACATACGAGTAAGCAGTCACATGCAACAACTTTAGGAAAGGTTAAGACTGTGATGGATTCATCCTATCTCAGCAACAAGTGGGAAACCAAATCAAATATCTGCATCGGTTTCGACAAATATGTTTATATCCAATAGATCTACCAAACTTGTATTGGCAAAAGTTAATATCCCTTCGCCTAAAATAATTTTTCGCGTTTCGCGGGATAGGAATGTTTATTAAAATCATATGCGACAGATTTGCTTTGTTTCAAATCTTAATATGGTCAATCATAATATTGGTGATAGAACTGGCAAGGTGGTTAAAGTTGGGAGAGATATGTTCTTCAATGGGGAGGTGAATTATATCCTCATAATAAGTATCATGCATTAAATAAGTGATATTGATTTCTTTTCCAAGAGCTTCGTAAAGAGAGAGTGCTAAGATCGTCTATGAAAATGAAAAAGTGTGTGTTTAGTTGGTATTGAGGAGATATCATAAGAAAAAGATGAGCAAAATGGGAGACACTCCATGATACAGTCACATCATTCAACTCAATAGCTCCAAAAAAGTATTTCGCTTCTAGTGAAAATGACTTCCAGCAGGTGGAAAAAAAGAACGCAACTTCAATGCCATCAAATTCTTTTTATCACGTTATTATCAATCCAAAACATCATATTCTCAGTCTTTTCACTTCTGCAATAGTGAAAACAAATCTTGATGGACATAATGATCATTATCGAATCCAATTTTCCTATTCATATTCATCAATTATCCCAACATGACTATGCGATTACACTTCTGAAGGAGAGCAAATTATTCTAGTAGGAGAAAGTGGAGATAGAAATTTTCTTTGTGCGTTGTTTCTCTTAATTGTTCTCTACATTCGCCATGAAAAATCGCAACTATTCAAAAATGATTCGTGCTAAGGAGCTCTGTCAAACTTGATCATACCTCCAATATTGTTCGAGTGTTAATTGACATGTATGTTGAAGTAGGAGACAAATTAGCTCTCCAATACGGGGGCGCTGAAGCGCATAAAAAGGTAGCTACCGCCCAAGTTGCAGGGAAGGAGGGCCCAAGTGCTGGAAAGGTAAGCTCGAAAATCTACTTGACGATAAATTCTAATCTTTATAGCTTTTTTTCTCATTATATACTTGTCTTTTAATTATACTTTTTATCTTCGATCACAGCGCAAAGAGCTTCTCACTTCTATCAGGAGGTACTATAATAATGCGGTTACTGATAGATTAAGACAGGATGCAATGAATCTCTTCTTGGGATATCATATCCCGTTTAGGCACACAGTCCACCTCTGGGATATGGAGAGTGATTATCACTTACATAATTTTCATGTTCAATCTGGAGAAAGCTCAGTTAAATTGATGAAATCATACGAAAATATTTTTGCTGTAGATTTGTCAGATGACGAAGGGAATTGAAACAGATTCTAAATATCAACATAGAAAAAACTTTCAAGTGATTTTAACCTGGATTTGTCCGATAAATTAGATGAAAAGATCGATTCAATCGTATTCAGAAGCAATGTAATGCACATGATGAGCGTTTCAGAAGGCTTGGTCCGGCGATCCTTTTGATAATCAAGAATGGGTCACTGAACACGGAGATGGAAAAGCCTATGCTGCTCCTTAACGAAACTCCAACTGTATTTCATTTTCCGTTCTCTAAGCAAATCCAGAGTATAATATTAAGTTTGAAGTAGGATATTTTTTAAACAGAAAATAGTATACATTAATAACCTCTAGATATTTTTCTAAATCATTTTTTATGTGATGGAGACAATCACTTTACTATTAAGTTAGGTTTTAGATTATGTTACAGGTTGCAACACCAACACATCTTGAAGACAATCACTCCTTCCATTTAATAACAACACAATCTTCCAATCATTTGAGATTTTTTCAGCAAGCCACTCCGGATTGATCCACGACATGCCCCAGTCAGGATTTGTTGTGTCCTTATCCCAGTCAACGTTATTTGGGAAAGCAGCAACATAATATTGCCCAATGTTCTTGTTCTCTATGGCCTCTGTAACTAATTCTGCTGTTTTCATGTCCGTAACCTTGGAGTATGCTGCCACAAAACCATGAGTTGTAATAATGAGGTAACCATCAGGTTTGATGATCCTTCTCATCTCCTCCAGCCACAAAATGCCAGCACCTTTCTTACTGGATTTACTAGCTCCAAAGTTGTAGTGTGACCAAATGGATATTGCAAAGATGAGATCAAACTTATTATCTCCATACTCAGTAGGAGGATGGACTGGAGATTTGTAGCTTGAAACGCCTTTAAGATTATCGTTGGCCCATTCAATGGACTTCAAAATAGGGTCAGCATTATGTGCATCTATCCCTGGATATGCAGCCTTCATCATCCCAATGGATCGACCTGAAGATCCACCCCAGTCAAGAACCTTACCACCAGAAGTGATTCTATTCAATTCCTCAGGTCCAGCTGCAAAGTACAATGCCTCCAGGACCAAATCTGCATTATACAAGCCTCCAGTAACAAATCCCTTACCACCTCTACTCATTGCATGAATATCTTCAGGAATCACAATCTCACCAATCATTTTAGCAACTTCATTGCATTCTTTATCAGAAGTTTGCTTAGGACAGTATTCTTGGGTCAAAAATCCAACAAACTGTGTCTTGGAATCTGGCATAATCATGCTCGCTGGAGCATTCCCATCTTTGAAATGATTGCTTGTATCTGGAAAATCAACTTTTTTGTAAAATTGACTGAGTTTCTTAAAAAGTACTATGGTGGCTGGTTTGAATACTTCTACTAGACACACAACTCTTCGATCTTCATGGTTGTTTGTTTGAAGTTTGTGAAATTCCGCCACTTGCCAAATGTCATTCTTGTCATTCTTTACTTTGTGCCAAGATGCGAGTGAGTGTTGATAAAAAAAAAGAGTGAGCAAATTACACAAAACAATCACACCCACTACATACTTCCAGAAAACTGGGATGGTTGGGGATGGCTTCCTCAGATTTTCATAAGAGTCTTTGGTCACTCCTTCGCTAGTTTTTGGTACATTAGTTCTCCTCATTTTGCTGTGAGAAAAATTCTAAGGAAAATGATTAGGATATGTAGTATTGTTAAAAGATCGTGCTAACTTACCTATATATCACGTAGAAACCAGTAATATAATCAAAGAAGAATAAGAGAAATCTTAATTTTTACAATGACATTATGTTGTATCTATAGAGTCGAAAGCATTTGAATATTTTAGGATCGAAACTAAACACTATAATCGTCGCTAAGGTTACATCAGCAGATTTAGTCTTTGTTAATATTCCTAGTTCTAAATATTCTTCTTCAGTCTGACATATTTAGATAACGTATGAACTGCAGTACTACCTAATTACGATTTGAACCAAATTTTTGGATTGGTAATGTTTTTTCAATTAGACAATACATTTTTTTTAATTTATGTACCGTTTCCTTAAGTAAATTTTTACGTAGCCGTTGTGCAGCTTTATACCATTGTATAGTTTGTACGTACTTATGTATATTCTTCGTACGTAACCCAATATGGCGATATACGTACGAATGAACGATTCCAAGTTTCATATGGAGACAAACTTTTTCAGCATACGTACGTTGCTAGGTTGATGAGTTACTAAATCGGACAAATCAACGTCTTGATATAATTCTACGAACGACCTATAAGTACATGCGTACCATTATTAAAAACCACGCAAACAACAAATCTCCTTACTGGTACTGTAGGTACGAATAGAAAGTAGGAACATATGACAATTGGAATAAGTACGTTGTAATTGAATTAAACTCAACACGTGTATCTCACACCTTGCTATATGAATATGCACGTTTAGGTGGAATAGAAAACTGTTTCCCCCGGCATGATATGTTAGATAGCCTATAGTGTGCGGTGGAGAAAGATGTTATTGCGGGGACAGCAGTTATAATCCTTGGTGATTTGAATGAAAACATTCTCAAGGCGGGAATTAATAATAAATTCGATGATCTCGGTGTGATAAATGTGTTGAAAGCAAAACTAGGGGAGGAATTGAAGGATATTCGGAGCCAAAATAGAGGCAAATCCGTAATTGATGGTATATGGGCTAGTAGTAGTTTGTTACAATCAATACAAAAATTGGGGATAGCCCCGTTCTATACCATGTGTGCCAGTGACCACCGGGGCATATATGTGGATGTGGATTTAAGGCTGATATTAGATACCCCTGTCATTGAGTTCAAACAGATGAATGCGAGACGATTGCAATCTTCAATTCCAAGGCGAGTTCGGGAATATGTGATGAAAATGGAGTTCTATTGGACACATAGGAAGTTAGGCGAAAAAATCAATGCGCTGAAGGAACAAGCAAAAAGTAACGCAGGAGGGAGTTTTGAATCTGTACTTAACCACATTGATTCACAAATAGGAGAAATAATGGTGGCAGCGGAAAAGGGGTGTACAAA
>Ga0209092_10004680_pt1 | contig 11315 bp, 7 predicted proteins | sample FraStrMetagenome_FD_187446 | JGI IMG/M metagenome (GOLD analysis project Ga0209092, IMG submission 187446) | Marine eukaryotic phytoplankton communities from Arctic Ocean - Fram Strait ARC3M Metagenome (SPAdes) (version 2) | ecosystem: Environmental > Aquatic > Marine > Oceanic | place: Fram... | reverse complement strand
ATGGTTTGATGCATTTTTTTCTAAGAACAGTTTAAAGGAAACAGTAGAAATCTCTGACATTTCCACTGAGCGATTAATTGCATTGTTTCAGTCGAAAATTTTATCTGCGCAATTAACTGATGAAAAGACCACATTTGTGTGGACAACAGGCGGTCATTCTGCAGCAGCGGGGCATGGAAATTTGTTTTCGCAATCATATACAGCAATATTGGAGGATACAGCTAGAGATGTTTTTGCTAGCCTTGATATTGAATTTATAGGGAGAAATCATGCTATGGGTGGTTACAGCAGCGGTCCTGAATTAGCTTGTTGTATGACTTCAATTTATGGCAAAGATACAGACATATTGAGTTGGGATTTCGGAATGACAGATGGGAGAGATCCCCATAATATGATATTGTGGTCACATCGGGCAGCATTGCTTCGTGGCGAAGGGCTTCCATTTTTGTTCTATATGAAACATCCAGATGAAGAAGTAATAAACCTAGAGACAAAAGGTCTGGGAATTGGCTGGAGGAACGCAATAGACGTTACAAAATTGCCTGACTTTGAAACCTTAGATCCAAGTGTTATTGAAAGCATCCCAAAACCTGTGCAATATTTCAGATGTGGAGATCATTACGAAACTCAAAGCACTATATGTGCCGAAAATAAATGGAATACGTCTGTATGCAATAGTGGTGTCAAATATCAAGCGAGTTGGCATCCAGGATGGTAAGTTTGATGCCCGAGAACATTATTCAAAACGCATTCATTTGTTTTCTCAACACTTATTTTTCTGTCTCAAAAATAGGAGGGCGCATATGTTGAATGGAAGAATTTTAGGTTTTTTCATCATTGATATATTAGTTCAAGCAGTGGAAAGAATAGTATCTTCTGATTCGCAAATCTCGACCTCAGAAATTCCCCCTGGAATTACACAAGAGTACTTTGAACATGTTGTCAAAAAAGAGAAGAGTATCAAGGACGAATTTCTTGTTGGACCAGTCCCCGAGGAAAAATTTAGTGTTGATTTCAAAGATCATGATGTACCCAATAAGATACTTTATCACAGTGAATCAATCTGTCATTCGGGACTTCTTCCAAATATGGCGCGATATAATCTGGATACTCTACAAGACGAAACATACCCTTTAGTAATGTTACCTCCATTTCCAGACTCTGGCACAAGGCCAGCCTATTTAGCATACGATTCACTTAAGGTGCAGGAATGTAATACTACTTTGAATATAGATTATAAGGACTATTATTTAACACGACATGGAGATGGTTTAACAACGATCACGGTACCTTCTGGGATGGAGTTAGGATCAAGTGAGGATCTATATTTGCCAGATCTCAATGGTTTGATACTGATATGTCAACCACGATGCGACTGGGGACAATGTAAAGAAGGCTCTATTCAATTACATACTCTAAACAGCACGAGCACTGATGTAGAGATAAGAGTGAATGGAGACAAAGTTTTCGCCACACAAAGAATTGAAAACTTCTGCTATTTCTTGGAGAAATCCAGTGGAAACTTGAATTGGGGAGAAGGAAAGCAATACGATATAAGCTTTCGCGTCAATGAACCCGATTCACTCCTCGAAATTTCGTCAATGATTGTTTTCTGATAACGTTGTACACATAACATTATAATGATCTCAAAAGTGATCTATCAGAAATAAACCATATGCGTTCAAGACAAAACTTAAATCATTCGAATCCTATTATTTGAAAAAACTCAATTTTATTCCTTTCCATAATTAGCAACTTCGTAATTTTACACCCAAACTATGTTTTCCTCAAGTTCATCCATAGTAATACCAAGAACTTTAAGCATTACATCAGGGTTTACTTCTACAAATGCATTCAGATGCTCTAAAGCCAAATGGATCTGGGCTATTATTTGCTGCTTCATATTACTTTCAACAATTTCAGTTATATTCGTTGTAAACCCACCAACTGCTTTATTTAAGAGCCAATCTGCACCAGTCTCTTTAAATTTGAACTTGACTTTGTCTAAAGATATATCCAATTGTTGTAATTGAAGTATAGGTACAGTCACTTCTGAACCAAGTTTCATAATACGTTCTTTTCGACATTCAACTTTCAACTTGATTGATGTGTTTTTGATCAACAAAGATCCATAACCTTCAAAGACAGGATCGAAAATAGAGTAGCGAATTTTTGGTTCGACACGAAATAGAAATTCATCTAGATGAAATGTCATTCCACAAAGGTCTAAATCAAGTAGGGTTGGGTCAATACGAGGATTGAATCTATTTTGTATTATTGGGCTTTCTTCCAAAGATTCTCTTCGATTACCACAATGACCAGATCTATCTTGACTGTTTATCTGTTTTGAATCAGCATCGTTGTCACTCTCCTTCTGGCATTGAATTTGATATGAACTGATTACAAAATATGAAATAGTTGAGTCCGTATGAGCAATAACACAGACAAAAAATCAAGTTTTAACAATCAGTTGTACGCTTACATATCTCGGATGACAATTTCCATTAATTCGTCATCATCTATTTCCAAATTTTGCCACAGCTCAACTGCACAACTAAGAACTTGTGACATGGGAATACCTTCAAGTGGCGTTCCTGTAAGCGAAATGCTATGATCTACTCCACCTCTACCGTGTTCCCAACTTCCATAGTGTTGCGCATTTATTAGTAGTTCCTTTACGTGATCCAATATTGAAACCTCTGTTGTGCTTGAGTCTGAATCTAAGCCAGGTTCACTTTGAGTACTCTGAACTTTGTCATCAGAATCTGAGTAGTCACTATGCTCTTTTGAAGAAAAAACATTTGAACTTCCTAAAACTTTACACACCAGATTCTTACTCTCTATATCAACTTCGGAAAGAGTCAAATCTCCACCATTCTTCCCTCGACAAGTTAAAACCCACCCATCACTTACATCTCTCCTTTCTATTGGTATTGACATTTTAGGCAAATAATGCTAGCACAGGAAAACAGCACGATGTGAGACATTGTTTCTGCATTTGAGCCTTCAACTCAAATGAAAACCCTGTGAAATGACTTACTAAAAATCTATTAACCGCTTCCCTACTTTTTTCAATTAAAAATTTGGAAAACTTTTCTTTGTCCAATATGGCTACAGACATTTCGTTCAGGAGCTCATCTAAATCAACTTCATCCAGGAGATTTAAGATGTCGTCATCAAGGCTATTGGGAATATTCATAGAAAACGCATGTTATATCTATGAAGAGATTGGTACGATTGTCATGTGAATTCATTGGCAACTTACCCTGCATAATACGGCAATATCGTCATAGTTTGTTTGATATCGTTACAAAATGCTTCAACAAAGAGAACAAGCTATGCTCATGCATTTCATCGAGAACTATCAATTTAGCAAGTGAAACGTAAAATATAAAATAGAGATAAAGTATGCCTTACCTTCATATCCAATTCATGTATCAGACTTCTTGCTGGCTCCTCTGTCAAGAAATTCATCCAGTTTGTTGCAAGTTCGGCATTCTTCAATTCTCTAAAACTTGAAACCCCTAAACTGAAGAGTTTCGCAAGTGGTACAACGAATTCCTTTGTATTGTCTGGCATTCTGGTCACTGCCCACGATATTTCATCGTCAGCAGCGTCCAGAAACTTGTTGAAGAAAAACACAAACAATATTTAGAAAAAGTCTATACAACTTTTTTACAAATCACCAATCCAATACTTACTGGGATCCACAGCTTTCCACTCAGTTCCATATTTATGAGCATTCTGAAGTATCGAAAGGACCTTACATTGAAGGCATATATATTAATCACTTGCGATAGGTGACTGTCGCCGTGCAACACTCGCACCAATATGCGCTCCAATACTTCCAACACATCATCTCTGGTAATGAACTTCAATAGAACTTTGCGGGGTTCAGTCATCCATTTCATGATTCTAGCAAATAATGCGATCTTTTCCCCACTCCTCAATGCGGCAGCTTCACTTTGTCTTGCTCTCGGTGCCAAAGAATTATAAATTAATAAAAGCTTATCATGGTATTGGGCACATGTAGAAGCATCAACAATTTTTGTCTTTATCACATTACGCTCAATTCGCGAGATACATGTTTCCCATTTTCCGTTTTCTAAAGCACTAAGTAGTTTTTCATCTTTTACTAGTACATCAAATAGATATGCAAACCGGGCTTTAGCTTTTTTCCCATGATTTTCTAATCTTGACATAATGCTTTCTCCAACTTTCGCTATCCTCTTTTGTATGGGATATAAAGTTTCTCGCACTTGAGTAAGTGTTCGAAATCTAATATCTGCAGCCTCTTTAGATACATTTATTTGCCTTACTTTGATGATAGCTTGGAAAAAAACGACAAACTCAGACACAATTGATAATGCTAACCGTAAATCAGAGCGTGCTGAGCCTACATCAGCTTGTGCAATGGCAAGTGCTCTCTTGATCATGCGAATGATCGCATATGCTCTATCATAATCATAAGTATCTCTTTCTTCTAATTCAGAAACATTTGTTTTTTGAGATGCGCCTTTCGATGTATCTTTCGTACTTAAGTCGCCGTTTACTTTGAATATTCCCCCCATAAGATCATTGATGAACAAAAGTCCAGGCTCCGCTCTTAAAGGATTTTTCTGCGTCTTTTGATTTTTAGATGGGAGCGAATTTATTGTCTCACTCTCTAATTTATTGTCGATAGTCTGAGTAGAACCATTCGCTTGTTGGGCTCTTTTTTTTTCTTTTATGTTACTCTTGTTCCTATTACCAACGTCAAGATCTTCTAAAAACGAGATGAGCGCGTCAGTGAGATGCCCTAATTCGGATTCGAAATGAGGATCTTCAGCTATTGCTTTAATAAAACTAGCAAATAAAATCTCAATTTCTTCTGACCATTTCAGTGCTTCCTTGGTTTCGATATCCCATTCTTTCAATGCAGCTTTATATGTATCCATCTGAATCTGAAATTGAGCAGCAGCCCTAATTTGTTCTAGTACCGGAACAAACTTCGCAGAAGGACACGATTGTATTTCGCTTCTCTTTAATTTAATGACATGTCCTTGAAAACGCCCGCTTTCTTTTATTAATACAAAAAAATTTCCATCTAATTGTTTTTCTCCACCTTGGACATATGATAAAACTTTACCACGTCCTAGTTTTGTTTGAACAGTAAAGCCAATGCCAGCCTCTACGATACCGTGAATCTTATCCCGGCGCAAATAGGCACATGAGGAGCCATGTCCTCTATTTTTCCATAATGATCTTATGATATGGATATCATCACTAACTCTCCATCCAGCGAGTACGCCAATCCCAAAGGACGTTGCGACACAAGCTCCAATTGGGTAGCAAGAATGTCTCGGCATTTGACTGATATCATCGGGCACTCTGAAATGTACTTCTGCAAAATTTCCATTTTTCAAGTATGATTTGTCAATTTGTGCATGGATGGAAAGACAATTTGTTCCGGTTATTTTTGATTCATAAGAAAACCTAAATGACCTTTCTTTCACTGGCAACTTTATTCTTTGGCATGCAATGACTGTTGCCATGATGTATTTAGCTTTTTTTGTAGTATTGCTTCTGTGCGCTTGCAAAAGACCAACTTGAGAAAATATGGGAACAACAATTTTACAACCAGAAAGTATCTTAGTATGCCTCTTAGTTACTTTTCTCTCTTCTGGGAATAATTGAAGGGGCGATCTTTCAGGTCCTGTCTGTAAAGTGGTTGCATTATACTTATTCACTTGCGGTGAAATATGCTTTACTTCAATAGGCGCATCCATTTCTCCGAGACTTTGATTTGGTTTCATATGAGGAGTAATATTGCTACCATGCATACCGCCTTTGATCACTTTTAATGTTCTTTCTTCATAAATGCTTTTTCCATTGTTTTCCATAAAAAAAGAAGAATCTTTCGTATCGGATGATTTAGAAGTTTTAGCGTTGTCGAAATCTAATTTATTGCTAACAAGTTCTTCTCGAGTATGCATTGATGGAGATTGGGTTATTATAGCTGTCAAAGGGTATTCCCTAGAAAAAGATAGTTTTTTTGCTGCAACCGGTGTATCTAGAAGATTCCTTGCTTGCCCAACAAGGTCAATGCCAACATTATCAGAAGTTTGTGCATCATCTGATTTATCGTCACTAGTATTGTGTAATGACGTTCTGCTCAAATCTATGGCCATGGAAGTAGGAGATGTCCACATTGGATGCACAGGGAATGCGGGTGGCTTTTTCGATGGGAATAAGTCTTCTGCATCGCTGAATGGAATTTCTTCCATGTCATCTTTTTCACCTAAATCAATTTTAAAAGAAGAATCATCACCATTACAAGATCCTTCCAAGATTTCGCTATTTACATCGAAGGAAATATCTGTGTCGCCCATGACTTTACTACCTAGTTTGTTCTTGATTGTTTCTGATAGTTTGTCTTTTGATATCTTTTTGACAGATTCAGAGTTAAGAAGACGTATCCCAAGTCTCGTCCCAACATCGACCCAGTCAGTCAAACTGCTTCTTCCAGGAGATTTGTTATTTGAAGCATCAATGCTTGACGCAGCCTCAAGCGAATGAAAAGTTTCATTTGCTTTCACCAATGAATCATCGTCATCAAAATGATTTAAACTGAGCTTCATTCCACCCTCATTCTTGCGTAATTTATTTGCTTTTTTTTCATCTGGGGACTTTTGTTTGCAAACCTCTATTCCTTCAGAATTTTTGTCCTCGCTTTCATTTGAATGTATATAAATAGATGGAATATTCTGTCTCTCCTTTTGTATTGGCGAGATAGGAAGTGAGCTTGAAGCGGAATGTTTTAAGTTCATTTTCCCACATTTTCTTTCTGGTATTCTGTACCCTAATATACCCTCTTTTGTATTTTTTGTGTTTTCACTTATTACTTGGGACGATATTGCTAAGTTTCTACCAGTTGGGAATTGATTGAGCGTTGGTTGATGTGTTGAAGTCGTCCATGTTTTCATAGCCCAAGCAAAATTCATCGATTGCAGATGTATAGACGAATTTTCACTTAACTCCAACTTAGTTTTTCGTATTTTGTCGATAGATGAAAAGTTTAGAAATTTATGGATATTTGGGATCTCTTTCTCTCCAAGGTCTAACGGATCTATATTATAATCCCAATCTCTTCCATTTAGTTCTTTTTGAAGTGAAACCTCAGAGTACAAATTTTGCAAAAATCGATTCGTTTCTTTGATGATTGTGGTCAGCTTTGGTGAGAATAAGCGAACTTCATCAATACTCCACAAAAATTTCATAGACATTATGATGACTGTGAACACAACTTCGAAAACGATGATGGTAAGAAAAGATTGCACTGCAGAAAACGTGAGAAGCAAAGCTATGAAGAGAGGTAAATATAACTTCATCACTTCAGAATTGGACACAATTTGCCACTTTGATACATTGATTATCAAAGGATTCTCTTTCATAGATTTCATTTGCGTTAGGATGTGGTATAATTGGTCGGGAGAAGAGATTAGAATTGGTATCTGAAACAAGAATTTTGTGACTTTATAAGAAATCATCACAAGTAGAATTAACTTTCTCCCACATGTTAATGCATTGATGTTATTCCAAGTCATAAGACTACCGTTTCCACCTTCATTTTGATTATAAATTTCATCTTTCCGATTTTCATCTTCTATAATTTGCTTGTTGGAACCATGGTATTGAAACTTCTCATTGAGAATCTCAATTAAATGTAATCCAACTTCATCAGTATCTTCGGTATTCATTTGATTTTTGAAGCACTTCCAAGAGTAAAAACACCAAAATGAACCGCTTTATCGCATTGTTTAATTTATTCCTTGAATAAGTTTCTGGAGGATTGTTAGTGTACGTTTTTCTGTGTCCTGTTGCTGTGATCGTCTTGTTCGCCCAATTTCATTTAGGTTTGCGAGCATCCATTGGAATTCTAGTACTATACCGTATAGTACAGAAACTCAACGACTAAGTGACGGTTAACGTCAAGAGGAAACTCTGTTCTAACAGCAGCATGTGGGAATGTTCAAATACATCTCTAATTTTCAATAATATATATACCGTACCTATGAGTTAAAAAAATAAAATGCTCTGTAATAAAGCAACAATCGTTGCTAAGTATTATTACACATATAGATACACATAATGAAATTCCTATATAATTTTCATTTGCGTATTTCTTTGTTTGTTTCATTCTTTTTCAGAATCATTTTCTCTCGTATATATTAACAGTACGATAGGTCCTGGTATTTCGGAATCTGCAGTTCAAGCTGGGATACTTTTTACATTTGTATGATGGTCAATGACAAGAAAATGTTATGAAAGTCCCAATAGACAAACAATACTAATAAAAAGAACTTAATTCCTGTCAAAAATTTATAGTTCATATGCAATTTTGAATATTAGAAGTTGCACGCTATGATGCACTCTATTTATCATCTGTTGCACGTTTGCTTCAATTCATAAAAAATAGCTTTTTCATTAGCTTAGAGATTAACTCAAATATGTATTCACAAAAAAGAATAAGGTTCAAAAATTTGGATAGGCTTCCGTGTAATCAAAAGAGTATTTGAGAAATGAAATTGATCCATTTCAATTTTTCATCATTATGTAAATTAATATTTCTGTGTATAATGCTTTTGTCACGATAGAGTCGAACATCACAAGGAAAGCGTTTTTGTACAACATAGACTACTATTAACATGTTTGAGCGGTCTTACTACAAATGATAATCATATCCCGAACCCATACTTACAGAAAATTTTACTATTGTTGTTTTTGAGCTAAAACGTTTCTGTTTCTTCTCCTTTTCGCAACTTCCCAAACTTTTGTAGCTCTTTTCCTTCCCCATACTAAACCGAAACATGCGAAAAAATCAATAAATAATTTGGAAGGATTATACTGAGTTGTAATTCCGTACTCTGATGCAGCATAGTCAAATGGATACTTGTGGTGCCAATTATGCCAACCTTCACCTGCTGTAAGCATTGAAACTAACGGATTTTCTGCTGGTAGCGACTTAGGATCATATGGATGATCTCCGAACATATGCGCGGCAGAATTTACAAGAAATGTAAAATGTAAATTGACGCAATACCTTAAACCAGCAGCAACAAAAAATGCGTTTAATGCTTTTTCTCCCCAACCGTATACAGCCACTTGTATCGGCATTATAAAGCACATGTAAAGCAATAGAAAAGGGCTCAGTTTTTTCTGGAACATCACAACTGGATCATCTTCCAAATCAGAGAGATCAAGAACTTTCCCAGCCTTAACCACCTCTTTTTTCTTCCTCAACAGAAGCCAACCCATGTGCGCGAAAAAAAAACCACGTTTCGCATTATGCGGATCGGCGTCTGTTTCTGAATATTTATGATGAACACGGTGGTCGCGTGACCAATGATATATAGTTCCCTGATTTGCAATTGATTGGAACAGCATTAAAATTATTCGTACGATTATGGATGCTTCGAATGAGCGATGACTCCATAGCCTATGTGCCCCAACGGTTATTCCAATCATGCTAACGTGAAAAGATTCGTTTTTAAAATGTTAAGAAATTGGTTTAGATGCTTTTGCAATTTTCAGAGAAAATATAATGTAAAATCAAACAGCTTGTATTTACCTTGACAAAGACAGGAAAAATGACCACAAAAGAGTTTCCGGTGCACAAAGCGTGATTCTTCTTAGACCTTCTATGCAAAATAGATGTAGGAGGACAAACCGAAATACCATGTGATTATTTATGTTTGATGTCCATTCAGTTTCCTCTGTAGGAAAAGATTCCAGAGCCTTTGGTGTTGGCTCTTTCTTACTTATCTCGACAACTTCGATCATCTTCTTGATTATATTCTGTGCAAGTATATTTTTGATTTAATTATTGGTATAATGGTATGTGAATGTCAGCGGGTGCAGTCTGTGGTTCAGTTTTGGAAAATAATGATATCCGATCCATTGGTATGATGATGGCACGGCCTAATAATTTCAAAATTACGTTTGTTTCAAAAACTTTGATTTTAACATTTTAATGCTTAAGTATCTTTATTTTTATGAACATACTTACAGACCAGCAAACATAGTAAAAAATATTCCTGTAATGAAATAAACTTACGCAATTTTATGCTCATGGTTCTCTATCGATGACATCATACAGTTATTGTTGTTGTTGCTGCTGTTGCTGTGTTGTTCCTAGAGAAGCATACGGCAAAATTACTTTCATAGGGCCAATACACGCTCTTTGAGGAAGTATTAACTACGGTCTCTTACATACGGTACCCCTATTTCGGTTTACGGACATCTCACCTTACTCTAGGACTTTGGACGTTCGGGGTTTTATACGTATGATCGGCTGTGCCCCCCCCTGACCAGGGCGGGCACAATGCCCCTTCCATGAAATGTTTAAATTACTGAATACCCATAAAATGAATGTTTTTTAAGGTAGGATTCTACACAAAATGAGCATGTTTATGGATGAATAACATGGTAACTTTCAGAAGCATTCAAAAATATTCAGCTTTGAGTATAAATTTTGCCTAATAAGGTGAAACTGTGTGTTAAACACTTTTTTGGTCCATCTAATCATGTGCTATATTTAGATGTAAACATACCAATGATTTGCTTGCATATAAACCAATTATTTAGACATTATATAGGCTTAACCCATAAACTGTTGTTCTAATTGAGAGACTCAATTAGTGGCAGTATACCAGAGCTGATAACCCATTGCTTGTTCTCCACGAATCATTTTCAATGTATTGATTGACAACTGGATTGAATATTTACATAACCACAGTGTTCTTGTGAATGTGTGAGTACAAACGCATATGGAACTTCTACCATCAAGAGATTAATAGGTGGAATAGAAATCCATAAATTTCGAAAAATCAAGTATTACCAAAATAACAGTGCAATATCCAAGGTATCACATGCTACTTGAGAATACAAGGAATTCTGATTTTGCTATCTTGAAAAAGAGATTGTGCAAAATTTGGTAGGAATTCTCTTTTTCACATAACCTCTGGGAATTCCGAGCTTTGGTCGTTACTTCCCGAATCAACGGGAAATTCCAAGTTTCGGTATAGCAGTTATATAGACGTTATTTGTTTTCTAATCAAAACATGTGTATCAATTGTTTGGCTTGAACCTAAGTTGTTGTATATGCAGGATTTTGCACCTACACGAGTTCAGATGGAAAGGGTTTTGTTTCATTTTATCTTGTGTTTTCGGCGTGTTTAGGGATTTCGGGATTTAACGATGTGGTTTGCATGTGTTTTTGAGTCTTTTAAATTTGTATGATTTGTGGTAAGTGGTTTGTGTTTGCAATTGGTACA
>Ga0209092_10004678_pt1 | contig 11318 bp, 4 predicted proteins | sample FraStrMetagenome_FD_187446 | JGI IMG/M metagenome (GOLD analysis project Ga0209092, IMG submission 187446) | Marine eukaryotic phytoplankton communities from Arctic Ocean - Fram Strait ARC3M Metagenome (SPAdes) (version 2) | ecosystem: Environmental > Aquatic > Marine > Oceanic | place: Fram... | reverse complement strand
TCCTGCAAGAATCTAGAATTGTGAATGATTGGGAAATTGCCGGCATCACCTATCTTAGATTCTTTCTTCATTACCACATTGATCTTTCAGCTAAAATTTTCGCATCAAGTATCAGATTTTCATATGTTATGTTATGTTATGTTATGTTATGTTATGTTCTGTTATATTTTTACGTGTTATATTTCCCTGCGTACTGCGACGGATCGGATATTTTCACGCTGCCAAAAAAAAACTGTTACTCTGCACGTGGAACCAGTAGAGGCCTATTCCTGACTTATGTATGACTCACGCCATTATTAAGAGGAGGCACTAACACTGATTTTTTCGACACTTAGTACGGGTCCCAGCCTACTTACCATTTTTGCCCGCCCTTATATTCGAAGCCCTTTCCTGCTCGGTCAGCCTATGAGCCACCTTCCGACGGAGACTTAAAGAGCAGTATTCCCCCGATACTACCCCCACCTTTTTCGCCTTCTCTATGCAGAGTTCTTCATCATCGCCATTGTTCCTTCCCTCACAGATTGTTCTTATTGCTTCTACCGTCCGAAATCCACATTCCATTTCTTCCTGTGGTCGACACTCCGTCTGTATCCAAGAAAAACGATCCCTCTTTCCGGTGAAAGCGCTTCGAATTTTGTCAAACACGCTTCCTATATTGTTCGATTTTCCGATTGAATCTAGGTGATATCCTTTATTTCTTCTCCCTCTGCGCCATATGACTATAGTAGACCAGTGCCCGCCTCCTGAGCTACCCCAAAACATCGGAATCAAGTACATTCCTGGTGGTTTATTGTTTCTCACATACGCTGATCGAAACATCCTTCCAAACCTACCCCATTCATCGGTAAGTTTATAGCTCTGTATGAGAAAAGAAGCGTCTTGATCCGCCAGAAACATGTTGCCTCCTGCCAAATTTCTCGAGATCTTTATATCCTGATCCAGATCGTTGCCAGAAAACAACTGCCACTTGGTCATCATCAGTATTTTCTTATTGTCATTGTATATTCGCTTTGGTTCTGGATCCTCTTTGCTGTCGCTATCATTTCTATCATCTTGACTTTGAGATGAGTCAATATCGATGATTTCAATTTCCTCACGCTCCTTCTTCACTCTCTCTATATTCATTTTCGTATTCTGTGCTTGTTGCAATAAACTTCGCTCATATCCCACATCTGTCTGCATTATACCTCTATTCCTCGATAGTTTTCCATCCAGGTTAATCGCACACTTCGTTAAGATTTCCTGCGCTGAATTGTCATGCTTCGGTTCCCTTTGTATTTCTTGGATGATAACCCTGCAAACACTTTTGTCCTTATCACTAATTTTCCTCTTTTTACTATTGAATTTTGCTTTGTTGCTCACCTCTGCATCTGTTTTGTTATTTAGCAGATTCATTAGTGAAGTATAATTCGGTGAGGTTAGTGATTCCTGTTTGATGAGATGGATAGCTTGATCCCTTTGTCCTGGTTCCATCTCCTTGGCTAAGACATGTAAGTTCTTTGCTCCAACCTTTATTGCTGCCTGTTTCTTATCGCAGCGTTGACATTGTCTTTTGCCCAGCGGTATTTGGTTTGGGAGTTGTCGCCGTATTCCCATTGATTCCATTTGATGCCTACACGAAATTCCATAGCATCTTTTTTGGGTGCAACCCGCGTCCACTCTTGCCTTTTTTCTTCTTCTTGTTGCCTCCTCCTCTGCTTCTTCTTTCTGTGTCCCTGACGGGGCATTCCGCTTTTCTCTCTTGATAGTTTGAAAACTTTCTATGAGAAGCTTGTCTTTGAACGTCGTCTTCCATTCTTTTTCCTTTTCCTTGCATATCACTCCAAGTATCTTATGAAGTCCTCCAACCTTGGCTATCATAAGTTGTTGGATTCCTTCCCACTGATGCAATAACTGCTTAGATAAAACTGTCCTCGCTTCCACTGGCAAGTCCATGCAATGTCTGAACCGACTTGTTGTCTCAATCACCTCTTGAACCCGTTGGGGGACCAAACCGAACAGCATCGCCTCACTGGCTCCGATGTAACAGTCTGCTAAGCCATCCTCCGATGCTATGGGTTTCATCCCAAAGATATGCTGATATTCCAACTTCTCATCCTTGATCCCGTCCATTATCGAATTTATATTGAGTCTTTCCATCCAGTTGGCAATTGGACGTACATATTGCTCCGTAGCGGGTGGTCGTTCTAATCTGCCTGTATTGGTTGCATCCAGATGTATAAGAGCTTCGTTGATTTGGTGAAGGAATGTTGTTGCTCCGCTTACTCCATCAGCCTCCATGATCGTATGGATTAATTTGTGAAGTTTGCCTTCTATTAATCCCTCCATTCTTCTCCGGAAACGCTGTATACGATCATGTTGGCAAAAATACATATGGTGAGTTCTATTACCTTTTATTCTATGTCCATATCTTCCACAAGTTTTTGTGTTCTGATGACCATTACACCAATTACATTTTATGCTCATGTTGATCTTTTCTGTATCTTTTACTTCATCCAGTGGTGTTAGAAAGTGGGATAGCCAGTTGCCATTTCGGTATATCGACGATTTATACACCGCTCTCGAATGAGTATTGGAAAATCCCGAGAGCGATCGTTTCCAGCCTTTATGTTTTGATAGTGTACTCCAAGGTGTGTGCATACTATTCATCAACCTCCAAAGCATTCCTTGAGTAGGTTTGCTGCGAAGGCGTTTCATTTTTTCTGTCATAAAAATTTTCCTGAATCGGCTAGCTACATCCTTATCCAGAGTCATCCCCCCCCAAGTAAAATAGAATCGTTGTGATAGTCTGGGTTGGTCTATCGACTCGTCAGATAATTTGCTTGTTGCTGACTGTTCTCTCGGCATTCCTGCGCATATGTCCGCCCAGTGGTTGGCGTTTAGCGGCGCCAGTTTGGGAACAAGATTTTCATATCGAGGTGGAGATTTTATGTTGGATCCACTTGGGTCCAGTTGGTGTGAATTGATTTTGATGATTGGGCGATAATTGTGAGCGTCCCAGTATTTTCTGGGCCATACAGTAGCTTTTTCATCATTCACTGTATTGTTATCCTGAGTTGTCCATTTTTCCGATTGTTGGATGAATATAGATAATCTTAAATATAGTGATTTGCTCCAGATTTTGTTTTTGGTTATTTCTACTTGATTTGAATTATCTCTCTTTTCCTCCTGATGCTTCTTAATTCCGTCTAGATTATCCCTATATGCTTTTCTGAATGCGCCTATAACATACTTGCTGATGCCTGCTGAGTCCTTCCTTATAAATTCCCTTCCCATTTTTTTAGATGCATTTTCCCTAACATTAATCACACAATTCCGAACTGCCGCACTATCCGAAATCACCCCCCGTGGGATGTTTCTGTCAAAAGAGGCCTCTTGAAGCCAGAAAGCCATTCCTTCACCATGCGATATGTCTGAGGGTTCTGTTCCCAACCTTTGAGGGATCACCATGATTCTTGCAATCATTGGTTCCATTGCTCGATCTTCCCACATATTATCACATATTGATTCGTTCTCCGCAATGTTCAACTTGCATGCTACAAATGCAGCTGTGCATTTTCTTCTTCTACCATCGATCGCATGGCTTCCATCAGTCGCAATAATGAGGGGGCTTTCGCTGTCTAGAATTTTCCTGATTGCCGTGCTGTGCTCCGATTTGTTATCCCGACCAGAATATAGATTATTCTCAAAATTGATTTTCATCTTATTATAGCACAGCTCACTCAACTCTTTTGATGTTAGTTCCAGGTATGTATGTGGAAATTCTTTTTTAATTATTTCCCCAATGTTAACTAGCTTCCATTGATCCAGGGAGGTGGGAATTTTGGGTTGCTTCTCGGTATGGCTCCATTCCCAAAAATTGAAAAGTTGTGTTGACTCCCGAAATCTTTGCACTTTCGCTTGATTTATCAGTGATTTTAATTTATTATAGGAAACAGGAAGTCTGCCTGGATGTATTGCTTTTATATCTTCCATGCTCTTTCCTCCAATTATATTTAAAATTATTTCTGATAAGATACCTCCCATGCTTAAAGTTAACAGATGCTGTTTTCCCTGACCGATGGATGCTCTATTGCCGTCCCGAAAAGCCGCATTGCCTACTGGGGCATATTTTCGTTCCTTTGCTAGATTGCCTAGCACATAATTAAGTAGTTCATTATTTCGGTCCCTCAGGTAAAAACCATATTTACCAAGCTTTTGAACTGCATCTCGTACATGGTTTTTATACTGACCTTTTGGTTCTCTATTAAACGCTTCCAGCCTTGCTCGAATTGCTTTGGAGTCAATCTCATTGCTGTTGAGCACTACTTCGAGTTCTCTTGCCACTGAAATGAGGTCCTCTTCGAGGAAGGATTTGAAACCGAATCCCCCAAGCTCTTCACTGATCCAGAACTTATGCATTGCGTCAGATTTAGTGAGGCCTCGTTTTCTTCTCAAGCATTGTGCTACTAGCGCATCGCAATCGTGCAGTTGGACAGTGGAGTGGTTACTTTGTATAGGCGCATAGGTTGGAATTGACGTGCAAAGCATATTATTGCATAGTCTTTGCGCCTGGTCGCTTAATTTCTGTGAGTTTACTGCTACAATTCTTTCTTTAACTTTTTTAATAACCCCACTTCTTGTTCCTTCTGCATTTCCTTTAAGCGTAGATGTTAGTCCTAGATGCTTGTGTTCTTCCGGGTTGATTCGACTTCTCCATTTCGCTTTGTCGTCTTCTGATAATTCATCATTATCCTCTATCCAGATTTTCAGGATTGTTTCTTCTTTCTTTTGCAAACACAGTTTGAACGGCACGTATTCCTTAGTAGGTAGGTCATCTGCGAAGCTCCAAGCCACCGTTTCGATCTCACATAATTTTGAAGCGGTTGTAGCACTTAAATTAAAAAAGTGTACCTCACTTTTTGAGCCTTTACGGCCTATTTTAGTGACCATTGAGAGGTCGCCAGTTAATTTTAGAAATTTTTTCGTTAACCAAATAAGATCGCATTCCTTTATTGCTGAGAGGAACCTGGAATTATCATCGCAATATCCCATCATTTTTATTATCAATTCGCCGTCCTGTTTATCCACCACATGGAAACTATAGCTATGATATTTTTCGGCTTTTTTACCTTCCTTTGCTAGAAGTTCTTCACATAGTAAATTCCATATTCTATGCTTCATCAAAATGACCAGGTTTGCAATTGTAGGTGAGTTTGGATTACCCTGTTCTAGCCCACATGAAAAGGTTGCTCTTGCATTTCCTTTATTCGTTATGATCTCTACGGCCTTACTATCCATACAGTTGGCTTTAAATTCTATAAAACCTTGTATTGGAAAGCCACATACGCGCATTGAGGCCAGTATAATCTCTAGTGGTATCCTGTCAAAGAATTTTTCTTCGTCTTCGTCTATTTGCGTAGACGGGATACCACTTTGAATACAATCCTCCCGAAAGGCCTGTTCTACTCCAACCAGTGTAACACATCCCATTCCTGGCCTGTATGAGGTGAGACCTTCATGTAATATTTTGGCATCTTCTATCCCCTTACTCGTGATTGTCGTGATTATACCATTCATGAAACAATACATATCGTGGCAAAGCGAGATAGGGCGGTACTCTCCCACTCTTCCAGGTTTGGGGATGGGGAATCTTGAAATTTTCTTCAAATCAGGTGGTATGTAGCGCATGATGAGCATCAATTTAAGTAATTGAAACAGGACTCCTTGCCATCTCTTGCCAAATCTCCCAAGCACTGCCATTTGAAAGCCTCCATGGCGCGCTTTCCCAGGTATGCCCGATACCGCTTTCATGAAGCTCTCCTTTAGCATACTTTCCATATGAATACTTCCGTTTTCATGTTGCAAGAAGAATGGATAATAGAACTCCTTTCTGTCCTTTTTGGGCTCCCTGAATAATTGAGCAGTATGGTCCCCATGAGCCGCAATGAAGCTATTCTTTATGCCGTTAGGGAGCTTATCACCGTTTTTGATTAGGGTTGATATATCCTTGCCCGTAACTACTCTTTCCGGCTTTAGCTTAATACCCCTCGGTCCCAGATTGCCTTCGTGCACAATCTCCGCGAAGGCACAACTTTCTTCCGCTGCGGACGGACTCATCCAATGATTGTGATGCAGACCTGTTGCAATCATTTCCTCATCTTCACTTATACATTTCCGGAAATTCTTGATGGTAGGGTCCCAGATGCTTGAATGGGGAACCGGAGCATCTCTTCCTTTCGGTAACACTTTATTTGTAAAATTTGATATTTTATTTGTACAAATAAAATAGTTCAGAGTTTGTATTTTGTATTCACAACTAGCCGAAACCACATTATTTAGCATATTTTCTAGAATACGTTCTGACTTTTCTAAATCCTCTACCATATTGCCCCGGGTTGCTTCATCTTCGGTATTGATTGAGAAATCATCCCAGTGTAAAATATGGTTTTTCCATTTCGACATATTGTCTTTAATCAAGAATTCGAAATGATCGTGATCTTTTTTGCTATTAAATGGTTGATTGCATTTTTCCTCTGCCAGCCATCCATTTATTAATTTGATGATATTTGCGTCCAGATTCAGGGTGTTATCCTTGCGCATATAATTTTCATCCTTTTCCAGACTTGCTGAGCCATCTGATTTCTTGCAAATCTTATAATTTGATTCAAAGTGGTCTATGGCGCTCATATGGTTCATTCGCTCTTCCAATTCCTCCAGGTATTCTCGTCTTACTCTACCCGCCTCCTCTACCAAAGCATTGGAATCTAAGATTTTGTGTAGCATATCAAAATCAAAACAAAAAGTTGAGTCTCCTTTCTGAATTTCACTGAAAGTTTTCCATTTGCTCAATTTTGTCTTTAGGTTTTGGAGTTTCCGAAGGTTGTGCCTGATAGATTTTCCTAGGTATCGAAGTTTAGTTGGAATTGGGAGGTTTTGGAAGTTTCTGAAGCCTTTGCCCTTATGTAAGGATTTTCGGACTACCCCCCCTTGACCAATTGTATCCCTCTTTTTGTCTAATTTTAACGCTGTCATAATTGCTCTCACATTTTCATTGAAGCTTTTGGTGATATACGAGAGTCTGAGAGCTTGTTTGTCGGTGATTTTTATTAGCTTATTTGAGTTTCCATCAACCTGTTGTCGCTTTCCGGCTTTCCATAATTCCGCATTTAATTTTTTGATTCTTTCTTCAATGTCACACAGATAATGATTCGATTCATCGGAGTCATTCGCCGTCAATTCGTGTACTTTTTCTAGGAGTTTTTGTTGCTTCGAGAAAAGTCGAGAACCTTTAAATTGTGATTCGTCGAGTACCAAATCATCGTTCTGTGGTCCTGTGCGCTTTAATTTGATTTGAAATAATTTTTTGTATTCATAAGCATCCATTTCGCTACCGAATACTTTATTATTTTTAGCTCTTCTTGCAAATGTGCATGCAAGCAGTGCATGATCGGAGGGGAAGAATTTTGCTGAGTGCGAGTTATCGATTGTGCCTTCGATAAACCAGTCCCTGGTTTTAGGTGATGTCGGTACAAGGATGTGATCAATGCCTCTACCTCCTGCTGTTCCAAATCGCGTCACATAAGGATGCTCCCCAACGTGATCACGAGCTATCGATGTATGAGAAGCCGATGTATTTTGCAAGATTCCATTTTTGAACATGGGTTTTCTGAAGTTCCCTACGTTGTCAGAGTCGCCCACTGTCATGGTTTCCTGTAAATCACCCATTATCATGATTCCAATGCCAGGGTGGTTGTGATTCCATTGTCCCATTATTTTCTTAACAAGGAATGTCGTAGAGTTTCGAATATTAACTATTTCTCTTCTACTCGCTTCGTCGCTAGTTGAGCTTTCAGTGATGCCATAGATAGAAATAATTCCAAGCTTTTGATTATTTTTGAAGCCAAAGGCGATTGCAGCTACTCTCCCATTCTGGAAAGACTGAAATTTAGATATTTCCTTCCCCCCCCACTTCCAGTTGTCATAGAGTATTACCTGGAGATCCGTTTCATATGCCGTGATTCTTGCTGAAGCTAATTCTTTACGTTTAAAGTCAGCCCAATTTTGCTTGTTCCGATGATGGCTCGCGTGAGGTTCCTGGAGGGCGAGGAATGTAAAATTTTGTTGCATCATCATCTCAGCTGCCAACATATGATCGTACCTATTTTGAATATTGTAGGTTGCAATGATATCTATGTTGGATTCATTATCTACTTCTTTATGTAGATTATTTTCCCATTTTTCATGTTCTGTATTATCCAAAATGTCGCCTTTAAAGCATTTGAATATTTCCTTTTCATCCAGGAAGCCTAAAGAATCATGGGAGGTGACTGACTGTACAGACTCTTCTTCCTCTTTGAGGTAGAGTTCATCTTCATCTGTATAATGAGTGGAGCTAAAAGAGGATCCTGAAGATATGCTCATATCCGAACTGGAATCATATTGCTGATCAGATTTCTCATGGAGGATATCGATATTTTGTATAAATTCCAGATTATCGTAGCTTACTGATTCCGTCGATTGTGAAGATTGAATTGAATTGTCTTCTTTAACGAAGTCCGATGTATGCATATTTTCTTGCGTAATAAGATCCTGACATGCCTGCCTTTGTTTCATATACTCCGTATCATCGGAATCTAAAGAAAAAATGAAGTCATAAATATTTCTCTCCGTTTCAAAGCTTCTAATAGATATGTTGTCGAATGCTGCATTTTCTATTGAATTTTGAATGATATCTTTGAATGATGGATCATATATGGAAGACATAGCTAATTCACTTTTTCGAAGCTGATTGAATGTGCTTCAAGGTCTTTCCTAAATCTAGTCTGTCCAAAATGCTAGTGTTCACAATTATCGAATTCTTCGTAGAATAATTTGCGTGCCAGATTGACGCGTGATTCTTCTGTGTGTTGAATTTTTTGCAAGTGAATTGTATTTTGGATGAAATGCCTGACAAGGTGACAAATATCTCGTGTTAAATTAACGTCGAACAATTGGTTTTCCGATGCCCAAGTGATATCTCCAATAGAAAGTAAATTCTGTTCTGTATTGAAATGATTATTTTGACAGAAATACCAGTATAAGTCACTATGCTTTTTGAAAATTCTGGTATACAACTTTCTCCACTTTCGAGAATAGTGATGCAAGTGATCTTCAAATTTTAAATCTTCTTCTGGTGAAGCTTTCCCTGGAAGATATACCACACCTTTATTAAATAAAAAAAGATCTTTCCTATAGTTGTTCAAAACTGGATCGTTCAAGTAGCGCAATATTTTTAGTTCCAGATTTATCATGAATTTACCCGGAGTATCTCTTAGACTTGAGGGTAGCTTAGGTAATTTCACTTTGGATGAAGATACAAATAACACTTCGACGTAGTTTTAAGATCACGTAGCTTAAGAAGTAGAATAGAAAAGAATTAATTCGAGTCCCGTGTTGATGACGTAGTATGGAGAAAGAATTGAATAACCGTGAACGGGGAAGCTTTCTAAATAAAATGTTTGAAAAATTCGAATCTTGGGAAACCGTTGGTTGATGCGGATTTGAAGTGAATTACTTAGATATGTAATTTGATTTGAATTTTTTGAAACGATTGGATCTCTAATTGCAAACGGCGAAAATACGTTCTCGGTCTTGTTCCTTTCTGATTGGCGACTAAAGATGGCGAAAATTGAGATTCCGATGTAAGGACCTCTAATTCGGAATTTGAAATGAAGCTGCGATTCTTTTAGCTAACGAAATGTAGATGGATTTAACGCTGTTCGGTGTCGAAATAGGGCTAAAACTTGTTGAAAAAAGCTGGTAGCCGCTGAAAATGGCTAATCAAGCTCGTTTTTCAGATTTTCATATGTTAGTTAGTTAGTTAGTTAGTTAGTATCTGATATGTTTTTAGTGTATGCCAAGACATTAGACTGAGCTAGGGCTCCCGGTTTCACTGACGTCATAAAGTCCACCAACGATATCTGTACTCAAGGTATTTTGCCACAAGAGGTGTTTCCCAAGAAGATATCAGGCCAACTTAGATGATGCCGCATCGAAAGATGCTTTCCCGAATATCATATATTAATTAACCACGAACTACATAATTTTATTTCCACAGACACCCGAAGAAACCCAAAATTCCCAAAATTCCCGAAATCCTCAAAACCTCGATAAAACAAACATCTTCCCGCGTTTAAAGTACTCCATAATTTCTTATTTTGTCAAATATGTAAATGTATTCATTTATGGATTCTATAAAAACCGTTCGTCCCGGAAAAAAAAAGAAAAGAGAACAGCTCCAATATCAAAATCTCTATCAGTCAAAAACCGCCATGTTGAGAAACAGCCGTTTGTTCCAACAATGAAGCCAACATCAATCATCTGTTCGGTATTCAATTGTTTACGAACTGTATGGTCAAAGACAAGGTTCAAAGGTGAGTGAGTTGTTAGAAAGAAAATTTTAGTCATATTATAGTATGACGATGGCTTCCGCATCATTATTGTTCCTCGTCGTAGATGCAAGGCTATTTCTATAAATGTTGGATATTCTGTTTCTAACCTCATCCGCTGAATTGTTTCCGCTAAAGTCATGTAGCTGCGCAATGCTTGTTATGCGCGATTCAGTATCCTCTCGTGTTCCGTTGCTTTTACTAAGTATATGAATGCCCCACAGCATCCTCGGTCCACATTCTAATTCCTCTTGAGCTACACAAGATGGTTCTTCCCAGGTTATAATCGAATTGTTGCCGAAAATTCTCTTAATCCTATTCCTAGTATATATCTTTTCATTTGAGTTGTTGTCTTTCAGGGAGTCAATTGTCCAACCTTTACCTGTATTATTAGACCACCAGATAACATTTAAGTACCAGTGACCACAATTGGATTTTCCCATAAAAGAAGGAATGATATAGAGACCATTATTTTTCTCTGCAGCACCATTGTTGCGAAAAAGTCTTCCGAGTTCTCTCCATTCAGTACATGGACCCAGGTTCAATATAGTTGTGGTGAATGCATACGTAATTTATGTTTGTTTGTTTGTTTGTTTGTTTGTTTGTTTCTGTAATGTTTACGGTGTTTCCATGAACGGCAGTAGACTATAGCTAGGGCCCGTAGGTTCACCAACTCCTGTGTTCGGGCAAGCGGGGGACTTCCTCCTACTTTATTACCGTGAGGTGTTTCAAAATCCATACCCCCTACCCTAGACAAAAGCTGCCCGGAATTCCAGGGCTCGTCGCTCTGTGGGGAAAAAAATATATATGAAAAGAAACATAAGGCCGAACAAAGAAAAATAACGAAGGTACTATACCGTAGCCTAATATAGAAATATTAGAGTTTCGAATTTGACATGATTTTGAAAA
>Ga0209092_10004676_pt1 | contig 11319 bp, 9 predicted proteins | sample FraStrMetagenome_FD_187446 | JGI IMG/M metagenome (GOLD analysis project Ga0209092, IMG submission 187446) | Marine eukaryotic phytoplankton communities from Arctic Ocean - Fram Strait ARC3M Metagenome (SPAdes) (version 2) | ecosystem: Environmental > Aquatic > Marine > Oceanic | place: Fram... | reverse complement strand
GATATTTAGAGACCCTAGATTCCCTATTAGAAAAAGGTTGTATTCAGAGCTTTATACAATTGAATGATTGCATCTAATCCAATGTTCATCTTCATGATGGATATAATTTACTTCTATTTTTCGGGCACATTTTTATTTTTTGCCTAATAGACAGAATGACAGTGCACTGTAGGGGGCTTGTGCCCGCCCTAGATTAGGGGGGCCCACAGCCGATAACTCGCAATAAAAAAATACTTAACAACAAATTAAATTACTTAAGATACTAAAATAAAAATTAGACGAGTACAAAAGTAATCCATATGGGGTTGCGGGGGATTACTTAGGTACTCTGAGCATTCAAAGTTCTAAAAGTTACAGTAACGGTTAAATCAGCAGTTGTTTAAATAAGATACAACAATTCTACTAATTAACTAGAAAAAATTGCAAATGTATTCAGCAGATTCAAAATTGTGTCTTCGCCTCCTGTCTGAGACGAAACGAAGATCGTAATAAAGCAAGACCAGCAAGGAAAGAAGCGTATTTTAATCGATCTTGACAATGAAAAATGGTGACTCCTGTGTTTCATAGTAAAAGCACGTTGTCAGTTAAGACAAAGAAACAAAAATTTCAGGCTTCAAATTCAATTTATGTTGTACTTTTAATCACTTCATACTTAATCGGGAAGCAGTATGGGGCTTTGATTTCAGATGGGCATAATATTAGAGCAGAGAGCCCATGCACATCGTCCCATCCTGCATATCAAGCAGCATTTGATGCTCGAGTAGATTCCTTAAGCGAGATTCGTAAGTTTATTCAATCGAAATAAGTGCACAGATACAATAAAAGGACTCTTGACTAAGCTATCTCAACACTCACAAAATTAATATAGGACGCTCTCATCAAAAATTCGGATCCAAGAATCAACTCCCAGGAGGTCTACTTGAAACAAACAAAGACTCTTTCCACAAATATTTAGACTATGGAAATCCTCTTGATGATGGCAATGGAAAAAACTTTGAAAATGTCCTTATCATTAAGAACAAACAAGCAGCATTGAAAGAAAACCCTGATTTCAAACTCAATAATATACCGTTCATCGCTGACCCTGCTGATGCTACCGAATCTTGTGATGTAGTGAATACATTATTACTAAAACCCAACTCCAAATCATCGTGTATAGCTATTGTAGGACAATCTTCAGTGGAAACAAATCACGTTTTACAGTGGATGAGGACAAAACGAGGCGTGAAAAATGGCCCCGATCCCAATCTTCCATTAGCAAAAGCTTCTCGTGGTACAAACGGCGGTAATGGAACTAATCGATTTTCAACCATCTTATCTTCAAATATAAGTCAGTCTCAGTCTCTTCTAAAACAATATATGCAACATGTTGATACTATAAAGGAGGAACTTTCGCCCATTGCTAAACGAGTTGCAAATAAGAATAATGAGATTATCGTAGTCACTAGTAATTTCGGTCAAAGTGCACTTTTAGAAAACTTCGTTTGCCATGCTAGGGCTAATGGATTTGACCTATCAAGTATATTAGTTTTTCCAACTGATCAACAAACTTATGATCTTGCAAAGGGTTTGGGGCTTGAAGCATTTTTCGACGAAAAGGTATGTCATAGCTTATTATTTAAATATGCTTCTTGCATTGTTCTTTTATATCAATTTTTTAATGCAACTATACATGATAATTATTTTTGTATACCATTAGAACTTTGGTAGTCTTCCTACCAAAGAAGCCAGCTTTTATGGTGACAGAACTTTTGTCGCGATGATGTATGCCAAAGTCATATCTGTCCAGATTATAAATCACTTAGGCTACAACGTCTTGTTTCAGGACATTGATGTAGTTTGGTATAAGCACCCTCTCTCCAGTGGTGTATTTACAGATCCTACATCTCCTCTATCTGATTTCGATATGCTGTTTCAAGATGACGGAGCTCATTCGCTACGTTATGCACCATATGCTGCAAATTCAGGATTTTATTATGTAAGACATAATCAACGCACAAAGTATTTCTTCACTCAATTTTTGTATAATGGTGCCCTTGTATGGCGTACACATAGCCATCAAGCCGCATTAATAGCTTTGATGTCTGAGCACTCGTCCTACTTTGGGTTGAAGGTAAAGGTATTGGATGGTTACGAGTTCCCAGGTGGCTTCCATTACCATAGGAGAAAGGATTTTATGATAGATATAGTGAAGAAGAATGTGGATCCATATATCTTTCACATGAGTTGGACGCAAAATAAAAACAATAAATTGCTTTTTATGAAGCAGATGGGGATGTGGTACATGGAAGATAAATGTGTTGATCATACAGTTGGAGAAGTAATGCAAAATGGAAATTACGATGAAGAGAGCTTTTCTTTGATAGACGCGTGCTGTTCAGCTGAGCCGCTATTATCTTGTCACTACAGAGACAAACCTAGCGTAATTGATTGCTCAGATAAAGATCCCATCGATAAAGGTAGACCCTCATTTTGGAAGAATATGTAGTATAATCTGAGCCCGCTAAGTCGAGTTTGAAATGCTGAAGAAATTATGTTCATTTCTTTGCATTTTTGATTGTCCTTGTCGGGATTTTAGTGAAAGTAATGTGAAACACTTCAGTTAACCCTTTCGTTTTTGTCACAATATATTGGCAAAATGCTTGTGAAAATACGGTTGTGCACGCTTCTCCAATTTGTGTATGTTAACTTTTTAGAATGCGCGGAACGGCAGTGATGGACTGAATCTTTTCTAGATAGAATCCAACCCTCCTGATCGTATTTTTTGAGCAGAAACTTGGATGCTACGATGTCGATCAAGCACAAATGCTCTAAACTGGTAGCATTTTACAATAATACATTATATATTTCTTTTTATTGCTTCGGAATCTTTTTTTTATCATATTTAAAAATTGGAAACTACCGCGATATCTCATCAAAGGTCCTGAGTATAGCAAAACAAAAATTATTCTTTTTTAGATAACACTCGTCCTATTTGCTAATGACCTATTTGAAAATTAAAAAACAGATAAAAATATTTCTCAAATTAATAAAAGATTCCCATTCTTAACAATATCAAGTAATAAGGAAATTCTCAACTCATTTTTATTTTCTGATCGAAACTAAACAATTTGTTTTTGGAGATGTTATTAACATGAGATAATTGTTGGTTGTATGTAACCTACTGTTCATAATTTGGTTGGCTTGTGGAGCCCTGGATAGTAAAAAATGAGATTATTTACATTGAAGAATAGTTTCAATTAATTTTCTACGATGATATGAACTTGCAAGGTTTTACAACGTACTTGGCCATCAAATCGAATCTACTCATGATAGTTCCGTTTTTTATTCATCATGCAATCATACTTCATTCTTGAGTGCGTGGTGGCAATTAGAACCAAAGCTCTTGCAAATGCCAAACTAAAGTACGTACTAAACTGAAGTAGACTTCATGTACAAAGCAATACATTTAAATAAATTCAAATTGAGATTTTTTTCTTTATATTTAGAATCAAGTCGTACAATTAATAGTTCGCGTCATTCATCGAAGTGTGGTGGTATTCTTTTCTTTTTAAAATCAGCTTCAAACCTCACATAAGGTCACTTTTTCTGCGAAGTCAAAGAAAACATGCGTTTTTTTCTCGTAACTGTTGCGGCTCTTGCTGCCTCTTGTGCAGCCTTCACTTCTGTACCCTCTTTGGTAAACTCAAAACCAGCTTTCTTGTCCTCTTCATCTTCTTCTCCCTTGGTTGGAACTCCTACTCAAAACTTAGAACGATGTGAGAGTAAACTTGGTATGTCGGCAGTTGCTGAAGAAACTGAGACTAAGGTGTCAACCGACATCAGGTAAGAAAGTTTAATAATCTTTTGTATATGTATCTCATGCAATGATACAGAAAAAACTGGATTCCTCAATATGAATTCAATTGTGCTGAGTCTATGAATTATTTTAAAGATGTTTTTAAACAACTTGTTCCAACATATCAAATCTGTATTCCGCTTCTTATCCGTATAGAAATATTGCTGTTATTGCTCATGTAGATCACGGAAAGACCACTCTTGTAGATGCACTTATTCGTCAATCTGCTGTTTTCCGTGATGAGCAACAAATTCAAGAAGCAGGAGAACGTGTGATGGACAGTGAGGATCAAGAACGTGAACGTGGTATCACCATCCTTGCAAAAAATCTTGCTGTTATGCGTAACGGGGTGAAGATCAACATTATGGACACACCAGGTCACGCTGATTTCGGTGGAGAGGTAGAACGTGTCTTAAATATGTGTGACGGAGTTCTACTCGTTGTAGACAGTGTAGAAGGACCAAAACCTCAAACTCGTTTTGTTCTTGACAAAGCCCTTGCAAAGGGAATGAAAGCCTTGGTTGTTGTTAATAAAATTGACAGACCAGCTGCACAGCCAGATATTGTTGTAGATAAGTGCTTCGACTTATTTTGTGAGCTCAATGCCAGTGATGAGCAAACAGATTTCACTGTTGTTTATGCATCAGGTTTACAGGGTAAAGCTGGCATGGAACCAGATTCACTTGCGGACGATATGGGACCGCTTTTTGATGCTGTCATGGAATCCATTGACCCTCCAGTAGTGGACAGTAAAGAACCGGATGCATTGCAATGTCTTGTTTCAAATATTGATTATGATCCTTTCAAAGGAAAAATGGGTATTGCCCGTATTACCAACGGTAAAATTTCAAAGAACCAAGCTGTTGCACTCGCCAGACCTGATACACCAAAGAAAACTGGACGCATTGTAAGTGAAAAAAGATAAAGGTATTGGAGTTGCTTTTTGAATGTCATCTGAATTATTTCTGTATTGATTACTTCTTCGAAAACTAGAGTGAAGTTTTTACCTTTGATAACCTTGGAAAAAAAGAAGTTGATTCTGCTGAAGCTGGGGAAATTATTATGTTCACAGGACTCGACAATGTTGAGATTGGAGATACCCTCATCACAAACGAAAGAGGAGGTGAAAATGCTGCAGACCCACTCCCCCCAATTGCTGTTGAACAACCTACTGTTCGTATCACTATCGGAGTTAACAAATCACCTCTTGCAGGACGTGAGGGTAAATTCCTTACCTCTCGAATGATTCGTGACAGATTATTCAAAGAATTGGATCGTAATGTCGCATTACAGGTAGAAGAAACTGAGAGTGCCGATCGTTACATGGTTTCTGGACGTGGCCAACTCCACTTAACTGTTTTGATTGAAACTATGCGCAGAGAAGGTTTTGAATTAGAGGTTGGACCACCAACTGTAATTTTCAAAGTAAATGAAGAAACAGGAAAGGAAGAAGAGCCATGGGAGTCTGTTGAACTAAGAGTCCCAGAAGAATATGTTGGAAGTTGTGTAGATTTGTTCAACGGAAGAAAGGCCGAACTTCAAGACATGGGCTTGGAAGATGGAATGAGTGTAGTCAAATACCTCGTCCCTACAAGAGGAATGCTTGGACTCCGTAGCAATTTGCTCTCAGCAACCAGAGGAACTGTAATTATCGACTCTGTATTTGACTCTTACAGACCCAAGATTGCCGGAGACATTCTAACTCGTGACAGGGGGAGTCTTCTAGCATTTGCTGATGGAGTTGTAACCACATTTGGACTAGAAGGTGCACAAGATCGTGGAAAGCTTTTCGCTAACCCCGGTGACGACGTATATAAGGGTATGATGTAAGTGAAAGAAGAGAAGACAAATTCATTTGCATGAAAAGTCAAAATATTCTAACTATAATGCATGTTTTCAATCTTTTGTGTAGTGTTGGTATTCACCAACGTCCAGGTGACTTGGAAGTCAATGTTTGCAAACAAAAAGCACTTACAAACATGCGTTCAGCCACCAAGGGAATTACCGTAGGACTCTCAGGTTCAATTGAGCTTTCTCTTGATGAATCTGTGGAATATCTAGCACCTGATGAGATCATGGAGGTATGTTATATTTTGTTTCATTTGTAAATTACAGATTAGAGTTCATTAATGTACTAACTTTTTTGGAATTAAATGGTATTACAGGTCCTTCCATCCAAGTTCCGCATGGCTAAGAATCCCACAATGCAAGGAAAGAAAGGAAAGAAAAAGTAAACTAATTGATGCATGGACAATATTATAGAATTTTAAACTAATTATCACAACTTTTTAACACCATTAACCACATGCAATATTTTATATACATTTATCTTCGTTAGAACACCAGAATGATTTCTCCAGGATGAGCATCTTTGACCTTAAAAGAAAGACTTGTGTGTATCTATTTTGTTTAGAGAGTAGAGTAGTGTTGTAATTTATGCTAATTGACTTTTGCGTGACGGTCATCAAATAAATTGTACCAAGTTGGTCTCGAATACCATTACCTCTGGTCTCAAAAATTCTACTTTTCTTATCCAACATAACGAGATCCGTTACTCCAATTTTGTTGATTGCATGAACAACATACTTCTTTAGTTTCTTCTACAGAAGGATGAAAATATGAATTGTGAGGAAAAGTAAATTGATCAAAGCTCAAGGTGAAGATTAATAGCGTAGTGACTATTTGCGTATTTTACAGGATAGGTATATAGTTTCATTCGTAGTAAGATAAATACAATATCTTTTGTGTCATCTCTATCTTCTTTTACACATTTTTATTTTTTAATTACGTATTTTTCAAAAAATATCAAATAGAGAGAATAGACAAAATATTTAGGATTACATAATCTCCATAGTATCTTTAGATTTACATGCACGTCATCTATTTATTCATTCTACAAACGAAAATAATCATTAACAATTGTGGTAACTAATATTCTAAATTACATCCGTCGATGAAGATCACCCCCACCGTGAAGATTCTTGTGTTCAGAGAATGGTAGAAGTCCAAACAAATGATGTACTCTGTGGGCGTGGAGGAGGAACCAACAAGCACGAAGGGAATCGTGAGTTTCGCAAGATTGTAGCTGATCATCAACCAGCCTATTTAGCAACAGAGAGGAAAAAGGACAAACGCATCATTGCGGAAAGCATTGTGAATATAGTAAGAAGTAAGGGAGGGAGATTTCTCATACGCAAGTCTGAAAAAGATCCATGGGAACAAGTGCAAGATGAACGCGCCAGAGAGAAGGCTTCGCAGGCATTGCGGGAAGGTCAGAAAATGAGGCGCAGATCAAAATCATCAACACCTAACAAAAAACAAAAAACTGAAGATGTGTCAAAAGAGCAAACTAGTACAAAGAATACACAGATAGAATCACATCACGAAAGAATTTCGCAACCGTCCCTAATATCTCAGACACAAGATCAAGAAATGACGACACCAGTTAATCAAGCTTCAAATAAGGCAATGGAACCTCAACCTACAACTGAAACAAACTCAACAATCGAAACACATCCTGAAACTACATCAATCGCTGAAAATGAAGCCGGTCCTAATACATTGTCTGATCCCTTTTCTTCTGCAAAGAATCAAGATGGTGCTTCACCAAAAAAAGAAAAAGAATCTTTGAATGGGTTTACGCCAGAATCACAAACGCAAACATTATCTGAATCAGAAATAAAGTCGGCTTCTTTATCATTAGATAAGAGCTTGCGAAAAGAGGAGATTTTAGAATCATCAAAACCTATCACAGAAAGTCACCCAGTACCTAAACTAGAAGCCCCAACAGAAACGGAACTAACATCAAAAACACCAATAGACACGGAAATTTTGGAAATAGATTCCCAAGCGCAATCAAAATTAGAAACTCAAGAAGAAAAGAAAGACTCTGTAGAAGTCAAGAATGATGATGTTACCTCAAAAAAAACTTAGTTTAATTAGGTCAATTCCATACCAAACTAAATAATATGTTTTATAAATGATTAGATATACAAAGTCCTTGAAAATGTATACTCCTAATAGGCAAAACACTTCCCATTTATATGGATAGCTGATTACTCGTAATCTGTCTGAGAATAAATATGATGAAAAAAGTGAACTCATCATTAGAACCTCAAATGTGCTACTATTCTCTAATTCGAAGTGCTCTTGTATGAAGTCATTCATTCACTCAATATGAGAATGATGCAGTCATACCCATCATCAAATATTCAACAGTTCACTTGAGCATGAATACTCAAGCATATCAGTTACTTGCATTGGATCAACGAAGGATCCATTTTTAACAATTCATATGCAACTTCCAAATCAGATTTATTACTGCATAGTGAAATCATAAAGGGGTAAATTTTTTTGCATGGATCTAGCAATGATAAAGTATCCGGAGCTGAGCGTAGTATATCTTTTAACACTCCATCCTCCCAATTGATTCCGTTTTCAATTGCTAAATTTAATGGGATCCTGTCGTCATTATTTGGTATGAAGGCCATCGAAGCATACATTACCAATAGGAACCTCGTTAAGTTATTGTATTGACTATGAATAACAGAGAGATGTAGTAAAGTGTTTCCTTGGCTGTCGATTTTTTGTAGTTCTAATGGCATTGTGACTGCAAGAAATTGCACAAATATAGGTGGAATTTTCTGTGGACCCAACTTTATTGCTTCATGGATTGGTAGCCATTTATCAATGTAGGTGGATTTGATTGAGGAAAGGAAAAATATCGTGCAACTCTCGCATTCCTGTCTATAGTTTGAAGATAATAATTGAAATCAAAGGGTTTCCTTAAATTGAACTGTAAAAAATGAATCGAAAATTAATTTTAAAAGTCTGCTCTTGCATCACGTGCACTCCTCAATTCTTTTTAATTTTAGTTTATTGTTACATAGTTATTTTATTACGTCATTATCTTAAGATAAATTTTGGTGTCATTTATTTATCTGCAACTTCCGAATCTAAATTTTTTTCTTGCCATACCTACTGTTATTTAACTAATTCATCCTCTGTTATTTCCTTTGATTTCATCAGAGTATATGCGGGTCCACCTTTGAAGTTATGCAATGGTAGCAAATAGATTTGGAAAAGAAATACAGAATGATGAAAATTTTTCTCCCTAACAAAATTGCATTTCAACTTTGCTTTCCATGGAAGCAAATTGATTCACAAATCGCCTGTCCGTAGAAATGAAGCATAATTATATTGTGAAGACATGGTAGAGCATGATACATTATAGTTCTTTGCTCAAGGCCATTTATGTACCATAACATCAGCATGACATTTACTGCAGATATATATATATTATTCTGAATCATTTCCATGTTTATTAATAGAAATGAGAAGTAAGGATCCATAGATGATTAAATTAGGTTTATTGTTATACGTAGGCTGTCCATATCAGAGAGAATATAGCTGTTATTTTGTGGTACTTTCACTTGATACCATTTTCATTCATATTTGCTTAAAACGTAGGCTTAAATAGTTCACAGTTTTTAAAGAAAACGATTTAAAGAATGGAATCATTGAGAATATTGAATATTGGAAAATATGTTCCTACACGGATTTCTCATATACAGAAACATAGTTCATAGTTTTTAAAGAAAACGATTTAAAGAATGGAATCATTGAGAATATTGAATATTGGAAAATATGTTCCTACACGTATTTTTAATACAGAAACAAGCTTGAACTTTCTGTATAATATTACTCAATTATTATTATTATTATTACATCTGCAAGCTTAATTTGAATATTATTCACATAAATAAAATTTTAGCTCAATTACCATCACAAATCATTACTTTCACAAATTTTGTTTCATCTCAAGAGTAAGGCGCCCTCCCAATGCTTTAATTCTATAATAACATTATTCTGGATCTGTTTACTAAATCAAATATTGAACTTATCTATTCTTCTTAAGCGAAAATATGAAGCTACTTGTTTTGTTTTTTTTTTACTTTCTTTTTACTGTAACAGTCACCGCTGATCCAGTACCAGCAAATCTCAAAGTATTCTGTTTCCGTATCACAGACATTCGTGAAGATTGTAGTATTCCAAACCGTTTCTATTTTGAATTTGAGGTATTGAATTGGTCTCATCAATATGCCGGCGGCATTCAACTCTCTTTTGCTCATGGGTCTGATCAAGAATTGACCTTTGCACAAGAATCTTTATTTAATGGTATTGATCATGATGGGCGCCCTCTCTTTTTAGAAGATGTTAATGGTGACAGCGCTATTAATAATGCCGACATGGAAGATGTCAATAAAAACGGGAAGCTCGATCCTGAAGAAGATCAAAACAATAACAACCGACTTGATAATGACCCAGCTCCTGGTAATCTCCCCACTAATAACCAATGGATTCGAAAGAGTGTGACTGACTCAACAATTATCTGGGATATGGACTCATCTACACCTGTTTCTTATATCAATCTTGTTCAACCTAAAAGAAACGATGATTGCATTCCAAAGACAATGGATCGAAAGGTCTTAGATGACGGTACCATCATTCCAACCGAAGCTATTGACAATGGGCTGAATGTATTAGATGGGTTTGTCATGGTAGGTGTCTTTTGTAAAGAACAAGAGAGATTATAGAGCTTCACATTGAATTGACTAACACGAAAGAAATGTTTATAAATTAAGACCATTGATGGTTTTGAGCCAGGTATGATAGCTCACATGAATTGGTTTCTTTTAGGAGCAGGAGATGCTAAATCGCCGCTACAAGAAGATATTCCAGAAGATTGTGTGAGCAGTAATGATCCTCATCGACCACTTGGAAACGTTCTTGCAAGTCCATATGGAAACGGAATGGTTTCGATTGCTCGAGGCGAAGTAGCCGAGGGAATGCCATTTCCAAGTCCTGTATATCAGGGACAAACTGGTTTTACACAAAGCACCCGGGACTTTTTTGATAGCTCTTATAATGTGCCAAACTGTCCAAGTCCGATAACTGTAGCTAGACAGGAACATAAAAGAAAGCTCGAAGGAAATACGGAGTTTTATTTGGAATTTAGTCCAGGAGTAAGTACATCTATTTCAATACTTCCTTAATGGCAGTAAAAATTAAGGAACTTCGTCTTACAATAAATTGTACTCATTTCAATTATGCAGCTAGTAGCAAATTTTTGTATCGGCGGCGATGCTCCCAATGGAAGTGGCGAACCGTTCGCAATACCAAATGGAAATGTGAATTCTGTATGTGGTGGAATGGCAACACCTACTTCCCCTCCAAATCCTACCTCTACCACTTTGAGTCCATCTGTATCTCCTACAACTCACATTACTCCATGGTTGATTGGGCCCAGCATGTACACTCTCAATGGAGGCAATAATTACTTTGATGGCTATCTTGGTGTTTCGAACTCTATTGGGCTCAGAGCGGACTTAAGCAATGTAAGAGTCCAACTCTTTGACTTCAGCTGTGTAAACAAGAAGGACAACATGAACTCTACAAATGCTGTGACCATTTTTGCAACA
>Ga0209092_10004674_pt1 | contig 11325 bp, 10 predicted proteins | sample FraStrMetagenome_FD_187446 | JGI IMG/M metagenome (GOLD analysis project Ga0209092, IMG submission 187446) | Marine eukaryotic phytoplankton communities from Arctic Ocean - Fram Strait ARC3M Metagenome (SPAdes) (version 2) | ecosystem: Environmental > Aquatic > Marine > Oceanic | place: Fram... | reverse complement strand
GTAGTACATGTCGTATGTAGGAGATAGTAGTAGTAATAACCTATCTCACTTTATAATAGTTATCTAGTTATTACACTATATCATTTAATAGAAACCAATAAATCAACCATTATTTATTTTTATTATTATTTTTATTATTATTTTCTGTTATATTAACGGCGGTGATTATTCTATTTCAAAATTCGATCATACTCAATTCAATCTAATCCATCAATATAGCTAAATGGAACGCCGATTAATTCGCCCCAACAATCTATCCCCCAACACCTATGCTGATGTCGTCGGACTCATCCCCTCCATCGCCCATGAACAACTCTCCTCCTCCTCTCAGGGCCACATCGATGCCCAAAGCTCTCTCTCCTATCTCTCTTTACCACATGGAAAAATCATCCTCTATAATCCATCCTTATGCACCCTCTCCGAAGAACTCCACCCTCCTACTCAATTACAAACCTTGCAACTTTCCGAAATTCACGAAAATCCTCTTTCGCAGCATCTCATGACGTTGGTATCAACGCCATCATCTCATAATGGCAACCGCAACCCCCTGCTGGCATTTTATGCCTGTTTGCCGAATGGAATTCTAAACGTTTGGAATGCTGTACTTTTATCCACACGGACACGGACAAGTACTCGGAATACTCGTTCTCGCATCAAAGCTCCTGAGGAAATTCTGAGGATTCCCCTACACGAAAATGAAGGCATTCAAAAAATAATCAGCCTTTCTCATACTTCGACTTCCAGAGTTGGAGTTGGAGTGTTGGTGTATACCGATCAACATCGTATCGCACGTATTTCTCCCAATACCAAACGGGGGTGTTTATCCTTGGTTTGGATAGAGAATTGGAATACTCCACCAATGGGAAGCGAACATCGAGTGACCAATGTTTTGAAACAGCTGTGGAATTATCCTAGAACTTCGGAACAAACACATATTGTTCAAACTCATGTACTTCCAAAAAGTCCTGATACTGATATATCCCAACAAAAAGGTCTGACACGAAATACGAGATCCAAAAATCCTCGAAAAATTTTGAAACGAGACATTCCGACTATCTATTTGACATTGACGGATCATTTCGAAGCACATTTCTGGAAAATTCCCGAGGAGAAATCGAATGCTCATTCTATAAAGGCTCAGTGTCTATCTTCCGAACAATTATACGATTCCATTCGTACCAAGTTACAAGAGGAAGAGGGTGCCAAGGAAGAGATTCAAATTAGGTTTTTGGACTCCACGATGGAAAAGGATGCTTCGCAAGATCGATCTTTGTTCATTGTGGCTATAAGAGCATCTTGGAATCAACAGGATCGATTATATCTGGCAAGCTTTGTCAATGTCACTCCTCCCAATGCGGAAACTAATTCTGGTTCCAAATTCCTTCATCTAGAAAGTTTGCATTGGTTAAGTCGCTATCCTACAGATGTGATATCCAATATGGAATGCAAGGGTATTCATCTTGCTTGTGTGACAAATTCATATGTCATCTATTCCATTTGGCAATCCCCCTCTGGTGTCACCGTTACATCCATCCCTCTTTCCTCCTCCGAACATTCTTCGAGAGTGCAGGATTTAGATCTACCCTCCAACATTATTTCCGGAGTTTTGGGGTGTGGAACGACATCCACGATGGATGGAATTTTGATTGTCAGTGATTCCGGATGTGTCATTCAGGCTCGTATTAAGATATCCTCCTCCTCTATAGGAATTACGACCCAATCCATAGCTGGAATTGACGATGAAGCCACGAATTCAACCTTGTTTCAACATTTGTTGCAATGTTTCACCACCAACACCAGAGATTATAAAACCAACGTCCCACCGTCACTTATGCATGCTCCTTCGGTATCCTTGAATAAAGTTGTCATGGACACGAGTCTTTACCTGTTTCAAAATGAGTCTTCTTCTACTGAAACTCCACTGAAAGAGGAGTGGGAGGAACGATTGGAACGGCATAAAGAATTTATTAATTTTTTACATCATGTTGGAATTTACAAACGATTGACTTCGGATACCATGCATGGATTGGCAGATATGGGAGAGAAAATATGTGCCTGTGGAGCGTTGATGACCACCTTGGATTCCATGAAACGGGATTTGAAAAGGATCTACCCAAAACTTTCGGACAAGATTTCATTGCATGGAATACAGCTCATAAATATTCTCCGGGAACTTCAACAGGAATTATTTCCCAAGGATCATTTGTATTCTCAACATGAACAAACCCATTTGATATATATGGGATCGATTCTTTACACAGTCTACTCCTCTGCGTTAGAGTATCGAACGAAATTTGCTGATATTCTCTATGATGTCCGAGATCGAATGGGTGGAGAATGTCTATTTGTTCCATGGACTTCTCAAGATTCTTCGAGAAATTTGTTGATGCATCATTTACTTTCCTGGGAGAAATGTATGACAGAAGATCCCAAGAACGAAATTGATTTATTGGCAATTATTTTATTAGAAGGATTTCAAGCGAAGAGTGAGGCACAAGCCATAGCCTATCATGACGCGAAACGGGTGGCAATTTCGATTTTGCATCGATTTTCGGGGGAGGATATGGCATTGGAGCAAAGTGTCAAGCATGCTTATTTAGAAGCTATTTTAGAAATTTGTGATAAAAGAGCAACAAAGAAATATCGTGAAATGCATTCCATTACATCCAATACTGAAAATGATAAGGATATGGAGCAGGATCGTTACTCGCTTTCCAACTTATTGCAGCGTGATAAGAGCGATCCTCTCCATCAAGCTGTTGACATTTCGAGTGGATTATCCTTTTCGAAATACGTTCTGCATTGGTATGAAGAAAAGAAAGATTATGAAAGGGTATTAGAACTTGGAAAGTATTGTCCTGAAGATTTGAAAAGTATTTTGTCAAAAAATGAGGATTTGCAAGGTCTCTACTGGATGGAAAACATACGTGGGAGCGATTGGGGTGGAGCCTGTGCTTCTTTGATGACTTTGCTAGATCAGAAAAAATCACAAACATCCATCGTTACGGAATCGATCTCATTAGAAGATAAGGCTTTGTTTTTAAGCTTTGCAAAATTGACATCGGAGCTTGAGCTTCGTACCAATGCTGGAAACAGTGAAAGAGACATTAAATATAATGCTATTGATGATGAACTTTTGCTGGTACAGTGTCAGGAGATCTTGTTTGAGAATGACCCAGATTCCTTCCTCGGAGGTATGCAATTACCGTTGTCAACACAGCAATTACTCGATTTCTCCCTCAAGCAAATATCGAATGAGACTCTGTCGTGTAATCAAAAAGTCAAAGCTGCCCTTACCGGACTTGCTATATCCGAAACAAAATCAAATAACAAGGATCATCACTATCGCGCGTCCAAAATATGGCTAGAGACAATCACTTGCGAAATTGAGACTGTTTGGAGTGATCTTCTAGATCAAATGCATATACTGACGGAAGAAGATTTGAAGAAGCGCATGTGCGATAGTCTTTTCTACATGGTTCATAAACAGTACCATGTCTCCAAAAGTGCCTTTTTTGGGTCAACTTCCAATAAAGGAATAGAAATGAATTCCACTAGGAGCAACGCATATCTGAGTTTTAGCAAAAACCAAGCGGTGCGAGAGAAAATTTTGTTAGAGTTTCAGGATAATGAGAATCTAAAGAGTTTATTGAAAAGTACGGCAAGGCTTTCTTTGAGAACTATATAATGTGAAGGAAATGCATGATGGTGTGTCTTTGGTTATGAACAGTATCTTATTTTGCATCAGAAGATCCGACTATACCATGTTAAAATATTTCATAGAGAAGGATGGTTTCTCAACAGAGCTAACATTTAGAATGAACTGTTGATTTAGTATATGGAAGAAAAAGAATATATATAAAATTATCCATAACGAATCATTTTTTTTTAGAATGAAGATTATAATGAAAATACAGTGCTCTTTCGTAATAAAATACATTTGTGTTTTTGTCTCAAACAGGGGATGCATCTCCAATGTAAACTTGAGCACCAAATTTTGTAACACGCATCAAAAATTATGAAAATCACTAAGATCATCAAATACATTTTTTTCTTCAGAAATCCTTTCAAATGATTTTCTATAATGTTCCTCGTTTTCTTCATAAAGTAAACTGGCATTTTTCTCAAATAAAGTTCTAAATTCATTGTAAGATACCATTCCATCATTATCACCTGAATCAATGATATAACGAAGGTAAGCAAACAAAGTCTAGAAGCAACTCAAAATGTAAGTATTGTTTGGACTTACGATCAATATCGTCTATTGTACTTCTTAGCAACTGTGACTTGGCATCCTGTCCCATAAGGGATCTTAAGTTCTGTGAAAAAGGAAGGTTCCTTTCAGATTATGTTTTTTTCATTTTGTGTACTGTTGAAAATCTACATTATAAATCTTACCTCCATAGAGAGTTTACCTGTACCATCATCATCAATTCTATTAAAAGCCTCAGCAACTTTGTCCTCTTCAATCCTTCCTTGAGTTTCAAGCGTTGCTGCAACAAATTCAGTGTAATTAATCATGCCACTATTATCGAGATCCTATATTAATGAAAGGCAAAAAAACAGGCATCACAAATAATTAGAATTGATTGATAATATGGACAAAATAAAAACTGTCAGAGAAACATACCAATTCCAAGAACATTTCTCTGAGACTTTCTTCTTTATAACCAAACTTATCCAATGCTGATTGGAACTCTTCAAAAGAAATCAAACCGTCATTGTTTTCATCATATTTGTTAAATGCTTCACGTAAACTAGAAACATCTGATCCTTGAGATCGATGGGCGACAATAAGAAGACTCATCTTTTTCAAAATAGAACTCTTTGCATGGACACACATTTTTTGCTGAAGTTGGTGTAAAAATTCAGGATCTACATCTTCATCATCATCATACATAGTCAGCCATTCAGATGCAAGAGCTCTTTCAGCTGTAATTCTCTTCTCAGTGTCAGGTTCCATTAGTGATTTAATAAAAACCATTGCTTCAATTGATACGTCCGTCCAGATTTTATGCTCGAAGTTAAAATCGTTCCGAACAATTTTTTGAATAATGTGCCTCCTGTCAAGTAAAACCAATGTAAGTAATATTCAATTCGTTTAGCTTGAGGCATTTGAAAATTCATGTAACCAAATCTATATTATAATGATTCATCTATTTACCTTTTAAATGCACGGAATGGCTTTTGATTGGAAAGCAAAATATATGCAATGACTCCTATAGACCACATATCAGCTTGATTGGTGTATTCACAATGAAGAACCTCTGGTGCCATTCTATAAGAAGAAAGTTGATACATAGGAATGTAAGTTTCGATCAATGAGATAAGGACACATATATTGGTACTCTGATAGCATTCATCACACAAACAACTTAAAATATCAATTCTGTGAGCTTACGTGTAAATAGTTCCAACATCATCCGTCAAGCGTTCATCCCGCTGAAATTTTGTTGAAAGGCCAAAGTCGATGAGTTTGATTTGAGCATCAGCGCTTCTATTTTCTAACATAATGTTCTCCATCTTGATATCCCGATGACAAAAACCCATTTTATGCATGTGTGAAACAGCAGAAGTGAGCGACGCAATAATTTTGGAAGCTCTTTTCTCATTGCAAGGACATCTTGACCACAGATCGCCTCCAGAACATAATTCCATAATGACATAAATTTGATTTTCCAAGTCATATATTTCATAAATTTTGACTATATTTGGATGATCAAGTCTTCTTAAAATTTCGATCTCATTTCTTAATTCGTCATAGAATCCTTTTTGAATTCGTTCTAGATGAATCATTTTCATTGCATAATCTATTTTGATTGGTTCAAATACTAACGCTGACTCTTTAGGGCTATGCTCATCAAACGATTTTCGACCTTGAGAGTCCTTGGTTTTTCGTAAAAACATGCGCTTCACAATAGACTTCGTTCTATTTTTATCAGGTGTGTACGCAGACCCACCAATATGTTTCTTCTTCTTTTCTACATGTATTACCTTTCCCATAGAACCATTTCCAATTTCACTTATCTCCATATATATTTTGAATGGATCAGTAACTTTTTCCCATGGAATGCCTTGAATCAGTGTCAAATCGTCATTTTGAGACGTTTGGAAACCACGTTTCTTTTTGTCTTTGCAAAGTTTTCCCATTTTGGTTTCCACTCAAATTATCTAAGACTTTAAGCCAATGTCTTAGAGCTCAAACTATTAAAGGAAGAGACTTGACAACTACTGCCGTAAGAGATGAAAGGTTGTCTGCTTTCATATATTAGATAGGAATATTATTTCATTAACAATTCTAATGAAATAAATGGGACTACATTACTCCAAAACGGTACTTATGAATCAATTCTTATTCAAAAGGAAGTACTTTTTTATACAATGCCTAAGTACGGTAACTTTAGTTGTATCTCCAATTAACAATTTGGTATCTTTTTTATTCTTAAGTAGAGTATTTTAGTAGAGCTCACTCTTCTAAATCGAAAATGAACCTTGACAGCAGTGCTCTTTTGAATTGGTACTATTTAGTCCCGTTGGAGATAGTCGAGATTTAAAGTTACTTCTGGTTTTTATTGAGATTCAAACATGTTCTTCACAAGGTAATAATGTTTAATTTCGTAATCACAGAACATAAAACAAGGACTCAAAGTATTATTAGATAAATCTAGATGAATATGTTCCTAAATAGAGCTTTGAAGGGGTACGTTTCTCGCGATTATATGGAATGGATTGAGCTACATAGTAAAGGAAACCGAGTTGGATATTAAGGTGACTATCAAATTGCTCCATGTATTGATATTTATTTTGTGCTCGTCCGATAAAAAATAGGCTTGAAAGCAGACAGAGATAATGAGACAGTAAAGTGTGGTAAATGAGTTCACATAGTACCTTCTGCCGAACCATAAGCTTTTGATAAATAAGTGGAAAAAATATATGAAACTTTATGTGTATATAAATTTCTATAAATTCTGCTAACCATGAACAAAAATTCTTTGTGTTACTATTGAAAAATAAATTAGGGTACGGAAATTCCAAATAATTTCTTAAAGTATAGTTTATCTTTATATGATCATGATAGGGAACCAATAAAATTGGACGAAGCGAAAGAGTGTCTAGAATATCAACTTTATCTTTTGTACTCTTTTAGCTTTTCCTCTATTTCCTTTAATAACTGCAACACCAAATCTTTACTCAAACCCATAACACTATCCTCTGTTCCATCAATTCTATCAATATGTTCCTTGGTCAATTCGTGCTCTACCATTAAACCTCCTGCACATTTCAGAACTGGCTCACCCTCTTTTACTAATTTCTGTACTAAATCCATGCTCATTTCTTCGTATGTTGACTCGGCAACTGATGGTTTGAAATGAATTGTAGCAGTATCCACACCGCCAACTTGAATGAGTGTTGGAATATGTGTTAAATAGCAAGAACCAACCGTAGCTGGAGGAGAATGAGCATACCTTTTCACGAAAGATTGAGCCTCCTCTAAGGAAGTAGGTTTTTCTAAAATTTCTTTATTGTGTGTCACCACTTGATCAGCTGTTAAAAGAATCCAGCCCTCTTCGTTATTGATGGCTTCTGGTAAAGCAAGAGAGTCCTTTTCATCAGTTGCAATTTTTGTGTCCTTGATCGTTTTGTTCTCATCTTCATAATTCACTTCGAGAATACCGCTCACCAAATGATCCGCTTTGGCGCGTGCTAATAACGTTACTAATTCGCTTGGATCACTTCCTGTGGTACGATCCCCTAATCCTTTTTCATCAATGGAACGTACCATTAAATGATAGGGTATGCCCATTTCTTTGAGTATCAATTTGCGGGTAAATGATCCAGAGCCCAGAATTAGGGGATTTTGAAATCCTAGTTCCTTGAGTGGATTTTTTGTACTTTGATTATTGGAGGTGGAAGACATGGAAGTATGAGAAATATGTCTATTAGCAAGGAGACAACGGAATGAAACTGGAAAAGGGGTTCTTCTTGAGAAGGTGGAAACTCTGGAAAAGTTTTTAACACGAGTAGAAAGTTTGGGAAACGGAATCGTGAACGCTGCACAATCAAATCCCTTGTGAATCGCTAACACTGCTAATATAGAAAGCAGAAAAGGTACTTTTCTATTAGGATAACCGTTGTTATGGGTTTTTATTGGCATGTAGTGCATTTCTTTCCTCAAAGCAGATTGCGACCTTTGACGGACAAAGTTGCTTTTCCGTAGCTGGTACAGTATTCAACAGAATTAATGTCAACGTAGAATTTTACGAACCAATCAATTATCAGCATGTTCTCAATTCCTGACGGATATTAAGAAATTCGAGTTAGAAAAAGTGATCATGTAATATGAAATCGACGACAATATATCGTTATATACCGATTAAAGAATCTCAATTGACAATTAGATATTAACTTACAAATCCAATACTTCATGTTGGACTCGTTGACAAGTATCATCACCCAAAAGTATATATAAGAAAAACGGCAACCATATGTCAAGAATCAAAGTATGTTATAAATCATCATTTCCTATTTGACTTTTTGTATCCAATTATACTTTAAATACATTCAACTAAATTGAAAAAGAGTTTATCTATTTATATTTTACGAAGTTGGCAACATTGTTAATTTTTATTGTGACATGAATTTTTCACCACTTGTCTAAAACCAATCAGATAAAGAAATTGTACATTAAAGCAGATATCAGCCATTTCTGAAGATTAACGTAAATTGCTGTCGAGTGGTATCAGCTCATTGAGTTTATCAACAATAGACGCGCCCCATTTTCTATACCCTTCTTTAGACAGATCTACATGGTTTGCCATCAAAATATCTGGAATGTATTTCGCATCATCACCTTCACCAAATTCTGTATTCTCTTCAATAAATAAATCTGAAGAGTCGACATAATGAACATTGTCATAATTCTCTGCGTAAGTACGCAATCTATCGTTCACTAGTTCGATCCCATTCCATACATTTAGTAGGTGCTTTTTATGCTGTGCCTTATAATGAAGCCTACCACTTGTACCTGCTCGATCAGTTCTTGGAAGTATTCCATTGATTACGATTTGACTTTCTGGTCTTTTCTCTATTAATTCTTCCACTATTCGTTCTATCCCTCTAGCTACAACTTCATCCGAGCATAAAATCTGTCGAAAATTGTTGGTCCCTGCTTCAATCCAAAAAACTTTGGGTTGGAGACTGGAGGGGAGCTCTCCATTTTGTAATCGCCATAAAACATTATTTGTCTTCGTTTTTCAATAGAAAAGTGACCAGAATAAGATCGTTGGATTAAAAAAAGTAAAAAAATCTTGGTATTGTACTACTTACCCGATCGTCTGCAATGGCTAGTGACAGTCCCTGGTAGTCAGCCCCATCCTTTACGCTAAAAAAAGACTTAAAAATATCCTTGCAACCTTCATATTGATCGTCTTCCGTCCCTAAGCTAAATCCAGTAAATCCCTCAAAGTATTGATCACCCAGAAAAACCACATCGGTATTGTTGGGGGAATTCTGGGCTGCTTCTTTGTTACTTTCATGAACTTTGTACCAATCCATCATATAATGTAATTGAATCTTGGGAGCTAAAGGATTTTCACATTTTTCTCTGCATTTTCCTTTTATATAATCGTCCACATGGGCATGCTGTAACATATTAAATTACATGCAAGTTAATTCATTTGTGAGCACGTCTTCGGACCGTGAATAAAATGGACAAACAAACAAAGACTTACATTCAAACACCAATTTTCAGCCTCATACGGATATCGTTCGCCTTTGTGAATTTTTGGTGTGAATTCCTTATTCGATTTCAAAACGGTTCCATCGACTATATTCACATCCGAAGAACTGCTATCTGGAATAACCACTAATGAAACAAATAGTCCTATCCCTATCGCCACAGTTATTATTATATAGCGGGAAACTTTGAACCTTGTATTTTCGTCTTTCTTGTTTCCAATGACAAATTCCAAGTCAGAATCAACACTATCTTCTGAGTCCATTTCTAAGTGTTGCATGGAATCTTTCGTTGCGTCGTTTTTGGGCATCTTTTTTGTGAGTATCTTTTATTGCTAGGACTATAAGAATGATGTGTAGTTGCTAAAGTAAATCTCAGATGAGTAGGGAGAAAACTCACAAGTGATGCTTAGAACAAAAGGATTCCGCAGTTCAGTGCTACCGTATTGGAAACAATAAATAAGAATAGAGATGGATTTTTCGTGACCTGCTGTGAATCGTGCTCACATGAATTACTTACAGTACTATGTATACCGTAACTCGCATGATACTTCTTGCACCGAGTATTTAGATGAAATTCTTGTAAGGGTAGTTAATCAAAATGAAGTTATAGGCCATGGAAATAATATCCTCTAAATGCAAATGTCATGATATGCCTATACAAATATACGACGTATGGGCGCATAAAATATATGCACATGAAAATATGTGATCAAAAATTGAACGTAAAATAATATTTTAAAAAAAGCTGATACTGACACAGGGATTCGGTCAAAAAACTATGATTAAAAAAAATCACCGCTTTTAAAGGTAATTTGGGACAAATTCGCTCTGAAATTTTTCCACAAAAATTGGTTGGCCAAGTCGTGATGTCGCTGTTAAAAAAAAATTGATGTAACAGGGCCGTCCACTTCCTTTGTCCAACTAATACCACTGCTTTAATTTTAATCTTTATTGACTTTATCGCTTGAACAGTTCTCATACAGATAAGAACCTCATTAATTTCTTGAATTATTTTTTCATATTCCATTGACCTTGAAACAAGATACTCTTGAACTCTAGGTGAATATATATATACATGTATTTGATATTGATGAAGGGAGAAAGATTATATTTGTTGCCATATAATAGACTTGGAAGTTTCACAATGTCTGGTTCAAAAAGAGGATTGACAATTGGTTGAAACGTTCATTTAATCATAAGACTTTATCTTTGACGAATAAAAATGAAAGTTTATTATTTTCTAATGCAAATATCAAGAAAAGTAATATTTAAGATAAAATATGGAAGGGTTGCCCAATAACTAGTCATTTTGATTTTAAAGCAATGTCAAGCAAATTTTGAATTACAGCAGCATTAGTTGTCTCTGTGGAAATATCCAACACCGTATCGGATATTACTGCATATGGAACGCCTTTCCCCAATACTTTAGGTGGCGCCTTGTTTAGCAGATTCTGAACTTCACTTTTACAATACCCAGTATCATTGAACCACTTTTGCACTGCAGATTCAAACGCTTCTATATCGAAAGTCTCTTTCAAGTCGTTAATGACATCCTGGACTGCACCTTTTAAGTTTGCAACCGTGGGT
>Ga0209092_10004672_pt1 | contig 11327 bp, 11 predicted proteins | sample FraStrMetagenome_FD_187446 | JGI IMG/M metagenome (GOLD analysis project Ga0209092, IMG submission 187446) | Marine eukaryotic phytoplankton communities from Arctic Ocean - Fram Strait ARC3M Metagenome (SPAdes) (version 2) | ecosystem: Environmental > Aquatic > Marine > Oceanic | place: Fram... | reverse complement strand
AAGCCGGTTTAAAAAAAGTAGGCAGCGTTTTAATGGCGTTCGAAATATGAAGCAAAGAAGTATTGCGTTGGGAGGTGTTCGCAAAAGAACATGTGTGTATACATTGTATGTACATTTCCGGTGTATGTGCAACAATGACACGACCAAAATATCTTTACGATAAGTAATGGAAAATATATAATGTTTCATAAATTTGTGAAATTGTCATTTATTGGGGAACAAATTTGAAATGAGGATGAAAAATGTTGAAAATTACTTATAGAGATTGTCATAAGTAGACAGAGAAATAAAATGTCGATTCAAAAGTGGTGTTTTTGTGATTTTTGCAACAAAAAATGGTGTTTTTGTGTTTTTTCTCTAAAATAATTCAGTGACTGAATGCCGTGAGTACATACGAAGTAATATTTAAGATGACTGCCGATTCCACAGTATCTCTATGAGGCTAGTCTTGCTTACATCTACATAGAGTAGGTGCTCCTTACCCCACACCTTTATTCTTTTGCAAAGTTTTGGAGAAAAGTTTTAGCGTAGTTCAGCATCTAACGAGAGTGTGGGGTTGTAAAAAGTACAGAAATTGAATGGTCGAAGACAACACCGGAAGAAAATTAGCAACGATAGACAAAATAATTTGCTTGTCTACTTTCAGCCTCTGCCCGGAATTGTCGCTTAACTTGATTCACAAACAAAAGAATGCATTATATTTCATAAAGAATGTCATATGTACGAATCATAAATAATCAAATTACATTCTTAGAAGTGTATTCCGCACTCCGTTAATTAATTTATTACCTCGGCGACTTTTCTCGCGTTTGTGTACGCGTTCTCCTTTCTTGTACCATCCTTGGGGGTCGTTTCCAATTAGTTTATCAATACCAATTTCTTCCGAAATCTCGAGCTTACGACAAATTTGTCTAACATCTTTCAGACTCTGTTCTCCGGGTACTTCTCCGTGTACTTGAATGCACTCCCTAATCAACATAAGAGCTGATCCCAGTTGACTACGTGCTGCATTATGAAAAATAATACTGCCGTAACTCGGCAAATCTAGTATTCTCCCTTCAGATTCTATCTTCTCCTTGAAGTGGAGAGCTCTAGAAATTCTTTTACTTCCGACCAAAAGTTGAAAGATCACACGATCGCTAAAAGCAACAAGGTTAGAACAACGAAGGTACACACAATATATGGGATTAAAACAAATACCTTGCAGCAGATGGAACAAGATTCGACAACGCGAATTGCTCATCATGAAATGCGATAGCCTTATCGATGTTACCAGCCCTGGCTTCAACTTGGAGCATGGAATGGAGAACGTGAGAATCGACAAGCTCGTGCTCGTCAGCATTATATATAGCAATTCGAGCGTCGAGGACATTTTTTCGTTTGAGCCAAGACATTGAGGAATATTCAGGTAACGTCTCTCTAACGAGGGGCACAAGCTCAACTAGTGAAGGCTCTGCCAAGGTTGACTTAAAGACCTGCCTAATTTTCCGAACACGAGAGGGTGGCAAACCCACTGGAAGAGAGGCATCGAATATGTCAGGTAGCGATTTTTCACGAAAATCAATGTTTGCACTCATACTTTGATCCTCTAAATGGTTGGTTTGTGTTTCAGTAGCAACAACTTCTGATCTAACATAAAAGCTTTCATCCGCAACTGCGTCAATGTCCTTCCCAATTTCCTGGATCTCTGCTAAAACCTTTTCAAACTCCTCTAACTCTTCTGAACTATGAATTTCATCATTTGAATGATTTAAAATAAAGTCGTCAATCAGAATTTCCTAAAGATGAAAGTTGCAAAAATGTGAGAAGTCTCTATATACAAAGTAATTTATACCTGGTACAAGAGTAGAAGTTAATAAAAAATAAAAGCATACAGCTTAAAAAAAAATTATAACAAGAATAAAGCAAACACCACTACTCCTATGAATAACTTAAACGCCCGTTGACGATGTGTATCACTTTGAAGTTCGGATAGTACTGTTCGAAAACGACAGAAATGGTGTTAATGAAATAAAACAAAGGCTTACCTTATTATTTGTTTCCGTCTCCATCTTCTCTTCAAAGTCTTTATCTGGTTCAAACGGTTTCTATTTGACAGAAAATTCGAATGAGCTCTTCATTTATAAATAAAAGTAAATACGTATTCTCATTTCACGCAAGTAAAGAGCATCTACTGTTACCCTTGCCAAACACCGAATGTATTACAAAAACCAACTTGACAAGTAGAACGCATACAAAGAAGCGTCGAACATCAAGATTTACAATATAGAAACTTACAAAGATATCAGTAGGAGAAACACCATCATTGTCCTTATTATTATTATCAAAAATTTCCAATTTGTATTTTAAGAAACATCAAATGTTAGTTCATCAAAGGTAAACAAAACATGTTCTATACTTTTCCCAAAAATTTGATATTCCCGCGCATCGATCCTACGTGCAAATTAGTGTTGTCACGCAGGTAACGTGCAAAAATGCATCGGGGTTAGAGTCGAATTAGAAACTATGATTTCTTACCTCTCCTTCGTCGTTAAAATCGACTTTCTCATCCTATCAAGAAAGAAGAAAGATATAACAAGTTGTGAGAATCCTGAATATTTTGTCAGGATTTATGTAAATAATGACTACATTTCAGCGAAAACAATGCACTAAATAAGGCGTACGGCGAATTTTATTCGAAAGAATCAAGTTTACCTCTGAGTGTGCATCCAACGCATGTGAACTATTCAACTAAATAAAATGCAACAAGTAAAAAGTTAGTATATTTTCGAAAGAGGGTCATTAATATATATGTATTTCAAAAATATTTTATCTTCACCCAAACACATTCAACATTTAATCGCCTCAAATGTTGCAAACCAAAGGATTCAGTGTTGCCAAATAGTAGAAAATAGTTTGACTTACCAACCCTGATTGCTGATTTGTCAGTTGTTTTGAAGAAAGCTTCTGTTCAATCGCTAACGCTTTAGCGCGTAAAAATTGTAGTTTCCTCTGATATGCTTTATCTTCACTCTTAAACATTTCCCATTCTTCTTCATCCAAGTCATCTAAAGTCATTCCTATCCCATCAACATCTTTCAAACCTTCAAACTTTTTCTTTTTAAAAGCTTTCTTCTCTCTTTCATCTTCTTCGCCGTCAACGTCATAAGTCATTCCACTTAGACCAATATCAGTTCCACTTACACCAGGAATTGTATTATCATGATACTTAGGAACCTGCCGCTCTTTCAATCGAAATAGTGTTTCTTCGTCAAGAAAACCTTTATTCCAGTCGCCGCACCATAAATCTCCTAAACCACTTTGATCTATTGCAGAAGAGTACGCATGGAGAAGCGCGGATAAATACCTCCTCTTTTCGTTTTGAGTTGGAATAACTGATGTTTGATCGAAATCGTCAAGAGTTGAAGTACTGCTGATTGTTGCTGCATCTGCTTGTTGTAACGGATGAGGACCACTGGAGAGAAAAAGGTTCTCTCTTTCTCTAGGGGGTTGAAGAGAATTGATATGTGCTTTGCTCCCAATAGTTCTAAGATGATCCATATTCCTTATTTCGCTTGCTACCATGATTGCCTTTGCCGTTGAACTATCACCTTGCGCTGCTGCGCAAAGCATCAACGCATTAACGAAGCCACAATCCTGCTCCACCTCAGCATTTTCTGCCATTATAACAATATCGCGGGCCATCTTTCCATGCCAAGAACACAATATGTTCCGGCGCATATGCTTTTTTGACTTACCACCCTGAAATCTCAAAGATATTCTCTGTGATCTAGAAACGGCTTGTAATGCTGCTGTAAATATTAGTGTTGTAGGTTTTATTCCGAACTGATTCATTTCTTCGATAAAATTTATGCACCTTTCCGGTTGTCCACGAGCTGCACAAAGTCTTATGATTGCTCCATATGCCATCACATCGGCACTATGACCATTTATTCGAAGTTCTTGCCATGCATTCCAACCAATTTCACCAGCTCTCGCTTTTACCGCCGGAGAAAGAGAAGCATTGTTGACTACCTTGTAGCATGCCTTCAATAATGATGTATACATGGGTAGACTAGGCTTTTCTATTCGGAATGGCTCGAGTTTCATTTCCTTTATACATTTTAAGCATGAGTCGACGTCGCCGTGATCAGCATAAACGTCCAACAGGGTGGAAAAGCAGTACTCATTCGGCGTATACCCATGATCAAGCATAAGTTTCATAACACGGCGAGCCTCGGTACCGTTCTTAGCAGTAGTCATGAGGCTGGAATAAGTTTTATAACCAAAGTCCTTTATTGAAACAAACTGTAAAATATGTTCAAGAGATTCATGCAAACCAATCCGAATCCTCTTTGTTTTATTCGACTTCTTATTTATAAATCCATCTCGATGCGCACGCACAACCCTTGATATCAAATCGTCAGTTGGATCAACGCTGCTCTGCAAGGCTTGCACGTGGAAATCATATTCCGATGCTATACTTTTCGGAAGAGGCGTTCGGGCACTAGTCAAATGTGAAGTATTCCCAATTAGATCATCTACCATCGCATCAACAGCATCATATTCATGCATATCAATTAAACTCTGCTGATCTACTTGATAAGATAAGTGATAATTAGTCGCATCCTTCAAAGTCTGTCTCCGAGCAGAAGCTTTACTTCCAGGACGTGAATGTTTTTCTTGTTCTGACTTCAACGCCCTCTTCTTCCGATTAAATTCGCGACGGCGTTTGGGGGACGTACGCTCCCGGTAAAAGGATTTATTACCGGATCTCCGTCCAAATGAGCGGCTGATTATTTGTTGCTTCGGACACGACGATAGTGGCTTGAAAACATTTGGACTAGTGAGTTGTAAACATTTGATGCAGGAAGTAGTTGAGTTTAGCAAGCGAGATGATATCATGACCCCAATACCTGATGATCCCTCTTGTACAATATGATATCTTTGCGAAAGCACGACGTACCTTCCCAATTTTTAAGAGAAAGAGCAGAAAAAAATGTTGAGTGGCCTTGAGATTAGGTTCGCATCAGATCTGCTGAAGTCGGAATATCAAGCTGCTTTCTATCTTTTCTAACTGTTTTTCCAGAATTTCGAAAACGAAATTGATAAGTCCTTCTCGTCTCTCGACGGCCGACGGCCTTTTCTACCTCTACCGTGATCCGCTATTTGACAAAATGTTATAACTTCACTTCCAGAAGCCTAATTTTACTACTTCAACTACCACAAACCTTTTTGATGTGTCTGTAAATTTGTAATGGTTATATTAATACATGTTATTGGGGAGAAGTTGAGATATTCCTGAATATTCCTCAATAATCACCATGGAGCTCTACGTAAAATCCTACGAGAGAATATAGGTCTAATAGTCAACTCTTTTCTGGTCGATAAACTATCCAATCTGTGTTCAGTCTCCTCGTCATTGACTTAAAGAATCATACGAATGTAGCGAGATGAAACCTAGCGTAATACATAACAACTAACATATCGAGTAAACCATTTCGATTTATCATTACCGGTACACATTCTTTTCTATTCGCGAACTTCTATTCACATGTGTCAATCGCGTTTTACATACTAATTTCGAGTATTGTAAGTAGCAACGTATAATTACTAAAGTAGCCTCCTGAAAAATATTGATCTTCGACATCGACGAATGACGAATAAGGTACACAAATAATATTATTATATTAATAATTCATGTAGTAGCAAATAAACGACAAGCGGCGAATACATGCATCAAATTCGCCTGGAGAAATAGTTGTTAGCATATGAGCTTAGAGCTTACCGGCGAACAAATATATCTCGTACGTGTACGTACGCGTGCAATCACTTACGTACGAGGATGGTGTCAAGTGTGCACGTCCCGTGTCGCCACTGATCACAAAAATCCTAACATAATTATTAAAATTATAACAAATACATCGATTGAATCATAGTCAATATCTTCACCGCAACTATCTTCATCCTTTGCCGAGCTACGTACTAAATATTAACTTGGTTTATCAGAAGTCCATTACTTTGCGCTAGAGTTTGCGTACGAAAGAACAAAGGATAAAGTCCGAAGGAAGGTTAGTATCCCCAAAACCTTTGTAAAAATACTGATCATATTTTTACGGATTGACTTTGGGATTTAATAGTCAAGACTTCACCTGTCCAGTATCGAGTCATCATGACCTCAGTCGAAAACGGGCCGCAATTGGCACCGCCAGCATCGTACCTCGTGGGAGATCTTGTGATCACAGCAACGAATCTCTCCGAGGAAGCGGTTATAAAACAAGTGCTACATTGGATCGGCTTTCGGTCAGAAAGTAACAAGAATGCTATCGGCGATGACGGTTTACAATCATTCAATGACGATAAAATGACGTCGGAAGAAGATATCAATGCAATGGCGACGAGTTTTGCGAATCGTACTGCCGTGAATGGTAGAATGTTCCTTGGGACGAGACGGATCAAATATCTGAAAGCATTTACGCACTGGATTCGAGACTTCTATCGCGTATCATCAATACCCTCGATCGCCGGTCTATCTAAGGAGAGTTTCAAATCCCAGATGGACAGAGCGGCGTCGAGAGCAATTGTCAGAAAGAATATGGAAAAGCAGACTAAGACATCCGCAGAGGCTGCATCACCGGGACCGTTACAGAAAGAAACCCAATGGAATCATTGGGAAGAGAAATTTACCAATTATGCCAAAGCTCATATTGGAGCCAGAGGTGTACCGTTGTCTTACGTTATCAGAGATAATGACCAACCGCGCCCAACCATAACTTACCCTGATTTCGTCGCGCAGACCATCGCGTGCGCACCTTTATCAGGGGAGTTTTACGACGCCGATAAGATAACGGTGTCCAATATGATTGTTTCGTTCACAACGGGTTAGTCGTCAGGGGATTGGATAAAAGACACATTGAAACATTCTGACGGTAGACGATCAATGCAAGCTTTAAGAAATCATTTTGCCGGAGAGGGCAATGCAACCCGTACCTTGGCCGAGGCCGAGCGGTAGTACCAGTCCACCCATTATAAAAATGAAAGAGCTATGAGTTTCGAAACATTTCTTACTCAGTGTCAGAAAATGTTCAACATTTTCGAAAAGGAGGGCGAAGGGATGGCTGAAGACGCTAAGGTCCGTTTCATTTTCAGAAAGGTTGAACACCCAGGGATTCGTAGTTCCATTGAAGCTTTGAAGGACCTAGAAACGACAGGCACAGCCATAACATACACCACGGCTGCCATGCGGTATCTGAACTACCAGAGGTCATTTCACGAAATACACGGAATATTTCTAGTGTGGCACAAGGTGATAGTGGTGATCGCCAAGGCGGCGCCGGTATTTATAATGACGATGAATCAATATAGACTGGACACATTCCTGGATAGAAATCTCTCCCCTTCAAGGATCGCAAGGCGGTTATAGAGGAGAGGAAGAGATTGGGAATTCAATTTAAGAAGAAAGGTGGGTCTAAGACCGGGGGACGGGCATTAAATGTGGCGGATACTAATCGTTTAAAACAACTAAAAGAGCAGAATTCGAAATACAAAAGGACGATCAAAGCGCTTAAAAGGAATAATGGCACAGGCAATGAGATTGAAGATGAGAGCATGGATGCTGGAGATCAACTTGGCGGTAGAAACGCTAAGAAGAAGGCTAAGAAGGGCATTCATTCTTGAATTCTAGGCAATTGTGGGGTCTATCCTTTGAGATGGTTCATGAAAACTAATCATGGTTTGTCTTCATCAAAGGATAGATTCCACAGCCAGGCCATCAGAAGGATCTGCCATTTCAGGTCTATATCAAGGAGAGTTTCTAGTGCGATGGTGTCAGCTATGAAGAAGGGAGGACAAGCTCAGATAACATCTGGAAGAATCGAGCTTGACTCTCATGCCGACACCATCGTCGCTGGAGCGAAGTGTATCATCATGGAATACACGGAAAAGGTCTGCGATGTCTCGCCATATCGTGATGACTACGAATCTGTGATTAATATTCATATTGTACATGCCGCGACAGCATGGCAATCCCCACACACAGGCCAGACGTATATCTTGATATTTCACGAGGAATTGTGGATGGGATGTCATATGAAGCATAGTTTAATCAATCCAAACCAGTTGCGCCATTTCGGAACTAAAGTGCAGGATGATCCAACTTCGGATCGTCCACTGTCGATTATTACTGAAGATAAAGTTTCTGCATGGAGTTAATGATGGATGGGACAGTGATATATGTACTAACAACTACCCCGTCCGAGCATGAGCTCCACAACTGTCCAGACGTTGTATTGTCATCGCCTCATACGTGGGACCCTCACAAGGTATCATTCCCAAAGGCTAGAAGGTCCTTGGGTGAAGAAGTGGGATCCTTACGGCTTCGGAGCGCGATGAACAGTGTTGGAAGAGGATCGGATGTCATATTAGACTACGCCGATCTTGTATTTAGTTTAGATCGAATGACTCGGAAAATTGCAACCTTATCTACTCTCAAGTTGGTTAATCTAGCATCGATCCCGGTTATTCAAATGTTCCGATAAGGAACGCATTTCAGAGTTCTGATAGGCACACAGATGTCACTGCTTAAGACCTAAGTGAACGCTGGTGAATAAGTATTCCTACGGCTGCTAGAATACTGAAGAAAACTACGCAGAACTTTCTGCGTAGCGCCGTCCTTCCTCTTAGCAGAAGATATAGGACGGATTGAGTATTTAGTAGAAAGACCCTTCGAGGGGACTGGTCTACGGATACGATGGACGCGCGAAGCAAATCACTTGAGGGTAATAGATACGCCCAAGTGTTTGCAAACAAGGCCTATATCTCCAATGTTTATCCGATGGATTCAAAATCGAAAGCGGGCGATGCACTTCGACTGTTTTGTCAAGAGTTTGGGGTTCCAGCGAAACTTACGTTCGACGGTTCAAAGGAACAAGGCCAGCCAGGTACTGAATTTATGAGGCAGATCCACATGCACAATATTAATTACCATGTGCCGGAATCTGACCTTCATAATCAGAACCCAGTCGAAGGGATCATTAGGGAATTACGCCGCAGATTGTATCGTTTAATGGTTAGAAGACGTGTTCCACGGGAGTTGTGGGACTATGGTATGCGTTGGACTTCCGAAACGTCATCACTAACACATTCATCAGCAGGGAGTATCGAGACTTCAGTTCCTCTCACCCAAGTTACGAGGGAGACTGCAGGCATCTCTGAGTACCTTGATTTTGGATTTCATGATCAGGTGTGGTGGAAGGACAATGCTGGACTGTCAGGATTTGAATCGGGTCACTGGTTGGGTGTTTCGCATAGAACTGGCCGCCTAATATGTTACCATGTACTAAGTCAAAGGGGTACGGTTGTCTCACGATCAACGGTTCAACGTGTGACCAACATCGAGAAGACCACGGCGGAAGTGGAAGATACATTTCGTAAGTTCGATCACGTGATACAGGAAAAAATGACAAGCTGCCATGAAGATAATTACATTGGAGATAAGCCTAATCCTGAACATTGGGCAGACCTTTTGGAAAATGATGAAGACTTTCGAGAAGAATTCGGGAGGGTATTTAACAACGACGATATAATTGAAGCAGATGATACCACACCTGAGAGCCCTACCTCGAGATGATGAAGGCCCCGAGCTTGCTCGTGTGGTCAAACGTCTACGAGACAAGAATGGATTACCAATTGGAACTGCCAACGATAATCCCATCTTAGACTCGAGAATCTATGAGGTGGAATATCTAAATGGACACCGTGCGGCCTTAGCAGCCAATACCATCGCTGTAAATATGTTCGCACAGGTGGATGACGAAGGTCATCGCACTCTCTTGTTAGAAGATGTTGTCAACCATCGAGTGAACGGGAGGGAAGTGAAGAAGGCTGATGGCTTTATCACTTCACCCAATGGTGGACGACGAAAAAAAGAAACAACAAAAGGATGGGAGATACTCATCCAGTGGAAGGACGGATCAACGACATGGGAGGCACTCAAGGACGTTAAAGAGAGTTCCCCCGTCCAGCTAGCCGAATATGCCACCCTACATAAGATCTCCGACGAACCCGCATTCGCTTGGTGGGTGCCACATGTCATTAAGAAGCGTGAGCGTATCATTGCAAAAGTAAAGTTCAAGTAGCCCATCTTCACATCAAATATCATGTGACATTTGACGAACTGATAGCCTTTCAAGTCATCTTCATCACCGTCAAAAGGCTCAAACACAACACCTACATTCTTCATTTCTTTGCAGATAGCATCCCACCATAAGTGGTTTCCATTTTCTTGATCAAGGCGCTTAGCTTCTTCAGGTGTTTTCGGTATTCGAATCCCAAACTTGTGGGTTCTCTTCAAATACTTAGGCTATACGTTTGCAATGATACGCTCAGCTTCTTAATGACATGTGCCACCCACCAAGCGAATGCGGGTTTGTCGGAGATCTTATGTAGGGTGTAGGGTGGCATATTCGGCTAGCTTGACCACAAAAATCCTAACATAATTATTAAAATTATAACAAATACATCGATTGAATCATAGTCAATATCTTCACCGCAATTATCTTCATTCTTTGCCGAGCTACGAGGTCCAGCTCGTTATAAATCGTGCATGATCGCTATATTTCACACACACAAATACTAACATTTTACTAGTAAATGATGAAAACATCAGCCACCACATACACAATGAGTTCATATACTTCCCGAGCACCCCAAGCAACACAACACATATGCACGTGCTCCTAATTATATTTACAATAAGATGGTGTTGAGTGACACAAGATATCTATTAGTTTTAAGCCAATTCGGGTCGGTGCAGTTTCGGCTGTCATTTTACGGTGAAAATTAACTAGGGGAAGTACAGGGAATGGTCGAAAAAGATGTAAATTTCAATCTATCGAGAATCATTCATTTAACAAGCTTTGAAACTACAAGTTCGCGAACTGATAGACGCTTAAATGAGGTTTCCAAGGATATATCGTCACACAGGTAGTGTTGGAGGCACGGTCCTAAGCTGATGGGCACGAGGCATGCCTAAAACATCCCTTTGGGGCACGTCGGCATGCCCGAGGCATAACCCCGGGACGGCTAATTTAGCCTACCTCAAAACTACCGTAATTATTGGATCTCAGGGTCGTTCCCTCCTCTAGTTGTTACAACTAAGCACACCTTTTAGAAAAGAATCTTGAATATAATAAATTTATGAGTAATGTTACAAATGAAAACCAATTAACAAAAATAAGTGCAGAATGGGCCAAACCCACATGCTTCTGCAGCTAGGAGAAATATCTCTCGGCATGCAATATTTGAATGAATTGGATGATCCGTAGCTTTATGCTTCATGTGGAGATATA
>Ga0209092_10004671_pt1 | contig 11328 bp, 10 predicted proteins | sample FraStrMetagenome_FD_187446 | JGI IMG/M metagenome (GOLD analysis project Ga0209092, IMG submission 187446) | Marine eukaryotic phytoplankton communities from Arctic Ocean - Fram Strait ARC3M Metagenome (SPAdes) (version 2) | ecosystem: Environmental > Aquatic > Marine > Oceanic | place: Fram... | reverse complement strand
TCAAACCTGAAGGCACCGACATTAGAGGCTGGTATTGTTCACTGCATAAAGTCTTATTCGGTACGTGGATTTCACGTGCAAGTTGTTCATGTTGATATCCAGTTCGAATCTGTGCGAAACAGAAGAAATGTGCAAGTGATGGTGAATATTGTATCCAAAGGAGAACACGTTCCAGATATTGAACGGTACATTCGTGTGGTAAAGGAGCGTTGTCGCTGTTATTTTGCAATGCTTCCGTTCAAAACTTTGCCACGATTAGCGATCGTACATCTATTAAGGACCGTTATTTTATATATCAATGCATTTGTTTGGCAACGTGGAATATCACCAGTACTATCGCCGTAAAATATTGTAGAAGTTATCCGTCTTGATTATGATAAACATTTTCATGTAATGTTTGGTGAACATCTCAATACTTTTGATGACTCGGACAACACGATGAGAGAACGCACTGTATGTGCTATGGCACTTTTACCTCTTAGTGCATATTGGCTTCGTCCAAATATTTCGAATGCTAATTCCACATCCCGTTTGCTCACTGGAGAGTTGATAATACCGTTGGTCATTGCTGAATAAATTAGTGTTTGATCCGATGGATGACCTGCAATATGTTGAAACCTACGCGCCCTTTCTGCTCGACGATGATCTCGTACACTATAATTCTTCTTACTTTCCTGTATTGTATCAATCGCTTTACCTGAAAGATATGTGTTAGCATTAATCTTTTTCATCCCATTATCGGGAATCAAATTCCCTAACACACACCCATTTCCTCCAACCTTGAAATATCTTGTGCAGTTTAGCACATGTAATCCTCTTCGATTAGGAACAAAATCAAATCCTCTTCCTTCGGGAGTAACCACATGTTCGCCTGCAGGCTCATACGGACGATCGCAATGTTCTTTACTAATGCAGGATATGCAAGATTTTGAATAAAATTTGAAACGGATTGGAATATTTTCTAATAAATTAATGGAACTGAATCGTTGAGTACTTTTGGTTGGTCACTTGATTTGTCACACGATGGATCGATTTAGATCGTTGCCGGTGCTGCTATTTATGTTTCTTAATTTTTCATCAGCTCCTTCCTCTATGAATTGCTCTAAACCATCGATACACAGATGCTGACTGTAGCCGTGCCAGGCGATGGCATGGTCGACGGTGTTAGGTCAGATAATCAGACTAATTCGAAAACGAAGATCTTTGAAGTATTGTCGATGAATTTCAGCGGAGGGTAACGGATATTTCAGGTTACGGCTAGTTGAGCGACCTTCCTTTGAAATATGATGATTTTTCTTGGTCCTCTCTGCGTGGCCGTGCAGGATGTGTCAATGAAAGAACGACAATGAAGATAGATCTATTCAAGGGATCTAATATAACGGGCGATGCTGATGGTGACTACATAGGCTCGTTTGAAGGTTTAACGATCACTCATGACTCATGATGGATTGACTGAGGCTGTCGGTACTCCATATCACAACAGAGATGGACAAAGATCAAGGGGCATTGTTCGAGTTTATAATTATGATACAGCGGAAGATACGTGGATATCCATCTCGTAGGGGGTTATTCTGGCGAGTACTTCTCCAAAACTGCCTTGTCGTCCGACGGGATATATCTTGTTATCGGCGCACCGGGGAAACAATTATGTGAAGATGTTTGAAAAGAATGGAAACAACTATGAAATCATCAGAGACACTATCACCACAGGAAACCATACATTCTCTCTTGGTCTTGACATCTCAGTCGACGGATCTGCAGTCGCCATTGGCAACTCTCAGTTTGATGTTTCCGCAGGCAAAGTATATTTGTACGATACTTTTTGAACGTTACCATCTATATCTCCTACTATGGCGGATCCAATGTCGAAGGGAAGCTTGATAATGTCATACGATCATTGTTTTATGAATGCTTGCGAGTACCATTGTTATTTTATTTCTTTAGATTGATATTGCCGTTGTTTGCTTTGGTGTGTTTTGGATGTTTTGAGTTGGATGAGTTGATGACGATGACACCTTCAAAATTCAAAAGTGTAATCTATTTTGGTCACTATGCGAAACTAACACACAACTTCATTCTCTCGGCATCTTTCGTTTTATCCCTCTGCTCTTTGCTTGACATCCTCGAAATCGAACTCGAACCTGAAGATAAATCATATAGCGTGTAGAGAAAGCATAAAGCATAGAGAGATGATGAACTCAAAATAATGAAGATTGGATGGCAAACCTCCAATTTTCTTTTAATTTCTCTAACTGCAGAGAAACATAAGCGAAGTAATAGTGACATTTTTACGCGCCCAATAATTTCGATGGGTGATCAATTTGAAGCATCGCTTCTGCTTCAACAGAATATTCGAGATAACAAAAGGCGATGTCCATGTTGTTCTGTGTACTATTCGGATTGGTCGCAGAGAGAAATTTTCTTACCTCGCAGTCAAAATCGAAATGACAGTGAAGATGGTTCTTCGAAAGATTTGTCCATGTTGAATCCTTTTCAAGCGCTTTCTGAATTGTCATCCTTGCCAACATCATCTGAGATTTCCAATGATATCAAAGTTGAAGCTGAAGACGGCAAAAATGTTGCGCTGTATAAGGTTGTGGACTCGCATTGTCACCCGCATTTGGAAGGGGAAGAAATAGAAGATTACGCTGAGTTTAATAAAGCGTTGACGAATAAGTCGGAGGATATCTCTCTGTTGCAAATAACCTGTGCAACGTCTTACGAAAACTGGGAAACATGCTTGGAATATGCTTTTAAGAATCAGCCATTTACAATACCTGCAATTGGAATTCACCCATGGTATGTGATGGAGGAAAATTTACCAGAGGATTGGCTGGATCAGCTAGAAACTCTTCTTTTGAAGCATCCCGGTGCAGTTGTTGGGGAAATTGGCCTATGTAAATGTGCCCGAGAGGTTAGGTACCATCCTGCTGGAAAGGCAGCTGTACTCAGCAGACAAAGAGAAATATTTGAAGCGCAAATGAAATTAGCTGCGAAATTAAGACGACCTGTGAGCGTGCATTGTGTTCAACAAATGGGACCAATGATGACAATTTTGAAAAGTACTCTTGAGAAAGGAGAAGGAGGTGCAGTTGCAGCATCATTTCCCACAGCCATAGCTTTTCATTCTTTCACAGGAACATCAGAACAGGTCAAAAGAATTTTAGAAATAGAGGAAGAAATAAAGCGCAGAAGTGAAGTTGATATTCAAGAACCCATCATGTACTTTGGATTTTCTCATTTGGTCAACTACATCATGTGTAGTAGTGAGAAAAGCAGTCGCAAGGGAAGAGGTAAGGCGATTCAAAAAAATTTGAACGACTAGGAAATATGACTGACTTTAAAAATCATAATATCTTAAGATGCTTTACGAGCAGTGCCCTTAAATAGAATTCTTTCGGAAAGTGATGTACCTTCCCAAACTGACGTCAAACTTGGTGTCACAGGGTCGATAGCTTACATTGCTGCGGTTCGTAATATTTCGGTTCACAACGCAGCTAAGATAACTGCTGAAAATGGTCTCCGTTTACTTAAAGCTGTTACTACTAAATAAGAAATAAAATCCAAAGACGAATTTTTGCGCATCGTCAATATATCAATTACACATTACATCAAAAAATCTGTACCTTTAGTTCAGAAAACTAAACGAATCGAGTGACTCGTTGGTATACTTTCGACAATGACTGGGATTTCGAGGACGTAAATCATAACATCTTTTCTTCGAATGATTATCCGTTGGCGCGGAAGAAATATCCTTTCTTCCCTTGTCAACTCTGCCCGAAACCTTATCTCTATCACAGGATTGATCTCGTTGCTTAGTTTCTGTCGAATGATCAATCTTTAGGGACTTTTCACGTGAATGTCTTCTAGATGTCGTCCTGTTACAAGATCGAGAACGCGAACGTTTGCCATGCAAAGTTTGCCGCCGGGAAGAATTGCTTCTCTTTAACTTCCTTCCTTCCTTCCTCACAAATTCAGGGGTAGCAGATCTACAATGCCTTGAAGACAATGGACGACTTCGCTTCGACTTTTCACTACCTTTTCTACATTCTCTAGCTTCTTCCGCTTCTTTTGAATACTGTGTTTCCGGGATCATATTTTCATTTTGTCTTGTCATAGCTTGTACTGGTACATTTCTGTTTTCAACCTTGTTTTCAGTCTCTCGGGTAGCCTGATATGACTTAAGTTGAGTCAAAGCCGCCAAGGTTATTGGAAAATTAGGAGGCGGACAGCTATTTGTTATGCTTGATAAGGCTTGAGAATATTGGTACTTGTTATGTTCCTGATCAATCACGCTAACTGGCACAGTTGCGGGGACAGTACGTGGTGCAGATGCCTCTCTACTTTCAAGAAGCAAAATTTTTGCCATCAAATGATCATGTTTTTTCTCCCATCCGTCGATTATCTATAATTTTTGTAGTTACGTAAGTATATCGAATCACAAAAGCTGAGATGATGATATATATTTTTTGCGGTATGAGCGTACCTTGGTGAGCTTTCTCTCTGCTTCTTCAATGATTCCCTCCCTTTCTTTGCGAATTAAAATCTTACAAGATTCTTCAACTTGGGGCTTCATCTTCTCAAAAATATCCTTGTTAGAAGAATTTGACGCCTGAGTAGCACTTATTGTCGCCTTGAGCTCAGCAACCTCGGCATTTCGAAGGGCCAGTTCCTTTTCCATGGACTGAAATTCAGCATATCTACTCTCGATGTCATTACCCACGTGTAACAAACTAGTTGTTCGAGAAAACGAGTTCGAAGCACCAATCCCATTATATTGCAACCTACCGGCATTCATCGATAATAGAGGCTGCCTCGATCTTTGAACGTCATTCATCGTCGAAGATGATCCAAACAGGCCAGTGCCTCGAGAGGTCGCCGACGCTCCACTTACGAGCGGGTGTCTTGCACCTCCTCTGGTCGAAAATTGATGCTCTGTTCGAGAGCTGCCCCGTGATGAAGGAAGAACTGATCCAGCACTTCTAGAACGTCGAAATTCGGACTTAAATTTCGATTTACTATTGTCATTCTTTCTCTTCAAGGATGCCGCGGGAGCAACGTTGCCCCCGCGGCTTGCTGCGCTAGTCCTGCGTGCTGCCTTTCGTAGAATCGTTCTTCTATTTGGTGGATTGAGTGAAAGTTCCTGAGTTTCAGTCACGTCGGAATAGTCATCGTCATCATCTCTATTGTATATTGCGTTCTGTGACAATGATGGTTGCGATAGAGAGTTTCGAAAGGCAGAACGGGTGAAGTTTCTCATGGTGGAGCCGCGGGTGTGGGTGAGTTTGGTCTCGTCGGCAGGAAAAATTATGAACTTTTCGAATTTTCGACCACTCTTTTTAGCTAATTTGTAGAAAACGTTATTCCTACAAAACACGTTGTTACCTCTCTCTAGAGAGAATGCTGGTTCTTGTTCTTGGGTGTTGTTTGTTGTTTTGTGTACCGGTATATCCTATAATCTTGTAGCATAATATTCTATAGTTACTGGAAGGTTGTTTGTTCAAAGCGAATTAAGCGTTTCGCTAATTGACGTGTGAAAAGAAAAACACGACCATAGGCCTTGATTAAAGGTTTATTCACCTATATTGGGCACGACCTCTACTATCATTTCCAGTTCGTTGACTAGTATTCGTTCTTTGTTGGCACTTTACAACACACGGATTAAAATCCATGAAAAGTTGAGCCAAGCTCAGAATCGCGTTGTTTTCGCTGTCGTTTTTATCATTTAGCGAATAGTCTTCATCGCTATCCATATTCTGTAGTTCATAAAGACGTTGTTGACGCATTTGCAACTTGTCCTTTACCGAATGCTTCTTTTTTAATTTTTCTAGTCGTTGTAAATGCTTTTCTCGAGCCATTGCTGGCGATATATTGACCATCTTGTCCGAAGTTGACTTCCTGAGCAATTCCTTTACGTCAACGTTTCCATGATAATCACTACCTGTTAAATTGCTGTTAGATAATTTCGTCGGCAACGACTTTTCGCGAACACTTTTTGCTCTCTTTGGAGTATGATCCGATCCGTTTATCTGAAAGTCATCGGATGCGATCGTCGCCGATGGATTTGTACCATTACTAACCTTGAGACTTTCATCTTGTATTTTCTGCTCGCTAGCGCTTTCATCCTCCGATGAAGAACACGAAATTGTCTCTACATCTAACCGGAGCCTCAAAACGGCATTGTTAGAGAGCCCATATGTATAACCATTTGAGAGTGCAAATGATAAGACAGTTTCTGCTGTCATATTGTCACCAACGTCGTTTCGTTCGGTATCCTTTGTTGATTTAATTCGTCGGAACAATGTACGAAGAGATAAATTAATTTGAAATGCACATCCATCTTCTAAATCAGTAGCTTTAACCACAAGTTTGGCTACACCAAGAGGTATCGGTTCCGATTCCTTCACCAGGTGCACCATAACGTCATAAGTTTCTTGTCGAGCATCGAAAAAGTTTGCCGACAGTAACGCTTTTCCATCCTCAAAAGTACACTCATCTTTGTACCATGACGCTTCAAATTCTTCCAAATTACCATCAGGTGAAGGTTTAGCTTTCGATTTCTTTATTAACCGTATCGGATTGGACATATTGGTAGTGCGGCTGTCACCAGTGGAATAGGGATCGCCAGCAACGCGAGGACGGCGAGCAAACGATACGATGGCCGTAACTGGATGCTGTGCGTACTGTTTGGCAAGGCTAGAATCATTTTCCTCCACAAAAATCCCATTTAGATCAAACACGGTTGCTGTTATTTCGTGAGTGTTCAGCATGTCTACTTTATCTTGTTGATCAAATGTCATTTCTGCTGACTTAATGTGGGTGAAAAAGTGAACGCGATTTACTCTGAAGTATTTTCTGTGTTGTAGCTTGTAGCTTATGCGGCTAGTTCGCCAACAATTCGTTTTTACGAGAATAATCCAGTAAAGCACACGAAGCTTCCAATTATTCATTTGTAACAAAATACTTTTTACTTGAGAGTACAAAATATTATACTGATTCATATCAAATCATCAAATATATTGATTGGATCACGATCTTAAATTGTTTTCTATGTAATGGTATTAGATAGAAGGAATCTGTACGAGTAGCATTTGTTTAGAAGGAATCTGTACGAGTAGCATTTGTTTACAAAAAAGCTAAAGTCCATACTAAATTCTTTCCTTTACAACTTTTTATCGCATCTGCACCTTGTACAAAATTAATTTGAAAACACATTAAATTGCGGTCCCATCTTGTCTTCTACATTTCATAACGAGTATGTTACGACAAGTGAGTGTGAAACGTTTCTGCTTTTCAGTAATGGGAATTTTTCGTTTCAGAATTAGTTTGAAGTAAAGGTTGGATCTGAAAGCATGCTAACTTCATCATAATAGCCCGAATTCCAATCATAATTCGCCTCACTGCCGGTAAACCTTGAGTCCTCAGTCACTTCATCGTATGAATCTACATTTCTGAGCACGGGGTCGTGTTGTTCGTTATAGATTTCAGTTGTCCCACAACATCCACCTCCAATTGGGAAAACATACTGGCTGACTGACTCAAAAATAGAGCCACTATCGTTCATTTCATTGCTGTTATTTTGATTATGATGAGTGTCGGGAATGGCACTTTTAGTGTTTGATTCATTTAAATGATATGGATTTTGCTGCGGCACTGTGGACAATACATCATGAGACAACGCTCTCAAGTTTTCCAAATATTGCTTGTGTGTTCGCGGTTCCCCATCTGTATAAATCCTCTTCAAATTGAGACGAATGGTGGCTTGATCATTACATATATAATGAGGTTGTCGAAGGACCATGTCGGCTTCTTTATTATATATGTCAGAAATTCTTCCATCAGTATCAAAGTTTGACTTCTTTGAAACGCTTACACGCTTTAATGCCCTTTTGAAAGATTCTTTCCAATGATCGTTTTTATTTTTCGTTATCTTTGACGGTCGAGTCGGAGTCACTATTGCAGCTTCTGATTTTTCTTCCTTCCATTGCCGAATGGGAAGTACACACATAACCGTATCTCGAGCCCTCAACTGTTCGTCCATTACCAAAGATGTCGAACCCACCGTCTCTTCCTTCAAGGGCATACCGCGGTTATTAAAAGTGGATAAAATGAACTTGATTACGAAGTATCTATGATCCACAGACAGGAACGAATGTTGATCTTCTGATAGGCTCGCTGTGGAGTAACTCGATTCGCCAGTCACCTGTGCAATTTTTTTCTTTGAAAGAGCAAGCTCTTTTACATCCGGAAGAATAATTGAGGCAGTTCCAAAAGCAACCGGTCTATCTGATTGAATAGGAAGAGACATTATCGATTGTATGGTTTTCGTGTTGTATTCGAACTGGACCTTTAATCGGCTTTCCGAGACAAAATCTCGGAGAGTCACATTGATGCCAGAAACATCCACGATTCCCACCTTATAGCTCATCTAATTGCTAAGGAATATCTATACGGAAGCAGTGAAATAGGATATCCTGAGAACGACAGGATTAAATTGGAAAGATTGGAAAGGAATACCGGTAGACGTTTAAAAAAAATTCAGTTGAAAAACGACATGTATATGGACATGTTTTACATAAAATAATTGTGTTAAACAATAAACAATTAACCTTTTTTCAGAGTGTTATTTCAAATTCGATCTGTCATCCGTCATCGGAGTATCATTTGCGCCCGAAATTTTGCTGGACAAACCTAAAAATATAATAGGATTTCTTGACAAAAATTAACAATTATATCTTTTTGTACGAAAAATTACTATCAGAAGCAATGTTTTAATTAAGCAGCTCAACGTAAATTTAACTTTTCTGATTGGATTAAAGATTGTAACAATAAAATGACAATCAAGTTGATTATATGACAAAAACGGTGGTATGCGTTGGAATATCGAATTTTAACGTAAAAATTCTATTTTAGCCGAGAGACACGCTCTTGAATCTTCTCCACATCACAAAGTACATCACAAAGTAGACGATTGTTCTCTTTACATACTTCTACTCCGACATGAGATGTATGATGTACGACATTTCACATCGGGGATGATTAGTCAATCAAAGATAGCGAGGACCCTATCTCACTCAACGGCTTCAGCATCTTCTAAACCTCTACGAATAGCAGTGTGTGGTGCAGGAGTGTCCGGACTTGCGTGCGTTTCTGCGATTTTAAATTCTACGAAGGAACAAACAGCGGCAAAGTATGGTTTTTCTTTACCGTCACCAAAAATAACTGTCTTTGAAAAAGAAGAAAAACCTATAATTGGAAGAAATATCGGAGTTGGTTTATGGTCTACGTCTCTTACCAAATTTTATCAGCATAGTCCTTCAGTGGTTGAGCAATTAGTTGACGTTGGATGCATGGTTGGGCCAAATGTTTCCTATAGAACAAGCAGCGGCGCGATACTTGCGGAGAGCGTATTATCTGGTGACAAAAATCAGTTTCGTAACTATTTGAGAGGGACAAAAAATGGTAGAGAAAGAACTAGTGAGTTTCATCCTGGAATGATTTTTGTCCATGAAAAGGAGTTGTATGATACTCTAATGCGAGACATCGAGGAGTGCAGTAATTCAGATAATTTAAAGATTGTCTATGGTAAAGAGGTTCATGATATTGATTCAGAAAGTGGATACATATCTTTTTCATCAATAGATTATGATAGTGGAAAAAGTAGCTACGATCTTATTGTTGTTGCGGATGGTATTAGTTCAAACCTTCGTCGTCAACTTAGTTGTGGCAATACCAGAATTGAAGACAGAGAATACACTGTATTTCGCGGAAATTCCCATCTGCAAAATCATGCAGATCACTCCTTTCAAACTTGGGGAACAAAACATTCTATGAGATTTGCGGTATGCCCTCTACGTAAACATCTTGTTTGGTTCGCTACCATTGATAATCAGATAATGGAACAAACGGCTGACATAAATCCAAAGCAATTTCTCATCGAATGTTTCGGTCATTGGCACTCGCCAATTGCAGATTTAGTTGCATCAACTCCAGATGATGAAATTGTCATCGAGCCAGCCCGTGCACACTTAGAAAGCGTAATTCCGAAATCATCGAGTAGAATACCTATACATTTTGTTGGAGATGCAGATATGACTCTTGATCCATTACTCGCTCAAGGATTTAGCATTGGATTAGAAGACGCATCAAACCTAGCTAACGCATTGACCGAGAGTCCAATTGAACAGATAAGTAGAAGTCTAAATAGTCTACGTGAACGAAAAAAGGCTCGGTTAGAAGTCGTCCGAAGATCTACTGCTTTGGCTCAATTTCTTGCTCAACCTAGGGGTATTTTAGCTGGTGGAGTTGCTCAAACTTCAAGAATGATTATGACGGTTACACCGGATTCTCTAAAAAGGCAATTATTTGACTACACTATGAAATACTCCCTGGGATTTTATTTGTAACCAGTCACAGTTAGTAATAGTAGGTCATTATTAATTCGTAATAATGTAGATTGCCTCCAACGAGTGTATATTATGAGTGCATGGTTAATCCGCGTTTTATCCAAATTTGAAATCTGTTTCACAACGACATATTGTGGAACGAGTACGTGCGCTTTCATAACTCTCTATATTTTATCACGAGAATCACGAGTCCGTCCATGTTCAATGTACATGTACATGGAGTGGTTTCTTTCTAACGTCTCTTCTTGATATAGCCTATTGACACGATACCGGTACCGGTACTCATCATCACATTTCTCTCATCATCGTAATTCGTAATCTCAAATCTGCTGATGTGTACACTATTCGTAGTAACATGGAGTCAAATGAGCTTTCCTCATATCACTAATATCTTGAGGAATCCACCTTGTTGTGTGTGCCATAAAACAGGATTTTCCATTCATAATACATACATATGTTATAAGTTATCAGTGAGTATTGTCTACAACAAATACGTAGTTTTTGTAATTAATATATCTGAAGGTAACAAACTTTTTTCGCGTGTCATTTAGTGATGGGCGTCCTTTTAAAAGCATTCGTAGCACTTCTACTTCCCAACTTATGCACAAGCTTTTTGGCTGGAAATATATTGAAAAGGAATCTTGTTGTTGAAAACTCGTTGTCGTCTTCTTCACTGATATATTCTAGTTCGCCAATGTCAGAATCAGAAGACCAATCGCCTTCGAATGGAATATATACGAGTGGAATTCACCATACTGCAATTCGTACAAAGGACATTGAATCGAGTATAAAATTTTATTCTCTTCTCAGTTTTGAAGTAGAAGATAAATATCTTATTGGGGGTCAAGTGAAGGCGGCCTGGCTTCAAAACAAGTCGACAAAGCTTGAGCTTATTGAAGTTCCCGAACATGTTCTTGGGGCG